>Ga0302319_10000386_pt1 | contig 99461 bp, 79 predicted proteins | sample Bog_T0_2_FD_203319 | JGI IMG/M metagenome (GOLD analysis project Ga0302319, IMG submission 203319) | Peat permafrost microbial communities from Stordalen Mire near Abisko, Sweden - Bog_T0_2 | ecosystem: Environmental > Terrestrial > Soil > Wetlands > Peat | place: Sweden: Abisko, Stordalen Mire... | reverse complement strand
CCCGATCGTAAGTAGAGCCATGACGCGCTACAGCCTCGTATCCGGCGGCTCTGGTTCGAGCCTGACCATGATGCCCGGTATTCGTGCGGGCCAAGGGGGACCAGGAGGACAAGTCCAATCTTTGGCAACGGCGTCTTTCGACCCATGGGCCGGTCCGGCAGCTTGTCCACCCGGAAGCATATCGGCACCAAGCCGAAACTCTTCAACAGGTTTGTCCTTCGCGGTCGCTCAGGGTTCTGGTGACATGACGGTCTTCTCCCTGTTCTCGTGGGGGGGGGGGCGGTTGTCCGAGGCTTACGCCGCCTTCAGGCGCAGGCCGTCGGGGAACACGCCCTGATTGACCAGCTCCCACAACAAAATCAGCAGCTTACGGGCCATGGCGACACTCATCACCTTGCGGATGCGCCCGGCGGCGGCACCGCCCGTGCGTTCGCGGAACCAGCGGCTAAGCGCATGCTCGGGATGCATGCGTAGCCAGCGCCAGGCAATCTGGATCAGACATTTGCGTAGCCGGGGATTTCCGTTCTTGCTGATCCCCTGTTCGCGCTGACAGCCGCCGCTGGCAAACGGTGTTCCGGTCATCCCGGCATAGTACTACAGTTGCACTTCCGCAAAATGGGGTGGGAGCGCCCCGCCCGCTGTACGCATCGGGTACGGATTCCCTTGGGAAACCGGCCCAGCCCAGCGATCCGGTAGCCGCCTTTATGGGCATGGGCGTACACCAAAATGCTAAGTGCAACTATAGTAATAGGGGGCCGACGCTCTCGCAGGTCATTCCCAGGGATCGCCGGTATCAGTCCTGCACCAGCCGGAAACGGAAGCCGTGGAGGGTGACGGTGGGGGCGGACCTGCCGTCGCCCAGGCCGAAGGCCGCCACCCGGCGGGCCAGTTCCTCGGCCGGGATGTCCAGGGGAATCTCGCACTGGCGGGCAAAGCTGCGTCGCGACGACTTGCGTCCGCTCCACCCAAGGGACAGCGTCGGCAGCGGTTCGGACCGGGTGGCCAGCGGTTCGGCCAGACGCCAGAACAGCCGCACCGCCGCGGCATAGGCGGCCTCGCTCAACTGCTCCGCGGTGGTGCCGGGCTCGACTTCGAACAACTCCAGATCGACGATCGGCCCGGCATCGACCTGTTCTGCCATGAGGTGAGCGGTGGCGCCGAACACCTTGGCGCGGTCGTAAAGGGCGAAGCTCACCGGATGCCAGCCGGGATAGTCCGGTGATCCGGGGTGGAAGTTATAGGCACCATAACCAAGCTGATGAAGCACGGCGGCCGGCACCACCACCGGCGTCGAGAACGCCAGCAGGCGTGACCGGGCCAGCAGCGCCGGCGAGACTGCGGTCAACTGCGCTTCGGTCCCGACCGGAACAACCTTCAGCCGGGGATTGAACTGCTTCAGAATCAACGCCAGATTGCGCTGTTCGATGTCGCCGCTCAACAGGACGATGGACCTGAAACCGTTCTCGCTGGCGCCCGTCGACGACGGTCGTGCCATGACTGGGCTCCTTACGCGGCAAAATGGTCGCGCCGCCCACACCCGCAGAGGGCCGATCGGCCCCTGATCCCTTAACGTCATGAGGTCAAGGAGGCAAGCCTCCTTGCGGGTGCAGGGCAGCGCCCTGCGAACTCAGGACCTTGTGCGTCATCGACGACCTGCCGCGGCACTATCGGTTCCCGGAAAACCGCAGTACCAGGCTGCGGAACAGCGCGTCGGTCCCGACCCGCAGCCCAGGATCGACGGCGAAGGCGCCTTGGTCGCCGCTGATGGCGGCCCGTTCCAGTTCTCCGGCCACGAAGGCGTCGATGGCCGGCAGCCGGGCGCCGCTGCCGAGTTCCGACGAGGCCGCCTTGGCCGACAGCAGACCATCGATCTCGGCGCTGAGGACGGGGCCGGGAGCGATCTCCGCCAGCAGCGTCGGCAGGTCCATCGGCAGCCGGCCCACGCCGTTGGTGCGCAGCCAGCACAGCGCCGCCGCGGGACGCAGGCCGTAGAGATATTTCTTCAAAGCCACGGTTTCCCGGCCGTCAATGTGATCCTGCCAGCAGTGCCGGGCCAGACTGCGGTAATGATGCGCCGCCGCCCGGCGGTACGGGCTTCGGGCTGCGAACTCCCGGAGAGACGCGGTTTCCGGCCGCTCCAGGTAGACGATGGGCGAATTCAGCCACTCCAGCAGCACCGGATGGCCCTTGAGCAGCAGGGCCAGGGCTTTTTTCAGGTCCCAACCGGCAAGGTCCAGGTCGTCCACGATCGGACGCTCGATCACGTCCCGACATTTTGTCAGGGACAGGTACCACTCGGGCGGTCTGACATAGACGAAGCGCACGTCGAAATCGCTGTCGGGAGACGGGAAGCCCCAGGCGCGGCTTCCCGATTCCACCGCAAACAGGATGGTGACGACTTCCTCGCGCTCGATCTCTTCAAGAACGTCGGTGATGCGGAGTCTGGTCGGCAGCTCCACCGGGCCGGTGACGGGGACGGCCGGTGGCCGCGGCTCCAGGTCGGCCGGAAGCGCCCGGATCGCCTCCGCCCGCCGCTGGAACAGCACCGGCGCCAGGCTCGACCCGGGATGATGACCATCGGCGACCAAGGCGCCGCCGGTGACCCCGGCCGCCGCCGCCAGGGCGCGCCGCCACAGGGCCGCCTGGGGATACGGGTCGTCGCCATGGCCGAGACGACCACGGCGATCGGCCTCGGCCACCAGAAGCAGGGCCTCCAGCCGTTCGGGACGCCGGAAGGCATCGGCCGCCGTCAGCACCTCCAACACCGTCCCCGGTCGCAAGTCGGAGATGGTGTGGAACAGGCCATGCAGACGTGCCGCCGCCATCCCGAGTTCGGCATGGCGCTTCGGGCCGGCACACCGGCGGACCAGCGTCTCGACCAGGGCGCCGCCCCTTTCTTCGTGGCCATGATGACGGGGCAGCAGTTCGACGGGTGTCGAGCCCTTGCCCAGATCGTGAACCAGCGCGGCAAAGCGGACGGCGGTATCCCGGCTGAGCCGGGCCGCGCAGTCCAGCACCATCATGGCATGGACGCCGGTATCGATCTCGGGATGGGTGTCGGCGCGCTGGGGCACCCCGAACAGGCGGTCGATCTCGGGAAAGAGCGGCGCCAGCGCCCCCACCGACCGCAGCACCAGGAAAAAGCGGCTGGGATTCGGGGTCCCCAGGGCCTTGTCCAGTTCGGGCCAGATGCGCCCGGGCGCCAGTGCCGCCAACCCGCCGCCGGCCGCGACCCGGCCCATTTCCGCCAGGGTCCCGGGCGCGACGGTAAAGCCCCGGAGCTGGGCCGCGAATCGCGCGCCACGCAGAACACGCAACGGGTCGTCCCACAGGCCATTGCCAAGATGGCGGATGATGCCCGCCGCCACATCCCTGGCCCCGCCCACCGGATCGATGAGAGCGCCGTCTGCGTCCATGGCCATGGCGTTGATGGTGAAGTCGCGGTGCCGGAGGTCTTCTTCCAGGGCGACGTCAGGGTCAAAGCGGTCGGCGCCGCCCCGGCCACTCCGGGCCAGGGCGTACTCCTCCCGGGTCCCGGGATGCAGGAACACCGGAAAGTCCTTGCCGACCCGGACGAAACCGCGGGCCAGCATGTCGTCCGGGGTGGCACCGACCACCACCCGGTCGCGGTCCCGTCCCGGCCGGCGCAGCATCAGGTCGCGAACCCAGCCACCCACCAGAAAGGTCTGCATACCGACTCCTCTCCCTTTTTCCCGCCCGCCACGCCGTCACCGACACCGCCCGCTCGGGGGCCTGGTGGGCGCCGCCCGTCCGCTCAGGCCGCCCCGGGCTCGCGCCGCCGGGCCGCGAGTCGCGCCTCGATGGCGTCGACCACCGTCGCTTCCAGTTGCACACCGTCCAGCCGGTTGACCTGCTGGAGGCCGGTGGGCGAGGTCACGTTGATCTCGGTGAGCCAGTCGCCGATCACGTCGATGCCGGCAAAGACCAGCCCCTTGTCGCGCAGGGTCGGCCCGATCCCGGCGCAAATCTCGCGGTCGCGGTCGGTCAGGCGGGTCAGGGCCGGCTGCCCGCCCGAATGGAAGTTGGCCCGGGCCTCGCCGCTCTGGGGCATCCGGCTGACCGCACCCACCGGCTCTCCCTCCACCAGAATGATCCGCTTGTCGCCGTCGCGAATCGCCGGCAGGTACTGCTGCACCATCACCGGCTCGCGCGGGTAGAGCCGGAAAGACAGTTCCAGGATCGAGGTCAGATTCTCATCTCCGGGCTTGAGGTGGAAGACCCCGGCGCCGCCGCATCCGAACAGCGGCTTGACGATGATATCGCGGTATTCGGTGCGGAAGGCTTCGATCTCGTGGCGGTCGCTGGTGATCAGGGTCGGCGGCATCAGGCGCGGGAAATGCGTCACCAGCAATTTCTCGGGTGCATTGCGCACCTCGGCCGGGTCGTTGAGCACCAGCACCCGCCGCGGCAGATGTTCCAGCAGATGGGTGCTGGTGATATAGGCGAGATCGAACGGCGGATCCTGGCGCAACAGCACCACGTCCAGCTCGGCCAGGGCCACGGTCCGGGGCTCGCCCAGGCGGAAATGGCCGCCCCGAATCCGCTCCAGGGTCAGGTCCCGGCCCCGCGCCACCAGCCGGTCGTGGCGAAGCGTGAGCTGTTGGGGCTGATAATAGAACAGGCGATGGCCGCGGCGTTGCGCCTCCAGGGCGATGACAAAGGTACTGTCGGCGTCGATGTCGATGGACTCGATGGGATCCATCTGGATGGCGATGGCGAGACTCATGGCGGTTTCCCCAGCTTCCGGCCCCCAGGCGCAACGCCCATGGGAAACGGTCCAGGAAAACCTAGTACGACCGGCGCCGAAGGTCGACCACCCCGCAGGCCGGTTCGGCTCAGAACCCGCCGTCATGAACCAGTTCGGCCACCCGCCGCCCCAGTTCGGGCAGCACCTCGGCTTCAAACCAGGGATGGCGCCCGAGCCAGCCGGTATTGCGCCAACTGGGATGGGGCATCGGCAGGAATTCGGGGAGATAGTCACGCCAGGCTTCGACCGTCGCGGTCACCGAGTCCTTTCGTCGCGGTCCCAGATGGAACGCCTGGGCATAGCCCCCCACCAACAGGGTCAGACCGAGATGCTTGAGGTGGCGGTGCAGCGGCGGGTGCCACAACGGCGCGCATTCGGGCCGGGGTGGCCGGTCGCCGCCCCTCGGGTCGGTGCCGGGATAGCACAGGCCGATGGGGATGATGGCCACCCGGCTCGCGTCATAAAAGACCTCCCGGTCCAGCCGCAGCCAGCGCCGCAACCGGTCGCCGCTGGCATCGTTCCAGGGAATGCCGGTCTCGTGGACCCGGGTGCCCGGCGCCTGACCGACGATCAACAGCCGGGCGGTGTCGGTCACCCGCAGCACCGGCCGCGGTCCCAGCGGCAGCACCCCGGCGCACACCCGGCAGGCCCGGGCACCGGCCAGCACCGCCGCCAGGTCCTGGTCCTGGTCCTGGTCCGGGACCTTGGCCCCGGCGGTCATCACCCGGCCAGCAGGCTCTGAACGAAGGCCGGCACGACCACCGTGGCCGGTCCCTGGATCGAGCGGTCGAACCGGCTGGTTCCGGCCGACGGCTCCAGGTTCAACTCGATGGTTTCGGCGCCGTGGCCGGCGGCGGCACCGACGAAGCCGGCCGCCGGGTAGACGTGACCCGAGGTCCCGATGGAGACGAACCGCCCGCAGTCCGAGAGCGCGGAGAAGATGGCTTCCATCTCCAGCGGCATCTCGCCGAACCAGACCACATGGGGTCTCATGCCGCCGGTGCGGCCGCAGCGACCGCAGGCCAGCGACACCGACAGATCGTCGCGCCAGACCCGGAGATCGCCGCAGAAGGCGCATCGCGCCTTCAACAGTTCGCCGTGCATATGAATGAGCTTCCGCTGCCCGGCGCGTTCGTGCAGGTCATCGATGTTCTGGGTCACCAGCAGCACCGGCCCCGGCCAGCCGGCTTCCAACTCGGCCAGCGCCCGATGGGCGGCGTTGGGCGCGATGTCGTCGGCCAGCAGGCGCCGCCGCCGGGCATTGTAGAAGGCATGAACCCGCCCCGGATCGCGGCCAAAGGCTTCCGGCGTCGCCACGTCCTCGATGCGGACTCTGGCCCAGATGCCATCGGCGTCGCGAAAGGTATCGAGACCGGATTCCTTGGAAATGCCGGCCCCGGTGAGGATGACGATCGGCCGGCGACCGGAAGACGTCATGCAGGCGTCACCCCTCTTTTCAGCACCCGGACCTGGGCAGGGGTTCCAGGGTCTCGAGCACGGCATTGACGACGAAGTCGCCGTAATCGATCTGCATCGCCTCGGCAATGCCGTTATGCAGCAACAGCATGCTCATCTCGTATTCCGGGGACGCGCTGTCGCTCCTGACCGGAAAGAACGCCAGCCGCACCGGCCACGCCGCCCCGGACAACAGCCGGTTGTCCCGTTTGGCGTCGGCGATCAGCACCTCCCGACTCGGCCGGTTGCTGGCACCGACCTCGGCCCCGACCCCGTCCTTGAGGGTGGTCCGCTTGCCGATCACCGCGCTGATTTCGCTGGGGCCGTCGGTATCGGCGACGTCGTACACGGTGCGCGCCACGAACCGCTCCCCGGCCAGCGCCTGCTCCAGCAGGACCAGGGTGTGCTGGGTCGGAAACAGAGTTCCCGCGGCCAGCGGCTGATCGACCGCATCCGGCTTGTCCAGATGAACCGTCCCGCCCTTGGCCCCGGAGGCCATGGTCGCGTCGCCCTTGAGCTCTTCGTCGAGTTCGCCGTTGACCACCCGACGCATATGGAACCGGTAGCTGGCGCCCGACTTGGCTTCCCAGGTGGCGTAATTGGTCGCCATATGGACCTCGTCGCCTTCGGTATAGACGAAGTCCATATCGAAGTGCTGTTCCACGGTCCAGGCATCGCAGGCGTCGGCCCATTTGAACATCATGGCGCCGCTCACGTCGGCCACCGCGCTGCTGCTGCGGGCGGACAGCAAAGACAGCCGGTAGATCGCCCGGTGAGGCACAATATCGCTGGCGACCACGCCCGGGGTGGCGGCGGGACCAGGGGTTGCGATGAGACACGCCACCGTGCCGATCGCAAAGGCGGCGACGCAGTGGATTGATCGACGATGGGACAAGATGGCGACCACCAGACAGGAGAGCGGACAGAGGGGTTTTGACCTTTGGAACTATGGCGGCTTCCAACGCATTTCGAAAGGGCCGGATCGGAATTTTCCACGAACGGGGCAAGGATGTGACAGGGGGATGCGCCAACCCTGATATGCAGCCATTCCGACGGCCGCTTCGGCCCGCACCGGTGCCGCGGTACCCCCGGCAGGGCGCCACGCCCCTTGGCGACAAGGCCCTCCCGTTTCACCCGGGTCCGGCGTACATTCTTCGGACCCTGAAGGCGCGAGGGGAATCGCCGCGAGGGGAATCGCGATGACCATCGAGTCCTTTGCCATTGGCCGGCTGTCCGAACTGACCGGCGTCAAGGTGACGACCATCCGTTACTATGAGACCATCGGCCTGTTGCCCGAGCCGCCGCGCAGCGCCGGGAACCGGCGGCTCTACGGTTCGCGGCATCGGGACTGCCTGAGCTTCATCCGGCGCGCCCGCAACTTCGGCCTGAGCCTGGAGACGATCGGGGACCTGCTCCGGCTTGAAGGCGCCGCCGGTCACGGGCAACCCTGCACCGCCGCCACCCGCCTCGCCGAGGCCCATCTGGAGGCGATCGAACGCCGCATCGTCGAACTCACCGCCCTCAAAGCCCGGTTCCGCCGCATGATCGATGCCTGCCCGGGCCAGCAGATCGCCAGTTGCACCATCCTCAAGGCGCTGCATGAGGGCAGCGAGTAAGCCCGGGCGGGACCGGTAACCCGGTACCGAAGCCCCGGGCCGTCAATCCGAACCGCGTTGATAGACCGCGACGCCCGAGGGATTGGCGGTATCCTCCGTGGCGGGAAAGGTGACGGTGCGGTCGAAACGCAAACCTTCGCAGACCAGGCGTTCGGGCGCCGGCGGACCCAGCAGCAACACCGCGCGGGGCGCAAAATCACCGACGGCACCGGCGCAAACATGCTCGATCCGCACCGGCGGCCGGCTCCGGTCGCCGTTGATCAGGACCCAGAAGGGATATTCCCAGGAGTCGCCCCCCAAAACCAGGCCGACGCCGGAACCGGTGCGATCCCGGATCGCCGCGACCGCGGCCTGAACCGCCGGCTCCAGCGCCGGGCGCATGGCGAAAATCTGGTCGCCCCGATCGGCCCGCCAGATATCCGGCGACAGATGGTGGGCGAACGACCGGGTGGGCTCGCCGTACAGTGGCCGGGCCTGATTCATGATCGCCCAGGGCAACGCCATGACCAGCAGCACCGCGGCGCCGGGACCGAGGATGCGCCCCGACAGCCGCTCGCCCAGCAGCACCGCCACCGGCGCCATGGCGAGGACGAAAAACGGCAGTTGCAGCCGGGTGATCCAGGGCTGCCAGCGCAGCCCCAGACAGAACAGCAGGCCGCCCGCCAGCACCAGCGCCCCGAATACCGCAACCGCCCGGTTCCGAACCGGCAGCGCCAGGACCAGCGCCAGCACGATCAGGCCCAGATGCAGCGGGTTGCCGGCCTGATTTTCGTCCAGCACCGAGCGGGTCAGTTCGAACCGGGTTTGGGGAAAGGTCAGCCGCGGGTCGTTGACATCCCGTCCAACCAGGGCATGGAGCGCGGTGACCGCCGTCACCACCGCCTCGTTCAGCGCCGTCACCGGGCTCGCAAGATTGGAGGCAAGGCCACGCAGCAGGTTGGAGGCCAGGGCGCCGGACCCGATCTCCTCGGTGGCGACGCCATATTGCGGACCAAGCGGCGTTCCGAACGCCGTCAGGTTGCGCTGCCAGTGACCGGCGTTGAGGACCAGCGCCACCAGCGCCATGGCCAGACCCAGGGCCAGACGCGCCGCGGGACCCCGCCGGTCCCGGCCCCGCAGCAGCCACCAGCCCGCCATCGCGACCAGCGGGGCGGCAAAGAAATAAGCGGTGCCCTTGGTCAGCAACGCCAGCCCCACCGCGCCCGCGAACTCCAGGGCCTGGCGGGACCGGCCGCCGTCCCGCCACGCCAGCAGGCGTTCGGCCGCCGCCAGCAGGAAGAACGCCGCGGTCAGGTCGTTCTGGGTGCTGCTGCCCTGAAGGATCGCCATGGGCAGGGTCGCGACCAGCAGCGCCGCCAGCCCGGCCTCGCGGTCGCCACCCCCCAGCCGCCGGGCCAGCGCCGCCGCCACCACCGCCGAGCCGGCATAGGCCAGGGTCTGGACGAGGTTGGCGCAGCGATCGTCGCCGGCCAGGACCTGGAAATGCAGAATCAGGATTTCCGCCAGCGGATTGGAGGCCAGTTGGCGCACGATCGCGGTGGGATAGTCGGCAAGCGAGCCCTGTTGCTGCCAGTGCATCACCCGGGCCATGTGGTAGGTCATGGAGTCCCAGGTGTTGGGCGGCGCCAGCAGCGCGGTCACGGTCACGAGGCCAACCAGCACGGCCACGCCGAGCCACGTCCCCAACCCGGTCCGGGACGGCACCTTTGGTCGCGGCCAGGAACGACAGCGGGTGGCAACCGCCAGGGCCGCGACCAGCCAGAACGCCACCAGACCGGGACGGCCGATGGCGCCGAACAGGCCAAGCCCCTCCGCCGAAACCGCCGCCAGTCCGGCCCAGACGATGGCCGCCCGGGCCACCGCACTGCCGACGGGGGCGTCGGCGGTCCGGCAGGCGGCCAGCAACAGCGCCAGTACCCCGAAAGGCAGAACCGCCCAGGTTATGACGTGACCGGACTCGCTCAAAACAAGGGTCCCCGGCAGAGGGTGGCGCAAGGACCGCGAGGATACGGCGCCCCAGGCCCCGGCGCCAGGGTGCGGTGATGAGGTGTGCGGTGATGAGGGAGTGGCGGCGGCAGGGACCGGTGGCGAAACCGGGTCAGGGTAACGGAAGAATCAGGCCGGGTCCGCGAGCGGACGCAACAAATGCACCGCCGGTGGTCACGGCCGCCAATCGGGCTGATAGGGAGAGCCGAAAACCCGGTAATGATGGTGGTGATGGCTGCGATGATCGCGCGCCGCAGCGGGCGCCACGGCGCCGGAAAACGTGGCCAGAATGAGAAGCAGCGTCGCGGTCAGGTGCAAGGGCCGGTGGGGTCGAAGGGAACACCCGTGTTGGCGGCATGCTGTTGGCAACATTCCCGCCTCCTGTGCAGATCAGATGGCTCGGCAAGGTACTCGATGGTCTGGACCGCCACCATGCCCGATACACGATCGAAAGGCTGTGACCCCGATCACAGCCCTGAGAGGCTGACAAAGAATGCCCGTCCTGCTCGGTTTTGAAGGAAAACGCCCAATGTTCCCAAAGGGCATTCTTTGGCTGACTCGAGTGTTTGTCACACTCTGACCGCATGGTCAAAGGATGGTTCAGCCGCTATGGTGTCCGCCTCGCCGATCGCGGGTTCCTGCGGGTTCCCGGTCTGCGCCGGACTGATCTCCTGACCCATCCATGGAAACCCAGCGCCACCTCATCCGCCGACAGATTATCGAACTGCACACCACCGACGTTGCGCTCGCACAGAGGTTGTCGGCGGCACTGCCGGAATTTTTCCGGCGATATCTCCTTCCCGTGCTCGACCGCTGCCTGAGTGAAGCGGCCCGGCCCGGCGTGGTTCTGCGGATCGACCGGCTGGAGCTTGATCTCGGCCGGATCCCCCTGGCCACCTTGGAACAGGAGTTGCCGCTCCGGCTGGCGGCCCGACTCGAAGCGGCTTTGCGGCAGTCTCCGGAACCGTCCGCCGTCGCCCGGCCTGCCCCACCGGTGCCGGTCACGCCGACGGAGCGGGCGCTTGAATTCATCGCAGCGATCGCAACCACAGGCACTTTGCCCTGGTGGGGGATGGACAGCGACGACCGCCCGCTGGATGCCGCGGTCTCGACCGCGCTCCGCCACAGCCCTGGCGCCCTGGCCGACCTGATGCGCGACCTCGTCCGGCGCGCCGACGCCCTCGACCGCCTGATCCGCGGACTGGACGACGCCCGGCTGTCGTCGATGTTCACGCTGCTGACCCGAACATCGGCCGCGGATTCCCGGTTGCCCGGCCTGATGGATGGGGTGCTGAACGGACCTTTGGCCGAGGCGGTGGCCTTCGCCGGCATCGGGCGCAGCCGGCTGCGCCATCTGGTGTGGCGGGCGGCACTGCGCACCGCCGGCACCGGGCAGAACTCCGACGGCGCGTCAACTCCGACGGGCGGGTTTCTCGCCGCTCTGGCGGCCGAGACCGGTGCCGACCCCGAAACCTTGCTTGACGATCTGCGGCAGGCGTGGCGGACGGCAGGACTCGAGGCCGCGCCGGCAGGGATGGGGGCGGCAGATCGGGGGGACCGGTCGGCGGACTGGAGCAACGGTGCCGGGACGACAGGACCGCCGCCCGCCGATCCGGCCACCGTAGCCGATACCGATCCCCGGCCCCTGTCCCATGCGTTCGGCCCGACCCGGCCGATGAACGGACCTGAGGCGCCACCGGCCGGTACCGAGGCAGACCGCAATGACCCGGCCGCGACCGCAAGACCGCCGTCCGCCGATCCGGTCGGTATAACCGATGCCGATCCCCGGCCCACGCCGGGCCAATTCGGCTTGGTGTGGCCGACACCGGGACCGGAAGTTCCGCCGGCCGGTACGGAGCCGACCGACAGAAAAGGCGAAGCCGGAACGGCACACGAACCGCCGCCCGCCGATCCGACCACCGTCACCGATGCCAATCCCCGGCCCCTGCCCGACAGGCGCCCGACCCGGCCGACCAATGACGCGACGGATGACTCGACGGTCGCAACGGCCGGCACGGGAACCGCGGATCGGAGTTGTCGGACCGACGACGCTGCGCGGCCGGTTGCCGATCGGATCACGACGGCTGAGATCAGGCCGGCCGCCGACGAGGCCGCCGTGGACAGCGACGATGGCCCTCCCCTGACCGCCTCCCCGGCCGTCCGGCTGGAGCACCTGCGCCACCGGAGCGGGAAGGCGGCGGCGCTGCTCGCGCTGCTCGCGGCGCAGGCCGAGGCCCTGCCGAGGGCACTGTGGCCAGCTTGTCGGGCGGCGCTGTCGGCGTGGCCGGAACCTGCGCCGTCGGCAGGCGACGAGGCGCCGGGTTTGCCGGTTCTGCACGCCCTGGCCCGGCCCTTCGTCGAGGCCGGGCTGGTGACGCCTTCCGAGGTTCGGCGGGTGCTGGCCGTCCTCGAGCCCCGCGACGCGGCGGACTCGCTGGAGCGGCGCCGCGGCTTCCCGGCCGGCACCGTTCGGCCGGGCGATGCCCGCGAGCGCGGCGACGCCTGTTTCGTTGACGACGCCGGGCTCTGCCTGCTGTGGCCGTTTCTATCGCGCTTCTTTTCGCGACTCGGCCTGACCGGCACCGAGCCCGCCTTCGTCGACGAGCCGGCCCGGCACCGGGCGGTGTTGCTTCTGCATCATGCCGCCAGTGGCGCCACCGAAGCGCCGGACTATCGCCTTGCCCTCGACAAGGTGTTGTGTGGAATCGACCTCGATACCGTGCACGAACCGGACATCCCGGTCACCGGCTCCGAAGCCGCCGCCACCGAAGAGATGCTGCACGCGGTGCTTGCCCATACTTCCGGCTTCGCGACCCTGTCGGTGGCCGGGCTGCGCGACAGCTTTTTGCAGCGCCGGGGTGCGCTGTCGACCCGGGATGGCTGTTGGCTGCTGCGGGTCGAGCGGCGCACCCACGACATTCTGCTGGATTGCCTGCCGTGGCCGATGCAATGGACCCGCCTGCCCTGGATGCCGTTACCGCTGAGGATCGAATGGTGAGCGCCGAGATACTGGCCGCAAACGCGCGGGTCCTGGAAGCCGAGTTGGGATGGCTCGCCCGGGTCATCGATGCCCGTTTCAGGCAATATTTCGAAAGCCCCGATTCGGAAATGGAAGCGATCGAACCGCCCGCCGTGCCCGGGTCGGCGTCGTCCTATGGCGAGGCCCTGCACCGGCTGGAGTTTGGCGCCAACGAGCGGCTGGCGCTGGTCCTGGCCCTGGCGCCGCACCTCCGGCCCCATGTGCTCGACATCTTCCACACCCGCAACCAGACTTTTGACCGTCGTTTCACCGAATTCGGGGGAATTCGGGCGGGCGCCGACGGCGATTTCTGGCCGACCGGCGAAACCCTGGCCTTCCTGATCGCCGGCAATGACCTGGCGACGCGCTTTCGGGTGCAAAAACTGTTCGAACCCGGCCATGCCTTCGCGCGCGAAGGCATTCTCCGGCTGCGGCCGATCGCCGCCGACGAGCCGCCGATGAAGGGCGCACTGCGGCTTTCCGACGAACATCTCACCCTGTTTACCGTCGGCGGACCCTGGCAGCCCGATCCCGGCTCGGCATTTCCGGCGCAGCGGCTGGAAACCCGGCTGGACTGGCAGGATCTGGTGCTTCATGCCGCCACTGCGCAAAAGGTCCGCGACATCACCGCCTGGGTCACCCATGGCAAAACCCTGATGACCGACTGGGGTATGGCCTCCAAGCTCCGCCCCGGCTACCGCAGCCTGTTCTATGGGCCGCCCGGCACCGGCAAGACCATGACCGCCGGCCTGTTGGGCAAGCAGACCGGCCGCGAGGTCTACCGCATCGATCTGTCGCTGGTGGTGTCCAAATACATCGGCGAGACCGAGAAGAACCTGGCACAGGTGTTTGACCGCGCCCAGCACAAGGGCTGGATCCTGTTCTTCGACGAGGCCGATGCCCTGTTCGGCAAGCGCAGCGAAACCCGCGACTCCCATGACCGCTACGCCAACCAGGAGGTCGCCTTTCTGCTGCAACGCATCGAGAGTTTTGATGGCATCGCCATCCTGGCTTCCAATTTTCGCGAGAATATAGACGACGCCTTCGCTCGCCGATTCGAATCGCTGATCTATTTTCCCCTGCCTGAGCCCGACGAACGCCTGCGCCTGTGGCGGCAGGGGTTCTCGCCCAAGGCGACGCTGGCTCCGGACCTTGATCTGGTCCGGATCGCGCACGACCATGCCTTGTCCGGTGCCGCCATCATGAACGCCATCCGCTCGGTCTCGCTGGCTTCGCTGGCTGCGAGCGGCCGGCCGATCGGCAAGGACGACGTCGTGCAGGCGATCCGCCGGGAATTCGCCAAGGAAGGCCACACCGTATAGGCGCCTGTTACGCCAGCACCGACAGGAAGCGGTTGGTGATGGGGTAGCGGCGATCCTTGCCGAAGCCGCGGCGGGTGATCTTGACCCCGGGAGGCGCCTGACGACGCTTGTACTCGGCACGGTCGAGCATGTGCCAGACCCGGTTGACGGTGTCGGGATCGTGGCCGCGGGCGACGATCCCGGCCGGCCCCATCTCGCGCTCGATCAGACATTCCAGGATGTCATCCAGGGCTTCGTAAGGGGGCAGCGTGTCCTGGTCGGTCTGGTCGTGCTTGAGTTCCGCGCTTGGCGCCTTGGTCAGCACCCGTTCCGGCACCACCCGGCCGGCGGGACCTTCGGCGCCGTCGGGGAGATGCTGGTTGCGCCAGCGCGCCAGCTTGAACACCGTGGTCTTGTAGACATCCTTCAGGACCGAATAGCCGCCGCACATGTCGCCGTAAAGGGTGGCGTAGCCCACCGACATCTCGGATTTATTGCCGGTAGACAGCACCATCGCGCCGAATTTGTTGGAAAGCGCCATCAACACCATGCCACGCGCACGCGACTGGATATTCTCCTCGGTGATGTCGGCATCGGTTCCGGCGAAGGCCGGCGCCAGAACCGCATCGAAGGCGGCCATGACCGGCTCGATGGACAGGGTGTCGAGCTTGCACCCGAGCAGATTGGCCACCTCGACCGCGTCCTCGGTACTCTCGTTCGAGGTATAGGGGGATGGCATCATCACGGCATGGACCCGGTCGGCCCCCAGCGCGTCCACCGCCACCACCGCGGTCAGCGCACTGTCGATACCGCCCGACAGGCCGAGCAGCACCCCCGGAAAGCGGTTCTTGTTCACGTAGTCCCGCAGGCCCACCATCATCGCCTGGTAAATCGCCGCCGGTTCGGTGACGGGCGCCGCCCGCTCGCCATCCCGGCACGACCAGCGCCCGTCCTCGCCGCGTTGCCAGTGTGTGACCAGCAGGTGCTCGCGGAACCCCGGCGCCTGGGCCGCCAGTCGCCGGTCGGCATTGATGGCAAAGGACGCGCCGTCGAACACCAGCTCGTCCTGGCCGCCGACCTGATTGACGTACAGCAAAGGCAGGCCGGTTTCCTCGACCCGCCGGTTCGCCAGCGCGATTCGAACACCGGCCTTGTCGGTCTCGAACGGGCTGCCGTTGATCACCACCAGCAGTTCCGCCCCGGTCCGGGCCAGCGCCGCGGCCGACGACGACGTCCACATGTCCTCGCAGATCATCACCCCCAGCGACACACCGCGGAACAGCACCGGTTGGGGCAGCGGCCCGGCGGCAAAGACCCGCTTCTCGTCGAACACCCCGTAATTGGGCAGGTCGGCCTTGAGCCGGATCTCCGCGATCCGGCCGCCCTCCAGCAGCACGGCGGCGTTGTGGAGACGGCCATCCAGCCGCCACGGCGTCCCCACCAGCAACGCCGGCCCGCCATCGGCGGTCTCGGCCGCCAGCGCCGTCACCGACTGTTCCACGAGATCCAGCACCAGCGGTTTCAGCACCAGATCCTCGGGCGGATAGCCGGTGGCCACCAGCTCGGGAAACACCACCAGATCAACGCCCCGCTGCGCCGCTCCGGCCCGCGCGTCGCGCACACGGTCAAGATTGGCGCGAATGGCGCCAACGGTGGGATTGATCTGGGCAAGCGCGATGGTCAGTTGGTCGGTCATGGCACGGGAACACCGCAGGGGGGCAAGGCAGGTCCCTGTAGCTTAGCCCAACTGCGCCCCCCTTCGGCAAGATTTCCCGGGTCGCCCGGTGCCCACCGGTGCAAAGGGGGGGAGGCGATTCCGGGCAGGCACCGCGCCATCGGCCCCCTCCCCCAGGGCCGACGGCACTGCGAAGTCCCGGACTTTTTCCGGTCACCCGCCGGATTACCTTGATTTTCCACCGGCGTCTGTTCCTATGGGTGCGGCCAGGACCGCGTTCTTCGGGGAGTCCCGCCCGCCCGCATGTATACCGACATCGTCGCCCTTCGCGCGTTCTACCAGAGCAGCCTGGGTCAGGTGGCCCGGCGGCTGATTCGCCGCCGGCTACGCGAGGTCTGGCCAAGCGGTGCCGGTCAGACCATGGTCGGAATCGGCTACCCCGGCCCCTATCTGCGCCTCTATCGCGACGAGGCCGAGCGGGTGATCGGCCTGATGCCGGCGGCACAGGGGGTCAGCTACTGGCCAACCGAGGGTCCCGGGCTGATGGCGCTCACCGACGAGACCGAGTTGCCGCTGGCCGACCTTTCGGTGGACCGGGTTCTGTTGATTCATGGCCTGGAGGGCACCGAGCAGGTGCGGCCGATGCTGCGGGAAATCTGGCGGGTGCTGGCCGGGGGCGGCCGGTTGCTGGCGGTGGTCCCCAACCGTCGGGGCCTGTGGGCGCGGGCCGAATGGACACCCTTTGGCCATGGCTATCCCTATTCGGTCAGCCAGTTGAAGCAGGTGCTGCGCGATACCCTGTTCGTGCCGGAACGCACCGCCCACGCCCTGTTCATTCCGCCGGTGCGGTCACGTTTCAGTCTGGCCTGGGCGCCGGCCTGGGAACAGATCGGGGTGCGCTGGTTCAAGGCGTTCGCCGGCGTGACGATGATTGAGGCCAGCAAGCAGTTGTTCGCCGGCGTCAGCCGCCGCACCCCCGCCAAGGCGCCCCGGCGCCTGATCCTCCCCCTGCCCGGCGGCGCCGCCCCGGCCCGGTAGGCTCCCGAGAGGGAATCCCCGGTCGCCGGAAGCGCCGGTCGCCGGCCCCCATCGCCGAAGGTCAAGGCAGGCGTCCGGCGCATCGCTGGCGTGCCACCAACGGATGGTTGTGGGCACTCCGGCCATGACCACATGCGTTCTGAGTCCTCCCGTGCCCCCTGACCTGGTGGTTGACATGACCGGAACCGTACAGGCGCCGCCCGCCGTCGCCCGAATACCCGGCCCGTTTCTTTTGCGACCCCTGGTCTGGAAGGCGCTGGCGCCGGTGCTGGTGGCGGGGGCCATCGCGTTCTGTCCGGTGCCGGCCGGGCTTCAGCCCAATGCCTGGCTCTATTTTGCCCTGTTTACCGGGGTGATCGCGGGCCTGATCCTGGAGCCGGTTCCGGCTGCGGCCGTGGGCGTGATCGGCGTCACGGCGATTGCCGTGCTGGCGCCTTATGCGCTGTTCGACGCCCGGCAACTGGCCGATCCCGCGTTCAAGGAACCGGCCGAGGCCGTGGCCTGGGCGCTGGCCGGCTTTTCCAACGATACCGTGTGGCTGATCTTCGGCGCCTTCATGTTCGCGCTCGGCTACGAAAAGACCGGGCTCGGCAAACGAATCGGGCTCCTGCTGGTCCGATCGCTGGGCGGCCGCACCCTCGGGCTCGGCTACGCCATCATGGTTTCGGACCTGATCCTGGCGCCGTTCACCCCGTCCAACACCGCGCGCAGCGGCGGCACCATCTTTCCGATCATCCGCAACATCCCGGCGCTTTACGACTCCCGGCCGGGGCCGACCTCCCGCCGGATCGGCGCCTATGTCATGTGGACCGCCTTCAGCACCACCTGCATCACCAGTTCCATGTTCCTGACCGCGCTGGCGCCCAACCTGCTGGCGGTGGAACTGGTACGCAAGACCATCAAGGTCGACATCTCGTGGACCCAGTGGCTGGTCGGCTTTTTGCCGGTGGGCCTGCCGCTGCTGCTGCTGTTGCCGTTGCTGGTGTTCGTGATTTACCCGCCGGAAATCAGGCGCAGCCCCGAGGTTCCCAAATGGGCCGCCGCGGAACTGGCGACCATGGGACCCCTTTCCCGCCACGAGGTGGTGATGGCGGCGCTGGTGGTGCTGGCACTGATGCTGTGGATTTTCGCGGGCGGCGTGATCGGTGCCACCATCGTCGCGCTGGTGGTGATTTCCCTGATGGTCATGACCGGCGTGGTGACGTGGGACGACGTGCTGACCGACCGGCCGGCGTGGAACGTGCTGGTGTGGTTCGCAACGCTGGTGACCCTGGCCAGCGGTCTCAACAAGGTCGGTTTCATCACCTGGTTTGCCAAGACCGCGGCGGCGATGCTGGTCGGGCTGTCTCCTATCGCGGTGATGGTGGTGCTGGTGATCCTGTTCTTCGTGGTCCATTACATGTTCGCCAGTTCCACCGCCCACACCACCGCGGTCCTGCCGGTGGTGCTGGCCGCCGGTGCCGCGGTACCGGGCCTGCCGGCGACGGTGCTGGCTTTGCTGCTGGTGTTCTCTCTCGGCCTGATGGGGGTGATCACGCCCTACGCCACCGGCCCGGCGCCGGTCTATTTCGGCAGCGGCTACGTTTCCCGTAAGGATTTCTGGACACTGGGTCTGATCTTTGGAACCATCTTCCTCGCCGCCCTGCTGATCATCGGCGTGCCCACATTGCTGGCCCTGAACCCGGTCACGATACTCTGACCGGAGCGGCGGGAAGCGGCGCGGCGCGCCACGACAATCGGAAGACAGGCAACCGGGAAAGCAGGCAACCGGAAGGTGGCAAGGTGCGGTGGCGTTTTTTACGGCGCGAGGGGAGATGGGCGGAGCATGACGGTGGAACAGGGTTTGCTGGACACCACCAGCGAAGGCGGCGCGCTGGTTCTGGCGGCAGCCGGAAGCTGGACTCTGACCACCGCCGCGGCACTGACCCGGACTCTGGCGGCGATCCAGGCGCCGCCCGGAGACCACGGCAAAGACCGCGGCCCGTCCGAAGAGCGGGTCCGCCTCGACCTCGGACGACTGGTGGCGCTTGATACGGTGGGGGCGCTGCTGTTGCGGCAGTTCCGCGACCGCCTGCTCCGCGAGGGCCACCCGGTGCTGATCGTCAATGTCCGGCCCGAACACATCGCCCTGATCGATGCCGTCTGGCACGCCGCCGAAGTCGAGCCGTTACCGTCAGAACCCGGCCCGTCGTTACGCGACGCGGTCGAAACCGTCGGACGCACCAGCCTGAGAGCGGTGCGCGCCGCGGTCGAGATGATCTCGTTTTTCGGCCTGGTCTGTACCGCGTTGTTCCGGGTGCTGGTCCGTCCCGGCCGGCTGCGCCTGACCGCCCTCGTTTACCACATGGATCATACCGGCCTGCGCTGTCTGCCGATCCTGGGCCTGCTGTCGTTTCTGATCGGCGTCGTGCTGGCCTATCAGGGAGCGGAACAGTTGCGCCGCCTGGGTGCCGAAATCTATGTGGTCAACCTGCTCGGCCTGTCGATTTTGCGCGAAATCGGGATTCTGATCACCGCCATCATCGTTGCCGGCCGTTCTGGTTCGGCCTTCACCGCCCAGATCGGCACCATGAAGGTCAACCAGGAGATCGACGCCCTGCGCACGCTTGGCCTCGACCCCATGGAACTGCTGGTGGTGCCGCGCATCCTGGCGTTGATGCTGGTGATGCCGCTGCTGACCTTTTACGCCAACATGGTCGCCCTGTCCGGTGGCGCGGTGATGAGCTATCTGCTGCTCGACATCAACTTTTACCAGTTCGTCACCCAGATGCGGATTCCCATCGATTTCTGGGACGCCACGGTGGCCATGATCAAGGCCCCGGTATTCGCACTGGTGATCGGCATGGTCGGATGCTACGAAGGTTTGCTGGTTTCGGGCAGTGCCGAAAGCGTCGGTCTGCGCACCACGAGGTCGGTGGTCGAGTCGATCTTTCTGGTCATCGTGCTCAACGCCTTTTTCTCCGTCCTGTTTTCGACGATTCACATCTAGGTTCAGGCTGGCGGCACCTCCCTTGACGATTCCCGACACCGCCTCCGCAATGCCTCCGGCGTCCGCCGCACCCCCACCCGGACCCGACGTGGTGATCCAGATCCGCGGGCTGGTCACGCGGTTCGCCGGTCATGTGGTCCATGACGGCGTCGATCTCGATGTCCATCGGGGCGAAGTGCTGGGGGTGGTCGGGGCCTCGGGCTCGGGCAAGTCGGTGCTGCTCCAGGCCGTGATCGGCCTGATCCGGCCGTCCGCCGGCCGGATCGTGGTGCTTGGCCACGACATCGGCAGCCTGACCAACGCCCGGCGGATCGCCCTTCGGGCGCGCTATGGCGTGCTGTTCCAGGACGGCGCCCTGTTCAGTTCCCTGACCGTTGCCGAGAATGTCCGGGTGCCGCTGGTCGAGCACACCAACCTGTCCCCGGCACTGATCGACGAGGTGGTCCGGGTCAAGATCGCCATGGTCGGCCTGCCGCCCAGCGCCGCGGTCAAGTACCCGTCCCAGCTTTCGGGCGGCATGCGCAAGCGCGCCGGGCTGGCCCGGGCACTGGCCCTCGACCCGGAAATCCTGTTGCTGGACGAGCCGACGGCCGGCCTTGATCCGATCGGGGCCGCGGCCTTCGACCAGTTGATCGGCTCCTTGCAACACGGTTTGGGGCTGACCGTCTTCATGGTAACCCATGACCTGGACAGTCTCGCGGCGATCTGCGACCGCATCGCCGTCCTCAACGACCGCAAGCTTCTGGTGGGGACCTTGGAAAGTCTGCAACACGAAACCAATCCCTGGATTCGTGACTATTTCAGCGGCCGGCGCGGACGCGCGGCCCTGCACTCCGGGAGTTGAGCGAGCATGGAGGCCCGGGCACACCATTTTCTGGTCGGCATCTTCGTCCTGGGGCTGGGATCGGCGCTGGTGGCGTTCACCCTGTGGGTGGCCAAGGTCCAGATGGTCGAAGACCGCTCCCCTTATTACATCTATTTCGACGGGTCGGTGACCGGCCTCAAGGAGGGCAGTCCGGTCCGCTATCGCGGCATCCTGGTCGGCACCGTGGCCGAGATTCGCATCGACCCGGAAAACGTCGAGCGCATCCGGGTCAAGGTCAGCCTTGACCCCGGTACGCCGATCAAGGCCGATGCCGCCGCCGCCCTCGAGATGTCCGGGCTGACCGGCAACAGCTACGTCCAGATCACCGGTGGCAGCCGCACGGCCCCGGCCATCGAGGGCCACGACGACCAGATCCCGGAAATTCCCTCCCGGAGTTCAACCCTGACCGAGGTCATGGACGCCGCCCCACACCTTGCCCATCAGTTGTCCGAGATCGGCGACCGGCTGACCCGGTTGCTCAGCCCCGAGAACGAGCACCGCATCGCCGACTCCCTGGCCAATCTTCACCAGATGACCGTCGAACTGGCCGCCGCCGCCCGCACCGTCGGCGACACCATGTCCCTGGTCAAATCCACCGCGGCCCATCTGGACGGGGTGGTTGCCGCCGTCAACGGCACGCTGGACAAGGTGCAGGGCACCCTCGACAAGGTCAACGACCACGCCGATGTCGCGGTGGCCGAGGTGGTCAAGACCTCGACCGAGGCGCGTGACCTGTCCCAATCCCTGCACCAGCTCTCGGACCAGCTTTTGGGCATGGTCAAGGAGAACCGGGTGCCGGTGCGCGATTTCACCAGCGTCGGCCTCTATGAACTGTCGCTGCTGATCTCCGAAATGCGCGAACTCACCACCAGCCTGTCCCGGGTCAGCACCCAGATCGAAAAAGGACCGATGGAATTCCTATTCACCGGCTCCAGGGCCGAACCCGATAAGCCGAAATAAGGCGCTTTCAGCCCCCCGCCGACTCGTGGGCTCTGCCCACACCCGCAAAGGGCCGATCGGCCCTTTGAACCCGTGAGTTTTGGAGGTCAAGGAGGCACGCCTCCTTGCGGGTGCAGGGCAGAGCCCTGCAAAATCAGCTCCGGTAGCTGCCGTTGATGTCGATGTAGCCGTGGGTCAGGTCGCAGGTCCAGACCGTGGCCTCGCCCTTGCCCAGACCCAGGTCGACCCCGATCTCGATCTCCCGGCCCTTCATGTGGGCCATGACCGGGGCTTCGTCATAATCGGGGACCGCCGCCCCCCCGGCCGTCACCTGAATCCCGCCGATGAAAATCTGAAGGCGGTCACGGTCGGCGCGTTCCCCCGCCTTGCCCACCGCCATGACGATGCGGCCCCAATTTGCGTCCTCTCCGGCGATGGCGGTCTTGACCAGGGGCGAGTTGGCGATGCTGAAGGCGATCCGGCGCGCGGCCTTCCGGCCCTCGGCGCCCGCAACCTTGATCGTGACAAACTTGCCCGCACCCTCGCCGTCGCGGACGATCTGATGAGCAAGGTCGAGCAGAACCTCGCCCAGCGCCCGGCGAAAATCCTGAACCCGTCCGGCACCGGCCTTGGCCACCGGCTTGTTGCCGGCCTGGCCGGTGGCGAACAGCAGCACGGTGTCGCTGGTCGAGGTGTCACCATCGACGGTGATGCCGTTAAACGTCACGTCGTTGGCCTCGGCCAGCAGCTTCTGAAGCACCGGAGCCTCGATGGCGGCATCGGTGAAGATGAAGGCGAGCATGGTGGCCATGTCCGGGGCAATCATGCCCGAACCCTTGGCGATGCCGTTGATCGTCACCGTGGTCTCGCCGATCACGGCGCTCCGGGTCGCCGCCTTGGCAAAGGTGTCGGTGGTCATGATCGCCTGGGCCGCCGCCGGCCAGGCTTCGGGCGCAAGCGCCGCCACCACCTCGGGCAGCCGGCTGGTAATCAGCTCGGGCGCCAGCGGCTGGCCGATCACCCCGGTCGACGCGACAAACACCTCGGCCGGCGCGCAGCCAAGGAGCCCCGCCACCACCTCTGCGGTGGCGACCACCGTGCGTTCACCCTGGCGGCCGGTGAAGGCATTGGAATTGCCCGAGTTTACCACCACCGCCTGCGCCCGCCCGCCCTTCAGCGCCTGACGGCACCAGAGAACCGGCGCCGAAGCGGTGAGAGAGCGCGTGAAGACGCCGGCCACGGTGGTCCCCGGAACCACCGCCGCCACCAGCAGGTCGGTGCGGTCCTGATAGCGGATGCCGCACTGAGCGGTGGCCAGACGAACTCCCGTGACCGGCGGCAGTGCCGGAAACGCTTCGGGAGCCAGAGGAGAGAGCGAGGGTGAGGGTGAGGAGGTCATGGCGACTCGGGTCCTTCTTGCTGGGGACCGGCACGAGCGGGCAACAGCACCCCCCGGACCCGTGCGGCCACAGAATCTCACGTCCCCAATCGGACGTCAGAGATAATACCGCAAACCGGCACCGGCACAGGGCCGTCCCGACCGTTGCCGGCGGGACGGCCGTACCCTTTTCCCGGTCAGTGCGCCGCGGCCGGAGCCTCTTTCGGGGTCTCTTTGGCCTGGGGCGACCCATCCATCTGGAACTCTTCAACCTTGGCACCCGCCCGCAACTCCGCCACCACCTGGGCGACGATGTCCTGGGACAACTCGTTCTCGAGATCGCCGCGAACGTCGTCAAAGCTCGGCGGCGCGGCCTTGCGGCGCTCGTCAACCCGGATCACATGCCAGCCGAACTCGGTATGAACCGGGGTCGGGATCACCTGTCCCGGGGTGCCGGCGAACGCAGCCTCGGCAAAGGGCGCCACCATGGCATCGCGGGTAAAGAAGCCAAGATCGCCGCCCTGCGCCGCCGCCGCGGCATCGGTGGACTTTTCCTTGGCCAACTTGGCGAAATCGGCCCCACCCTTCAGTTGTGCGATCAGCGCCTTGGCCTCGGCCTCGGTGGCGACCAGGATATGACTGGCCCGGACTTCGTCCTGGGGCGGGTGCTCCGCCACGTACTTCTCCAGGTACTTCTGGTACTGCTGCTTCAGCGCCTCATCGGTGATTTTGGCCTTCACCGCGCGGGTCAGATAGATCTCCTGGAGCACCCGCAGTTCGGCGTGCTTCAGTTTCTCCTGGAATTCGGGATCGTCGCGCAGCTTCTGCCGGTCGGCCGCAGCCGCCACCAGCCGGCTGTTGACGAGTTGGTCGAGCATGGCCGGAAAGATGGTCTCCGCCGGCATCTGCCGGACCTGAGCCGGCAACGAGGCCATCGCGGTCAGCACTTCAGAGCGGTGAATCTCACCGCCGTCGACTCGCGCCACCACCGGATCGTCGCCTGCGGCGCCACCGGCCGGTGCAGAATCGGCCGCAAACGCCGCCATCGGCGCCGCCAAGCCACCAATCACCAACCCCAGGGCGGCAGCCCGGATCATGGGTAGCAAACTCATCAATCAGTCCTTTCAGCGGAATATGGAGAGGCCCGGCGGAACAGTCGGCGCCCCCGGCCGGAAGCCCCTTCCTGCACGCACCGCCGCCCGGTCGAACCGACCGAAGCGTCGAACCGACTTAAGCACGGGCCGCACCCGAGCGGCAAGCCTCCCGGACACCGCACACCGGGCGCCACGATGGCGGCGCGCGCGGAGCACCATCAACCCGGGTTCCCGGGAAAAACTGCGGCGGCGCCGCGCGCTCCGGGAGAGCGCCTGTCCCGTGGGTACCCGGCGTCCCCGCCGCCCCCCGGGCGGTCCGGCCGCGCCTGCCGGATCACCCAGCCCCGAATCAGCCAGATTCAGATCTTGGCTTCGCCGGCTTCGACCTCCTCCTCGTCCTCGTCCTCTTCCTCGTCCTCACCGCCGGCAAGGTCGAGTTTGACCGCCTGGAGCAGGGTAAACGCCGCCACCTGTTCCAACCAGGCACGCCGGATGATCGACTCCCCGTCGTGGGAATCTTCCAGCAGGTCCTCGGCGATGTCCTCGAACACGTCCTCGTCACCGAAGGAAACCAACTCCTCCAGACTGGAAGCCGCACTTTCGACCGCGTCGTAGAACCGTCTGGCCGCCGCCTTGATCGCCCTCTTGTTGCTCGCCATTGTCATCCTCTTCGTCAGCATGCCCCGGGGGGCGGACAGTCGGCCCCCGTTATACGTGACATCACCCGAAGGCGCCAGACTCACGACGGCCACCACCCACAGCCGCCGGTCGCGGCTCAAGCACTGCCCAGGTAAAGGTCAATCTCTTCCTGATCCATCATGCCGGCAGCCCCGTGGATGATGCCATTGGCCACCTGAATGATCTTGTGGATCACCCCAACCGAGATCTGACAATCGAAGCGCAGTTGATCCAGGTTGTCAGCCTCGATCGCCGCCGCCATCCGCTGGATGGTTGCACTGACAACCATCTGCATCTGGATAATGGTATCCTCAAATGGTCCGCGAAATTTCGCCGGAACATGCTCGTAAGCAGCGATCGCCAGCTCCTTGTCCGAGAAGCCGCTTTGCCTGAAATGCTCCTGATACGACCTGGGTTCCCATAAATAGCACTCGTCCAGCATCATCGGCATATCTGGAACCATTTCAATCAGCATAACGATTTCATTGAAATGATTCAGATAGTCGGTCGCCAGCAGCGTTTTCTCGGAAATATTGGTTCCCTTCACCCGACTCCGCCAAGCCAGAAAGTCCTCAAGCTCGCCGGGCGGTATCCCGTCAAGAATGGTGGCGTCCAGATCAAGGTCCATCATTTGGTCCAACCAACTTTTCCCGCAAGGCCCAGGCTTGAGACACCACCCTGATCGCGCGGGTCAGGGGCCGTGACGCCTGTGGCCGGAACCGGTGATCCGGTCGTCACCGGAAACCGCCGGCCGATCGCCACGCCCTGACCCGGCCAGGATTTCCAACCGAGGTCAGGCTTCCCCATCCCACGCTTCACTTCGCATACTCTGGTCAGCGGCGATTGCCAACCCATTTTTGGTGGTCCCGGGCGTTGCACGACAGCAACCACCCGATTACACCCCGCCCCATTTCAAGCAGATCGGGTCCACGGAACCGTGACAGGATCGTGATGGTGTCACTTCCCGAAAAAGCGGATCACCCTGCAACACCTTCGCGGTTCAGCATCGGGTGAACCGGTTCATGAACACCGGACTTTCATGATGCGGGCAAAGGCCGAATCGGCCTTTGCCCGCATCATGAACACCGCCGGATCATTCCGTCCGTATACGGTCAGGTCGACCTCAGCCGGCCGGATCACAGGCGAAGCCATCGGGCCGGGCGCGCCGACGCTACTTCGGTTGGCTCTCTGTTTGCGAGGTATCGCAAATCAGCAGCACCAGCTCGGTCTTTTCAGTCCGACTCCGGGGCGTGCTCAACGCCATCAGCAGCAGCAGACGCCGGTCGCTGCGTTCGGCCGTATAGGTTTGAACCGTGCCGTTATCGGGCACCACCTTGCTCTTGACGTCCCGGACCAGGAACTTTCCCTGGCGCAAGGAGCCCAGCAGGGAACCGGTGAGCTTGTCGACGCGCGCCTGAACATCGCCCTCGATCTCCCAGCCGAAGCTCTCCACCGTCCCGCACGACCGTTTGGACTCGGCGGCGATCCGGTTCATCGTGTCGGAAAAGGTGCCGCTGTCGGACAGAACGTAAGGCTTGTCGCCGAATCCCAGACCGGCGAGGGCCGAACCCGCGGCCAGCGGCGGGGTTCCCGGCCTGGCCGGCGCATCGTCGGCCCATGCCGCAGCCGGGAGCATCACCGCGAGGCACCACAGGCTCAAATGACTCAAGAGACCCCGGAGACCCCTGACTCTGCTCTGCATGGCACAATCCTCTTTCCGCCGATCGCCGGGGCCTTCTATATAACGGGCTCGGAAAAAGGTCCACGGTTGGATTGGGGGGGACTCGGTGCGAAACTCGGTACAGACCCAGCGGCCGGACACCGGTGGCCGCGGCAGCGGCGACAGGGGGCGGTTGTGACCGACGCCGGCACGCCCCCCTGCCCGCCACAGGCCCGCCCGCCACAGGAGGATGACGATGAGGTCGCCCTCGCCCTCGCTTCGGTGCGGCAGGCGATACGGCAGGCGGAGGCGGAAGCCGGGCGCGCCGCCGGGGCGGTAACGCTGGTCGCGGTGAGCAAGACCCAACCGGCGGCGCGGCTGGAAGCGGCGCTGGCGGCGGGACAGCGGGTCTTTGGCGAAAACCGGGTTCAGGAGGCCGCCGCCAAGTGGCCGGCCCTGCGCGCCCGCTTTCCCGACCTTGAATTGCACCTGATCGGCCCGCTCCAGACCAACAAGGTGCGGGACGCGGTGGCGCTGTTCGACGTGATCGAAACCGTCGACCGGCCCAGGCTGGCAACGGCGCTGGCCGCCGAAATGGCCGCCAGCGGCCGGCGACCGCGCTGTTATCTGGAGGTCAATACCGGTGAGGAACCCCAGAAGGCCGGAGTCGTCCCCACCGGGCTGGAGGCGCTGCTGACCGCCTGCCGCGACGGGTACCGCCTGCCCGTCACCGGTCTGATGGCGATCCCGCCCCACGACGAGGACCCGGCACTCCACTTCGCCCTGCTCGCGGATCTGGCGCGCCGCCACGGCCTGGCCGAAATCAGCATGGGCATGAGCGGCGATTTTCCGCTGGCGGTGCGCTTCGGCGCCACCCACGTCCGGGTCGGCACCGCCATCTTCGGCCACCGGCCGGTACCCGCATGCTGACCGGACAATTGGCCTTTCTCGCTCCGATCCGGAATGTGGTATAGGGTGGCTCGGCGGTGGGCGACGCTCACGCAGCACTGAAATGGGGAACGGAGGGCCACGCTCACACGCTATGAGGATGGCCACGCCCACACAACCTGACGGCGGCGGGTATCGCAAGAGTGATGGATCCTGAGAAATTCGCCAAAGTGCTCGCCCTCGCCGAATCCGAACATCACGGCGAGGCACAGTCGGCATTACGCGCGGCCCGCATCATGCTGACCCGCGCCGGGTTGAGTTTTCGCGATCTGGCCGCCATGGCGCGCCGGCCCGAGCCGCGACGGGAGCCGCCACGCCCGGAACCGCCCCCCGCGGCCACCGACGGCCAGGAGACCGAGGCGTTGCGCCGCCAGCTCCGCGCCCTCGAGCAGCGGGTCCAGGAGATGGAGCAGACGCTGGCCCGGGAGCGCGGCGAACTGGCCCGCCAGCGCCAGGAAACCCGGCGCTGGCACCAGTTGGCCCGGGAAACCGCCGAACAGCTCTGGGATGTCGGCAAGGCTCTGGAAGGCCAGCACGTCCATCCCAACGCCACCGACAAGCGGCAGGCGCTGATCGACCTGCTCCGCGACCCGGCCACCGCCGACTGGAGCGACCGGGAAATCGCCCGCCGGATCGGCACCACGCCCCACGCCGTGGGCTACTGGCGCCGGCGGCTGACGCTGGCCGATCAGACCCGGCATCTCGGCCGGGTCCAGCCGCGCAACCGCCGCCTGTTCCGTCGTTTCTCGGAACGGACCATCCCCGACGGCATCCGCCACGGCTGAGCGGCTGAGCGGCTGCCCCGCCGCTCCCGCACTCACGGCACCAGCCGGTAGCCCCCGGGCTCGGTGATCAGAATCCGGGCGTTGGACGGGTCGGCTTCGATCTTCTGGCGCAGACGGTAGATATGGGTTTCCAGGGTGTGGGTGGTCACGCCGGCATTGTAGCCCCAGACCTCGCCCAGCAGCACGTCGCGCCCGACCACCTTCTCGCCAACCAGATAAAGGTACCTGAGGATCGCCGTCTCCTTCTCGGTCAGCCGGACCTTGCGGTTCGCCCGATCGTCCTGGAGCAGCTTGGCCGCCGGCCGGAAGCTGTAGGGGCCGATGGCGAAGGTGGCGTCCTCGCTCTGCTGGAACTGGCGCAACTGGGCGCGCAGGCGGGCCAGCAGCACGCCCAACCGGAACGGCTTGGTCACATAGTCGTTGGCCCCCGACTCCAGGCCAAGGATGGTATCGGCATCGGTGCCGGCCGCGGTCAGCATGATCACCGGGCTGCGCACGCCGGCGCGCCGCATCACCCGGCACAGGTCGCGACCATCCATGTCGGGCAGACCGACATCCAGCAGGATGGCATCGAAACGGCCGTCGCGGGCCATGGCCAGCGCCGCCCCCGCGGTCTCGGCCTCTTCGGTCTCGAACTCTTCATAAAGCCGCAACTGTTCGGCCAGCGACTGCCGCAACGGCCCGTCATCATCCACAAGGAGAATCCGCTTTACCGGCGTCATGATCGGTCCGCATCTGGCTGCCGCGACACCCGATCATATCGCGATCACCGGCTGCAATCGACCGCGCTGACCTGCAAATCACGCTTTTGCTTTCGCACCGCCATCCCGATAGGCTTGCGAGTCGGGACTGCGCGGGAGTCCGGCGGTGACCCGCCGGGTAAGCCATCGGAAACCGGTGAAGACCTGCCCCGCCTGCAAACTGTTTTGACGCCGCCGCGGTCGGACCTGTAAGAACGCGGCGTGATCGCCGGGAGCCCGGCGTCGGGATGCCTGTCATGCTCCTTTCTCCCCATCACCCGGTTTCGCAGCCCAGCCCTCTCGTTCCGGCCATGCCCTTGTCCTCTTCTCCCGAGACCGACGCCCACGCCTTGCGCCTCGTCGATCGCGCCCGGGTCGCGCTCCGTTGCGGCGAGCCCGTCGCCATCGACGACGGAACCGGCCGGATCGCCCTGGCGCTGGCCGTCGAAACCCTGACCGCCGAAGCGTTGGCCCGGCTGCGCCGGCTGGCCGGTGCAGCGCCGCTGCTGGCCCTCACCCGCTGGCGCGCCGCCGCCGTCGGGTTACTCGGATCGGCCGGCCCGGGGGTGGTGACGCTGACGCCTGCGGTCGAGCTGAGCGTCGAGGACATTCATGGCCTGGTCGAACCGGGCCGGCGCCCGCCGGTGACGGACCTTGGGGCGGGGGGCGCCGATGCGGTTCATACCACCGTCGGCGAGGCCGACGCCCTGGCGGTTGCCGCGGTCCGCCTGACCAAGCTGGCGGCGCTGCTGCCCACCGCGATCATGGCGACGGTCGCCCACGACTGCCGGCCCGACCCGGCCTGGTGCCGGCGCCATGACCTGCGGCTGGTGACCGACGCCGACATCGCCGGCTACCAGCGGCAGGCGGCGCGGGCACTGCGGCCGGTGGCCGAGGCGCGGGTGCCTCTGGCCGACGCGCCCGATGCCCGGATCATCGCCTTCCGGCCCAGCAACGGCGGCCACGAACACCTGGCCATCGTCATCGGCGAACCCGGGACCACCGAGCCGGTGCTGGTCCGGCTGCATTCGGAATGCTTCACCGGCGACCTGCTCGGCTCGTTGCGCTGCGACTGCGGCGACCAGTTACGCCGGGCCATCGCTGAAATCTCGATCCAGGGCAGCGGCATCGTGCTCTATCTGGCTCAGGAGGGCCGGGGCATCGGTCTGGTCAACAAGCTGCGCGCCTATCAGCTCCAGGATCAGGGCTACGACACCCTCGACGCCAACGAGCGGCTCGGCTTCGATGCCGACGAACGGCTCTATCTGCCCGCCGCCGAGATGCTGCACCGACTGGGTTTCAACCGGGTGCGGCTGATGACCAACAACCCGGACAAGGTGGCGCAACTGGCCCGGTGCGCCATCGATGTGGTCGAGCGGGTGCCCCACGTCATCCCCAGCAACGATCACAATCAGGCTTATCTGCGGACCAAGGCCCTGCGCGGCGGGCATTTGTTCTGAGGAGACGCCCGATATGCGCCGGAATGGTGCCGTTGCCGTGATTTTGCAGGGCTCCGCCCTGCACCCGCAAGGAGGCTGGCCTCCTTGACCTCCAGACGTTGCGGGCTCCGACACGCCGGCCGCCGGATCGACCTGTCGGTGGTGATCCCGGCCCTGAACGCCGCGTCCGCCTTACCCGCAACCCTGGCCGGGCTGACGCCGCTGGCCGGTGCCGGGCTGGCCGTCGAGGTGGTGGTGGTGGATGGCGGCTCGGGTGACGCCACCGTTGCCGCCGCCGGCGCCGGCGGCGCCCGGGTGGTGACGGCGCCCCGGGGTCGCGGCCGGCAACTGGCGGCCGGCGCCGCCGCCGCCGCCGGCCGCTTTCTGTTGTTCCTGCACGCCGACACCCGTCTCGACGCCCGGGCGCTGGGAGAGATCCCGGCCTTTCTCGGCGACCCCGAGGCGGGAGGGCGTGCCGGCTATTTCCGCTTCGCGCTGGACGACGACGCCCCGGCGGCGCGGCGGTTGGAACGTTGGGTGGCGCGCCGCTGCCGCTGGTTCGTCCTGCCCTACGGCGACCAGGGCCTGCTGATAAACCGGACCCTCTATCATGACACCGGCGGCTTCCGGCCGCTGCCTTTGATGGAAGACGTGGAACTGGTCCGCCGCCTGGGCCGCGGCCGGCTGGTGCTCCTGGCCGGCGCCGCCATCACCTCGGCCGAACGCTTCCGGCGCAACGGCTATCTCCGGCAGAGCACCCGCAACCTCGCCTGCCTCGCGCTTTACCTGCTGGGCGTACCGACCGGACCGCTCGCCCGGTTTTACGGATCAACACGGCCACCGCAGCCCTCAGTATCGGCCTGAACAGTCCTGGCAAAACCGAGATGGCTCATACTGCGTTCCAGGGTGATGATGGTTTTAGGAAAAACAAGGGGCCGGTCATAGAGTCGGGGATTATCGGCGCCGCCGAGATAATTTCATCTTTGCCGAGCTTCCATCGTACCGGCGGATCAAGGTCGTATCGCTCTTTCGGGATCGCGGCCACTGCACCGCCAGGGTGACCGGCAAATGACCGATCGATACCTCGCTCACCCGGGTCAACTAATGCTCCTCTCGGCCATTCAGCCGGCATCGGCATCGGCTTCCAGGGACGACTCGCCGGGTTCGGCGGGATCGTGCTCGGGGAAACGCTGGATGGCCAGCAGGCCGTGCAGCAGGGTCTCCATGGCCGAAGCCAGCGCCTCGCGGTGCTCCGGTGGCATGGTCTCGATCGCCGCGGCCACCGCCGCCCGGGGATCACGCTTCAACAGGACCTGACCGGCCGCGGTCACGGCAATCAGATCGGCACGCCGGCTCGACGGGTTGGCCGCCCTGGCCAGCAGTCCCTTTTCCACCAATGTCCGCACCGTCCGCGCCACCGGCCCCAAACTCATTCCCTGAAACCGGGCCAGGCCGGCCGTGGTCCGGGCCGAGGGCGGTGCCTCGGAAAAAAAGCGCAGCGCCGTCCACTGTGCCGGATACAGTCCCTCGGCGTAGCCGATGGAATGAATCAGCCGCGACGCCCGCTCGATCAAAGCGGCAATGCCCACAGTCGAAATTTGCGCTTGCATGGTGTTGTCTCGTGTGACCTGTGGTCAAGTTGCCCGGTTTGGCGATGGCGTACCGCGACAGGGCAGTGTTGCCTGTTTCAGCGCGGCGCCGTCAATGACTTCGTTACGATGCTACCCATCTGGCACACCAGTCCGAGCGCCCGCTGGCGACGTCCCCCCGCCACCCGCGCGGTTGCCGGCCGGAGGATTCCCGGCCGGCAACCGCCGACGCTCTCTATACCTCTTTAACCATTTGGCGCAGAACAAACTTTTGAATCTTGCCGGTCGAGGTTTTTGGCAGTTCGGTGAACACGATATGGCGTGGGCACTTGAAATGCGCAAGGTTCTGGCGGCAAAAAGCGATGAGTTCGGCCTCGCTCACCTCCTGGTCCGGCTTGAGGGTTACGAAGGCGCAGGGGGTTTCGCCCCACTTCTCGTCGGGCCGGGCCACCACCGCCGCTTCCTGCACCGCAGGATGACGATAAAGCACCGATTCCACTTCGATGGTCGAGATGTTCTCGCCCCCCGAAATGATGATGTCTTTGGAACGGTCCCGAATCTCGATGTAGCCGTTCTCGTGCATCACCGCGAGATCGCCGGTATGGAACCAGCCGCCTTCGAACGCCTCCCGGGTGGCACGGGGGTTCTTGAGGTAGCCGCGCATCACCACGTTGCCGCGCATGAACACCTCGCCGATGGTGGTGCCGTCGGAGGGCACCGGCTCCAGGGTGTTGGCATTCGCGACCATCAACCCCTCCAGCACCGGGGAGTTGACACCCTGCCGCGCCTTGAACACCGCACGCTGCTCCACCGGTAACTGGTCCCAGAGATCGTGCCAGGCACACACCGTCACCGGCCCGTAGACCTCGGTCAGGCCGTAGACATGGATAATCTGAAAGCCCAGGCGTTCCATCTTCTCGATCACCGCCGCGGGCGGCGCCGCGCCGGCGGTCATCATGCGGATGCCGGCGGGAATCGGACGGCGTTGCTCGGGCGGGGCGTTGATCAACAGGCCCATGATGATCGGCGCGCCGCACAGATGGGTGACGTTGTGGTCGGCCACCGCATCGAAGATGCTTCGCGCCGCGATGGCGCGCAGACAGACATGGGTCCCGGCCATGGCCGTCACCGTCCAGGGAAAGCACCAGCCGTTGCAGTGGAACATGGGCAATGTCCACAGATACACCGGATGATGCGGCATCGCCCAGGTCAGGATATTTCCCGTGGCATTGAGATACGCGCCGCGATGGTGATAGACCACCCCCTTGGGATTTCCCGTGGTGCCCGAGGTGTAGTTGAGGGCGATTGCCCGCCACTCGTCATCGGGCAGGGTCCAGGCAAAATCGGGATCGCCGGTGGCCAGGAACTGCTCGTAGGTCAGCTCACCCAGCAGTTCGCCGCCCCGGGCCATGGGATCGTCGATGTCGATCACCAGGACCGGCCGCTCCAGCCTGGCCAGTGCCGGCTTGACCACAGCGGCGAACTCGCGGTCGGTAATCAGAACCTTGGTCTCGCTGTGGTCCAGGATGAAGGCGATGGCCTCCGAATCGAGGCGGACATTAAGGGCATTGAGCACACCACCGGTCATCGGCACGCCGAAATGGGCCTCCAGCAATTCGGGCACGTTGGGCGCCATCACCGCCACCGTATCGCCCACGCCGATGCCCCGCTGGGCCAGTGCCGAGGCCAGACGAACGCACCGTTCATAGGTCTCGCTCCAGTTCCGCCTGATCTGCCCATGAATCACCGCGGTCCGGTGCGGATAAACCGCCGCGGTGCGTCGGATAAACGACAGCGGCGACAGCGGCACATGGTTGGCGGCATTACGATCGAGATCGACTTCGTAAGGATTTTCGGTCCGACTGGTCATGGCGCGTTTTCATCCTTTCGCTGAATCGTCGGGCGTTTCGGCCGCCGGGTGCCCGGCCGCTGGTTTTGCCCATACCCCCGATACCGACCCGCGGCGCCTCCCGGTCCCCGCGCCCACCGGCATTTTTTGCCCCAACCGGGTGGCGATCCGGGAATCGCCTGTTGCCGGCCCTCCCGAACCCCTAGATAACATTGTCTGCCCCTTGCCGTCAGGGGAACCTGTTCGGAGCACCGCCATGATCAACCGATACCGTTCCATGCCCGCGCGACCATGGGCCGCCGCCGCCGCCGCCGCCCTGACGCTGGCGCTGGCGCTGGCCGCTCTGGCCGGCGTCCCCGACACAGCCATCGCGGCCTCGCGATGCCAGGAATATTGTTCCGCGCCGGGCAAGAATTACAAAGACTGTATGGAACAGTGCATCGAGCGCGAGGACCCGCGGGCCGCCGAACGCGGCATTCGCGAGTTGTGCCGCAGCCGCGGCCATGATGAATTGGAGTGCCTGCGCGAGCATGGCCTCGCCGATGGACCGCCCGCTTACCCGCCGCCGGCCTATGGCGCCCCGCCCGCTTACGCCCCGCCACCCCCGCCGCCGCCGCCGCTCTATCAGCAGCCGATCCAGTGCTACCGTGACCAGTATGGCCGGACGGTCTGCCCGCCCTGATTTCGAGACCCCCGCATCATGTCTGTCGTCGTCCGTTTTGCCCCCAGCCCGACCGGCCTGCTCCATGTCGGGAATATCCGGCTGGCCCTGGTCAACTGGCTGTTCGCCCGCAAGGCCGGTGGCCGGCTCCTGTTGCGACTCGATGACACCGACGACGAACGCTCGACGCCGACGTTCGCCGCCGGGATCGAGCGCGATCTCGGCTGGCTCGGCCTGGACTGGGACCTCAAGGCCCGGCAGTCCGACCGGCTGGCGCTGTACGCCGGAGCCGCCGACCGGCTGAAAGTCGCCGGACGGCTGTATCCCTGCTACGAAAGCCCCGAGGAACTGGGGCTGAAGCGCAAGAGTCTGCTCGCCCGCGGTCTGCCGCCGCTCTACGACCGGGCGGCGCTGGCGCTCCCGGCCGCCGACCGGGCACGGCTTGAGGCCGAAGGCCGAAGGCCGCACTGGCGCTTCAGGCTCGACCACCAGCCGGTGGGCTGGACGGATCTGGTGCGCGGTCCGGCCCATTTCGACGGCGCCGACCTGTCCGACCCGGTGCTGGTGCGCGAGGATGGCCGGACGCTTTACACCCTGTCATCGGTGGTGGACGACATCGCCTTCGGGATCAGCCACGTCATCCGCGGCGAGGATCATGTGGCCAATACCGCGGTGCAGAGTCAGCTGTGGCAGGCGCTGGACGGCCCGGTGCCGGCCTTTGCCCACCTGCCGCTGCTCACCGATGCCGCCGGCCACGGCCTGTCCAAGCGCCTTGGCAGCCTGAGCATCGCGTCGTTGCGCGACGACGACGGCATCGAAGCCATGGCGCTGCTCAGTCTGCTGGCACGCCTCGGCACCGCCGACGCCGTCGAGCCGCACCTGACCCTGGACGAGCTGATCGGAAGCTTCGATCTCGACCGGGTCTCGCGGGCCACCCCCCGCTTCGACCCCGAGGACCTGCTGCGCCTGAATGCCCGGCTCCTCCACCTGACGCCGTTCGCCGCGATGGCCGGCCGGCTGGCGGCGCTGGGGCTTGACGGTGCCGACGAACGGTTCTGGCTGGCGGTGCGGCCCAACCTGACCCGGCTCTCCGACGCCGCCCGCTGGTGGCAGGTCAGCCACGGGACGGTGACGCCGACCCTTTCCGACCCGGCGCTGATGGCTCGGGCGGCAGCCCTGTTGCCGCCCGAGCCCTGGGACGAGACCACCTGGGGAAGCTGGATCGACCGGGTCAGGAGCGCCACCGGGCTCAAGGGCAAGGCGCTGTTCCTGCCGCTGCGGCTGGCGCTGACCGGCTGCGATCATGGACCGGAGCTGAAAAACCTGCTACCGCTGATCGGCCGCCGGCGAGCCGAGGCCCGGTTGAACGGTCTGACGGCGTGAGCAGCGGGATCGGGACCGGTAAAAGAAGATCCGGCGCATGAGACGAGCGGGCGCCGGACATCAGGACGCGCAAGATGCCCCTGGACCTTTATAATTCCCTGACCCGGCGCAAGGATCGTTTCGAGCCGCTGACCCCGGACCGGATCGGCCTTTATCTGTGTGGCCCGACCCTCTGCGACCGGGCCACCATCGGCGACGCGCGGCGAGAGGTGGTGTTCGGCCTGCTGCTTCGGCTGCTGCGCCGGCTCTATCCCCGGGTCCTGTGCGTCCGCGCCGTCCCTGACCTGGACAACCGGCTGCCCGCCGTCACCGGGTCCCTGGCACCCCTCTCCCTTCTGCATCCCGACCTGGAGCCCCTGGCCAGCGCGCATCTGGATCAGGCCATCGTGCTGATCCGAACCCTGATCGATGGCGGCCACGGCTACCTTGCCGCCGGCCATGTGTTGTTCCCGGTAGCCTCCATGCCCCGTTACGGTCAGCTCTCGCGCCAGCCGCACGGAACCGCGGCGGTCGAGCCGCCGGTCCACCCCGAGGCCGCGGCCCCCTTCAAGCGGGATGCCGCCGATTTCGTGTTGTGGAGGCCGGCGCCACCGGAACGGGGTGGCCGCGCCAGTCCCTGGGGCAGTGGCCGGCCCGGTTGGGACGTGGCGTGTTCGGCCCTGTCACATCACCACCTTGGCACCACCTTCGACATCCACGCCGGCGCCGTCGAAGAAATATTTCCCCATCACGAGAATCAGCTGGCCATCGGCCGTTGCGCCCACAACGGCGCCCTGCCGGCCCGGGTGTGGCTGCACAGCGGCGTGGTCACGGTCCCGGAGGGCGCCGCCGTCACCGTCGAGGACCTGCGCCAGGACGGTTGGGACGACGAGGTGCTGCGGCTGGCGCTGCTCTCCACCCACTACCGCCAGCCGTTGGACTTCGCCACCGACGGCCTGAGCCGGGCCAGGGCGGCGCTCGACCGCTGGTACACGGCGCTCCGCCACGCCGGCCCGGTCCCGGCCGCGGGCGCCGCCGACCCGCTGGTGTTCCCGACTCTGGCCGCCCTGGAGGACGACCTCAACACCCCGCTGGCGGTAAGCCACCTTCACGAACTGGCGGCTCAGATCAACAAGGCCGCAAGCCCGGCCGAACGGGCACGCGCCGCCGCCGCGCTGGTCGCCGCCGGCCACCTGCTGGGCCTGCTCGGCCACGCCCCCGAAGACTGGTTCAAGGGCGGCCTGGAAGACGCCACCATCAACACCCGCATCGCCGATCGCGCCGCCGCCCGCCGGACCGGAAACTTTGACGAGGCCGACCGCATCCGCCGGGAACTGACCGCGGCCGGCATCGGGCTGGAAGACGCCGCAGGCCACACCACCTGGAAGCGAGCCCCGTAACACCGGACCCGCCGGCGGCCGGGCGGACAATCGGGTTCACGGCCCTGGACACCATTGCCAGCGGTAGCGGCTTGACGCTATGCTTCGAGTCTGAACTGTCGCAATCCCCGACCCACGCGCAATGACGATGACCGATGGCTCGTGAAGAACGCAAGATAAAGGTGCTGGTGGCTGACGACAGCCGCAGCATGCGCTCGGTGATCCGCAGCGCCTTTCCCTATGGTCTCAATCAGCCCGACTTCTGCGAGGCCGCCGACGGCAAGGAGGCAATCTCGGCCTACCGGGCAAAGCGATACGACATCGTTCTGCTCGACATCAGGATGCCCGGGGTGAGCGGCCTGGGGGCGTTGCAGGCGATCCGTACTTACGACGAGGACGCCTTCGTCGTCATGATCAGCGGCGAATACACCGCCGAGAATATTCAGTTCGCGCGGAATGCCGGCGCCGTCACCCTGGCCCGCAAACCGGTGAGCCAGCAGGTGGCCAAGGATATCCTCCAGGCGTACCACGCGCGGACGCGGCGTCCGGTGTCGATTCTGGCGATCGACGACTCCGCCGACATCATCGCCGCGCTCACCCAGGGACTGGCCATCCTGAAAATCCGTCACCGGATGTACCGTGCCGACAGTACCGCCGAAGCCCAACGCGCCTTCAACGCGATTCATTTCGATCTGCTGTTCATCGACAGCCATTTCGGTGGCGAAGACGGGCTCAAGCTGGCCGGTAACATCAAGAGCGCCCGGCCCTCAACCCATCTGGTGGTCTTCACCAACGACTCGACGATGGAAAGCGTGCTCCGGGCGCGTGAACGGGGCGCCGATGACTATCTGCTGAAGTCGGTGGACCTGGTGCAACTGGCAAAGGTCTGGAATCGCTTCCTCACCGCCTCGAAAGAGGAATTCATCACCGGGCGGCGGCCGATTCCGGCCTGTGATTGATCTGTTTTGGCAGGGCTCTGCCCTGCACCCGCAAGGAGGCTCGCCTCCTTGACCTCATTCACGTCATGGGTTCAAAGGGCCGACTGGCCCTTTGCGGGTGTGGGCAGAGCCCACGAAGCTGTCATCACCAGACCGGAAAAAGGGGAACGGGATTTCTCCCGCCCCCCTTTCCGTCAGTTCAGGAATTGCGCACCTGGGCGTAGCTGCCGGGGGCATCCTCGAGGGCCGGCAACGGACCGGAACCGGGGATCCGCGGGGCAACCTTGGCCGGGGCCGGCTCGATCGCCCACTGGGCCCAATCGGTCCACCACGAGCCCGGATTCTGAGTCGCGCCCTGGAGGAAGGCGTCCGGGTTCTTGGGGGTCTTGGGGTTGGTCCAGTAGCAGTACTTCTTGGCCACCGGCGGGTTGATGATGCCGGCGATGTGGCCCGACGCGGACAGCACGAACTTGACCGGACCCGTGAAAATCTGGGTCGCGGCATAGGTCGAGATCCACGGCGCGATGTGATCCTCGCGCGCCGACACGAAGTACGACGGCGTCTTGATCGTGGTCAGGTCGATGGGCACGCCCTTGAGGGTGATGCCGCCCGGCTGGACCAGCAAATTCTTCTGGTACATCGAGCGCAGATAGAAGCTGTGCATCGCCGCCGGCATCCGGGTCGAGTCCGAGTTCCAGTACAGCAGATCGAACGGGAACGGATCCTTGCCCAGCAGGTAGTTGTTGACCACGAACGACCAGATCAGATCGTTGGCCCGCAGCAGGTTGAAGGTGGTGGCCATCTGGCTGCCGTCCAGGTAGCCGGTCTTGTTCATCTGCTCTTCGAGCATGGAAATCTGCTCTTCGTCGATGAACACGGACAACTCGCCGGCTTCGCTGAAGTCGGTCATCGTGGTAAAGAACGTGGCACTCTTGATCCGGTTGTCGCCCTTGGCGGTCATGTAGGCCAGGGTCGAGGCCAGCAGCGTGCCGCCCAGACAGTAGCCGATGGCCGAAACCTCTTCCTCGCCCGTCACCTGCTTGATCACGTCGAGCGTCGCCAACGGCCCCTCGACCATGTAGTCTTCAAAGCTCTTGGCCGCGAGCTTTTCGTCAGGATTGACCCACGACATCACGAACACCGTGAAGCCCTGGTCAACCGCCCATTTCAGGAACGAGTTCTTTTCCCGCAGATCAAGAATATAGAACTTGTTGATCCAGGGCGGCACAATCATCAGCGGCCGCTGGTAAACCTGCTCGGTACTCGGGTTGTACTGGATCACCTGGATCAGATCATTCTGATAGATGACCTTGCCCGGGGTGACCGCAATGTTCTTGCCGACCTTGAAGGCGTCATAGTCGGTCATGCTGATCCGAAGCTGGCCCTTGCCACGCTCCAGGTCCTTCAGCATGTTTTCCAGACCCTTGACCAGATTCTCACCGCCCGACTCGACGGTGGTCCGCAGCACCTCCGGGTTGGTCACCACGAAGTTGCTGGGCGCCATGGCGTCAACAAACTGGCGCGTGTAGAAATCAACCTTCTTCGCGCTTTTTTCGTCGAGACCTTCGACGCTCTTGACGGTTCCCTGGAGCCAGCGGGCGGTCAGCAGGTAGGACTGCTTGATATAGTCGAAAAGGGTGTTCTCGTCCCACGCGGCGTCTTTGAATCGCTTGTCGTCCTTGGCCGGCGCGATCATCGGATCGGCTTCCTGGCCAAGCAGGCGTTGGGTGGTGCGCTGCCACAGGGTCATATAATCATGCCACAGTGACATTTGCGCCTGGACCAACTTGCTCGGGTCGGTCATCATCTTCGCCGTCATTTCCAGGAACGCCTGGCCAATGTTGAACGGGTCGGACGGACCGCGCATGCCGTCGGCAGCCTGCTGGCTCAGGAACTCGGTAACGAGCCGCTGGCTCCTTTCAGCAATCCGGGCCATTGCCCGGGACATTTCAACCGGATCTGGTAGCTTTACCTCGGGGCCCTGCGTTTCGGCCATGGGAGTGTCCTTTTTACCTTCGATTGCACTATGATCGGATCAGGATACGGGTGGCGCGGGCGTCCCTCGCGGCCCCGGTGGCAGAGTCGGGCTTGATGTGTTGGGTCTTTTCATACAACATCCCGTCAGAATTTTCACTGCCCGGATTCACAATGTTTTTCCAGAAACGTCAAGGCGGCCGCGCGGGCGGCCGGGGAGGCTGCGCAGTGCCGGGTTACACGAAGCACCGGCCCGAGTCCCGGCTCCGGCCGGCGACGACGGCCATGGCCGGATTGTGTCTTGCCGGGACGGTCCTCGTCACCGCCGGCTGCGACGATCGGGTGCTGGTGACGGGCGCCGGGTACCAGTACATGAAGGGCTATTTCGAGGATCCGCCGCCACCGCCGCCGCCGTCGCCGATTCGGCCGCTCAGCAACAGCAACCCGGACTATCCGACGCTGTACACGGTGCCGATGCGGCCGACCACCATTCCCACCGATGCGGAGCGCAAGACGGCGCTTGGCGAACAGCAGAAGGCGGTCGACGCCCTGGACGCCGACCGACGCAGCGGCCACTCCGCCGACGAATTGTTGCAGGAGGCGGCGCCGCCGCCGCTGCCGGTGCCGCCGGCGCCGGCCGGTGCGACGCCGGGCGGAACACCCGGCCCGACCGCGGGGGCGGCGCCGGCCGGGGCCGTCGCCGGGCCGGTGACACCGGCGGCACCCCCGAAATAGCCGCCACCCCCTGACGGGCGTCCGCCGTCCCTTTCGGACGCCCGCGGAATGTGACATGAAGAGAGCGGTGACGACGTTCCCCTGCTCCGGTGGCCCGGGGACGGGTGGGGACGTCGTCTCCGGTCAATCCGCCCGGCAGGCCGTGTCGGGCCGCAGGTTCCGGAGCAGGCATGAGCGATCTCGAATTTCACCGCGTCAAAAGACTGCCGCCCTACGTCTTCGCCGAAGTCAACGCCATGAAGGCGCGGGCGCGCGCCGCGGGCGAGGACATCATCGACCTTGGCATGGGCAATCCTGACCAGCCGACGCCGCCCCACATCGTCGAAAAGCTGGTCGAAGCGGTCCACAATCCCAAGACTCACCGCTACTCCAACTCCCGCGGCATCCCGGGTTTGCGCCGGGCGGTATCGGCCTATTACCGGCGCCGCTTCAACGTGGCCATCGACTTCGAAACCGAGGCGATCGTCACCATCGGCTCCAAGGAGGGGCTGGCCAATCTGGCCCAGGCGATCACCGGTCCGGGCGACGTCATCCTGGTGCCCAATCCCAGCTATCCGATCCACCCGTTCGGCTTCATTCTGGCCGGTGCGGCGATCCGCCACTTGCCGGTGGGCCAGGATTTTTCGTTCATGGAGCAACTGGAGCGGGCGGTCCGGCACAGCGTGCCCAAGCCTTCGGCGCTGGTGCTGAACTATCCGTCGAATCCGACGGCCCAGGTCGTCGATCTCGACTTTTACCGCCCGATCGTCGAGTTCTGTCGCAAACATGAAATCTTCATCCTGTCGGACCTGGCCTACGCCGAAATCTACTTCGAGGGCTCGCCACCGCCGTCGGTGCTGGAGATTCCCGAGGCCCGGGACATCACGGTCGAGTTCACATCCATGAGCAAGACCTACAGCATGCCGGGCTGGCGCATCGGTTTTGCCGTGGGCAACAGCAAGCTGATCGGGGCGCTGGCGCGGATCAAGAGCTACCTCGACTATGGCGCCTTCACCCCGATACAGGTGGCGGCGGCCGCGGCCCTGAACGGTCCCCAGGACTGTGTCGACGAGATTCGGGCGCTCTACAAGGTCCGCCGGGACGTGTTGATCGAGGGTCTGGCCGCGGCCGGCTGGAAGGTGCCGTCACCGCCGGCCAGCATGTTTGCCTGGGCGCCGATTCCCGAGCCGTTCGCCCATTTCGGCTCCCTCGACTTCGCCAAGATGCTGCTTCAGTACGCCCGGGTCGCGGTGTCGCCCGGCATCGGCTTTGGCGAGTACGGCGACGGCCATGTCCGGCTGGCGCTGGTCGAAAACCAGCAGCGCATCCGCCAGGCCTGTCGCAGCATCAAGGCGTTCTTCGCCAGCAACGTCGCCGGTGCGCTGGCCGGGGCCGACCCGGCGACTCGGGCACGGCTGATTTCGGATCCACGGACAAGGGTGGAGTCATGACTGAGCCGCTCAGGGTTGCCATTGCCGGTCTCGGCACCGTCGGCGGCGGCACCGTCCGGTTGCTCCGGCAGCAAAGCGAGCTGATCCGCCGCCGCTGCGGTCGCGCCATCGAACTGGTGGCAGCCGCCGCGCTGGTGCGTCCCCCGGAGTTGGAGGCCGAACTGGCCGGGGTGCGCTGGTTCGACGACGCCGTGACCATGGCCCGCGACGCCACCGCCGATGTGGTGGTGGAGTTGATCGGCGGTGCCCACGGGGTGGCCTTGCGGGTGTGCGAAACCGCGCTGGCCCACGGCCGCCATGTGGTGACGGCCAACAAGGCGATGCTGGCCCATCACGGCACGGCGCTGGCCGAACAGGCCGAGGAGCGTGGCCTGTCGCTGGGTTTCGAGGCCGCGGTGGCCGGCGGCATCCCTGTGATCAAGACCCTGCGCGAGGGGCTGGCGGCCAACCGCATCCTGGAAATTCACGGCATCCTCAACGGCACCTGCAACTACATCCTGTCGCGGATGCGGCAGGAGGGGTTGGAGTTCGAGGCGGTGCTGGCCGACGCCCAGCGGCTGGGTTACGCCGAGGCTGATCCCTCCTTTGACATCGACGGCATCGACGCCGCCCACAAGCTGGCCATCCTGGCCTCGGTGGCGTTCGGCGGTCCGGTCCGGCTGGTCCCCGACAATGTCGAGGGTATCCGTCACGTCACCGCCATCGATATCAAGTATGCCGAGCAACTCGGCTACCGGATCAAGCTGCTCGGGATCACCCGGCGTTCCGGGGACATTCTGGAACAACGGGTACACCCCTGTCTGGTGCCGGTGGGTACGCCCATCGCCGTGGTGGAAGACGTGTTCAATGCGGTGATCATCGTCGGCGATTTCGTCGACCGGGTGGTGCTGGTCGGGCGGGGCGCCGGGGCCGGGCCTACCGCTTCGGCGGTGGTGGCCGACCTGATCGACATCGCCGCCGGCCGGCACGCCCGGACCTTCGGGGTCCCGGTGGCCAGCCTGGACCCCATCGAGCCGCTGCCGCTCTCGGCCCGGGTCGGGGCCTACTATCTGCGGCTGATGGTGCGCGACGAGGTGGGCGTGTTGGCCGCGGTGGCCGGGGCGCTGGCGGCCAGCGGCGTTTCCATCGCCCAGTTCTTTCAGGACCGGCGCGATCCCGGGGAAAAGGTGCCGGTGGTGCTGACCACCCACGATACCGACGAAGCGTCCATGCAGCGCGCGCTCGATCGCATCGCCGGGCTGGGGCCGGTGATGGAACCGCCGCGCCGGATCAGAATCGAGCCGTTTTAAAGCCTGTAACAATCGGGGACTATCAATGCCGCAAGCCGAAAATCTGAGAATGGACCGCAACCTCGCGTTGGAGGCGGTTCGCGTCACCGAGGCGGCCGCGTTGCGGGCCTCCCTGCTGATGGGCCGGGGTGACGAGAAGCAGGCCGATCAGGCCGCGGTGGATGCCATGCGTCAGGCGCTGAACAGCCTGGTCATCGACGGAACCGTGGTGATCGGCGAGGGCGAGCGCGACGAGGCGCCGATGCTGTATATCGGCGAGAAGGTCGGGACCGGTAAGGGACCGAAGGTCGACATCGCCCTTGACCCGCTGGAAGGCACCACCATCACCGCCAAGGGCGGCCCCAATGCACTGGCGGTGATCGCCTTTGCCGACCAGGGGGGCTTTCTCAACGCGCCCGACGTTTACATGGACAAGATCGCGGTGGGCGGCGGTCTGCCCGACGGTGTGGTCGACCTGGACGAGGCGCCCGCGGTCAACCTGCGCAACCTGGCCAACGCCAAAGGCGCCGAGGTCTCCGACCTGCTGGTGTGCATTCTGGACCGGCCGCGCCATACCGAACTGATCGCCAAGGTGCGCGAGGCCGGCGCCCGGATCATGCTGATTACCGACGGCGACGTGAGCGGGGTGATCGCCACCTCCCAACCGGAAAGCGGCGTGGACATGTATGTGGGCTCGGGCGGCGCCCCCGAGGGCGTGCTGGCCGCGGCCGCGCTTCAATGCATCGGCGGGCAGATGCAAGGCCGCCTGCTGTTCCGCAACGATGACGAGCGGAACCGGGCGGTCCGTTGGGGCATCAAGGACCTCAACCGCAAGTACGGTATCCACGATCTGGCCCATGGCAACGTCATGTTCGCGGCAACGGGGGTGACCACCGGCAACCTGCTGAAGGGCGTTCGTCGCTTTGCCGGCGGCGCCTACACCCACTCGGTGGTGATGCGCTCGACCACCGGCACCGTGCGCTACGTCGAGGCCCACCACAACTTCCGGGTCAAGGACAGCGGCCTTTAGATGTTGCCTTGATTTTGCAGGGCTCTGCCCTGCACCCGCAAGGAGGCGCGCCTCCTCGACCTCCTAACGTCATGGGTTCAAAGGGCCGACCGGCCTTTTGCGGGTGTAGGCGGAGCCCACAAAACCTTTTTTATTTCAACGGTCTGTCGCATCCTGGCGCCTGTCGGACAACAGCCCCGGAATCCTGCGGCGGGTCAGTGCCCCAAGGGTGTCGGACCTGGCCGCTTCGATCCGGGTCTCCAGACCGATGACCTTGGTTTCCAGCCGATTCGGCGACCAGGGGCTTTGCCCCTGGACCCCACCAAAGGCCGACGGCCTTTGGAAACCTGGACGTGATCAGGCCGGATCCAGGGGCGGTGCCCCTGGCCTTTTGCCACCTTAGCCCTTGATTTCCTTCTTGAGGTTCTCGTCCAGGCGGTGCAGGAACTGCCGGGTGGTCAGCCACGGCTGGTCGGGGCCGATCAGGATGGCCAGGTCCTTGGTCATCCAGCCGGCTTCGACGGTATCGACGCAGACCTTTTCCAGGGTGGCGGCGAATCGCGACACCTCGGGGGTGTTGTCGAACCGGCCGCGATAGGTCAGGCCCTGGGTCCAGGCAAAGATCGAGGCGATGGGGTTGGTCGAGGTCTCGCGCCCCTTCTGGTACTCGCGATAGTGGCGCGTCACCGTGCCGTGGGCGGCCTCGGCCTCCACGGTTTTGCCGTCGGGGGTGATCAGCACCGAGGTCATCAGGCCGAGGGAGCCGAAGCCCTGGGCCACCACGTCGGACTGGACGTCACCGTCATAGTTCTTGCACGCCCAGACGAACCCGCCTTCCCACTTGATCGCCGACGCCACCATGTCGTCGATCAGACGGTGCTCATAGACCAACCGGGCCTGGGAGAACTTCTCCTTGTACTCCTGGTCGAACACCTGCTGGAAGATGTCCTTGAAACGGCCGTCATAAGCCTTGAGGATGGTGTTCTTGGTCGACAGATAGACCGAGTAGCCGCGGTCAAGACCATAGAGGAAACAGGCATGGGCAAACCCGGCGATGGACTCGTCCAGGTTATACATGGCCATGGCCACACCGGCATCCGGGTAGTCGAACACCTCGTGCTCGATCGGGGTCCCGCCATCCTTGGGCGCCCACTTGATCGTGAGCTTGCCGGGGCCGGGCACCACGAAGTCGGTGGCCTTGTACTGGTCGCCGAAGGCGTGACGGCCGATGATGATCGGCTTGGTCCAGCCCGGGACGTAGCGCGGCACGTTGTGGCAGATGATCGGCTCGCGGAAGACGGTGCCGCCCAGAATGTTGCGGATGGTGCCGTTGGGCGACTTCCACATCTTCTTGAGGTTGAATTCCTTGACCCGCGCCTCATCGGGCGTGATGGTCGCGCACTTCACGCCGACGCCGTACTGCTTGATGGCATTGGCCGAGTCGATGGTGACCTGATCGGCGGTCCGGTCCCGGTTCTCGATCCCCAGATCGTAGTACTTTAACTCGAGATCGAGGTAGGGAAGGATCAGCTTGTCCTTGATGAACTGCCAGATAATGCGCGTCATTTCGTCGCCGTCGAGTTCGACGATCGGATTGACGACCTTTATTTTGCTCATGGGGGGCATGACTCCCGGTAGGAAAGGGCGCGAAGTGTTGTTCGGGATCTGGCACGGCCTTTGGCGCGGCAAAAAAACGGGGTCGCAGCGGTCCTGTGATGCGGCGGCGGCGCCAACGGATGGTGCGGCTGGTATACCATCGCCGGGACCGGGAAAGAAGGGGCAGCGATACCCTGGTGACGTCGCACCGTCGCTGACGTGGCACCGTCACGGAAACAGCGAATCGATATCGTTCTGGCCGAGACTCGAACCACCGTCCGGGACGCTGTCCGCGACGACGGCCGCGGGTCGCGCCGGCGGCGCCGCCGGTTTCGGCGGCGCGGGCGTGCGCGGCGGCGCGGCCGGGGCCGGGGCCGGGGCCGGGGCCGGGGCCGGGGCCGGCGGCCCGCCACCGAGCAGGCGATCGATTTCGTCCTGGTTGACGCCGTTGTCGCTGGGGCCGTTCAGCAGATGGGCATCGGGCCGCCGGTCGAGCGGCTCTGTCCCCAGTTGCCGCAAGCCCCCGTCGCTGTCCCAGATCGCGATCATCGCCGAGACCCGCTGTTCAATATAGCGCAAGGCGTTCACGACCTTGGTGGTGCGCTGGCCGGTGAGGTCCTGGAACGAACAGGCCGTAAAGATGTTGGTGATCTGGTCTTCGAGATCGTGACACATCTCCTGCGGGGCATTGGCTCCGCGCAGGCGCATGGTCAGATCCATAATCCGCTCGGCGGCGTTGAGAATCTCGAACGAAGCCCGCTCGGTGGACTGGACGATGGCGTCGAGTTCGTTGGTGGCGGTGACGATGCGGTCGTTGCCGTCGCCGGACGGGGGCCGCAACGCCGCGATCTCGCGTCGGGCCTGGACGATGGAGGCGCTCATGTCCATCAGTTCCCGCCGCAGCACCTCGACCTGGGTGGCGGTGTTGGCGGCCTGGGCAGTCTGGCGCCAGCTTTCGCGCAGGTCATTGACCAGTCGGATCACTTCCTCGGCGGCCAGCTTCTGCGATCGCCGCTCATGCTCTTTCAGAAACGCCTGACCGCGCGCCGTTCGGGCGACGAATCGCTCCAGTTCGCCGTAATCGTCTTCGGTAATGGGGGGGACCTCGGTCATGCGTCGACTCCGGGAACGAACCGGGTTCCGGTGGCGCGCGCCGGAGACCCTCAAAGCAGCCGACAATGTATTAGCCGTTATCGGCCAACCTGCAACGATTTTATCACGGACTTGATCACTTCGGCCGGGCCAATCGGCCCCGGATGGCCAGCACCACCAGATTGGGCGAGGGCCGGCCATCCTCGTCCCGCAGATTGGCCACCCACAGATGGGCTGCGGTCAGGCCGTGCCGGGCCAGGGTCGCCCGCAGCGCCGTCTCGCCGTGGAGGTAACGGCCATGGGCCGCCAGAGCGAACGGCCGGTCGGGATCGGGCGCCTGCTCGACGGTGAAGGCCAGCGCCCCATCCCGGCGCAATGCCGCCGACAGCCCGGCGATCACGGACTCCAGGTCGCCGAAATAACACAGCACGTCGGCCGCCGCGATCAGATCGAAGGTGTCGGCATGGGCCGGCAGGTAGTCGCTCAGTTCGGCCGCAACCAGGGTATCGTAGAGTGCCCGGCGGCGGGCGTGTTCCAGCATGGCCGGTGAAACGTCGACACCGGTCAGGGTCCGCGCCCACGGCCGCAACTCCGGCGCGCACAGGCCGGTGCCGCAGCCGGCATCCAGCACCGCGCGGTCGGCCGCCGGCACCGGCAGGATCCGGGCGAACGCCTCGGCCATCAGTCGGGGGCCGCAATAGCCGATGCCCAGCAACTCACGTTCGAAGCTGGCGGCAAAGCCGTCGAACAGGGTCCGTACATAGGTTGCCGGAGGCTGGGGCGGCGGCGGGCCGCTGCCGGTCAGCGCCCGCGCCATGTGGCGGGCGATGGGCTGGTCAGGGTGAGCGGCCAGCCAGGCGGCAACCTCGGCGCCCGCCGCCGCCGGGTCCCGGCGATGGAGCAGATACAGGGCGCAGGCCAGATTGTTGTGGAACGCCACCCGGTCCGGGCTCAGGGCACAGGCCCGGCGGTGGACCGCGACGGCTTCGGCAAGCAGCCCCCGGGCCTCGAGACACTGGCCGAGATTGTTATGGGCCTCGGCGTAATCGGGGGCCAGCCGGCAGGCTTCGCGGTAACAGCGCACCGCTTCGTCCAGCCAGCCCACCGCCTGCACCGCACATCCCAGGTTGAAATGGGCGGTGGCCTCGGCCGGGGCCAGCGCCAGCACCCGGCGATAGCTTTTGACGGCATCGAACAGCCGGCCCTGGGCCTGGAGCACCGCGCCCAGGTTGAGATGGGCCGGAACGAAGCCGGGCTCGGCCGCCACCGCGCGGCGGTGGCAGGCCGCGGCCTGATCGAGCCGGCCGCGGGCGTGCAGCACGGTCCCGAGATTGACCAGGGTCGGGGCGTGGTCCTGGCGGTGGTCGAGGGCGCACCGGTAGCTTTCTTCGGCCTCCTCGAGCCGGCCCGCGGCCTGAAGCACGGTGCCCAGGGCAAAATGCAGGGCGCCATCTTCGGGGGTCTGCCCCAGCGCCACCCGGTAGGCCGCCGCCGCGTCGTCGAGTCGGCCCAACCGGTGCAGCAGTTGGGCCAAAGCCAGCCGGACCGCGACCAGCGTCGGCGCCAGCGCCGCCGCCCGCTGGTAACCGGCCAGCGCCTCGTCCAGCCGGCCCAGGGCCTGGAGTGCCGTCGCCCGATTGTAATGGGACTTGTGGTTGTCGTTGCCGAGCGCAATCGCCCGCCCGATCAAGGCCACCGCCGCGCCCTCATCCCCCCGCTGATGCCGGACCACACCCAGCAGATGCAGGGCATCGGCATGGTCCGGGTCGGTCTCGAGGAGACGGCGGTATCCGCTCTCGGCCTCGTCCAATCGCCCGGCCTGATGGGCTGCCTGCGTCGCCGCCAGCAGGCCCGCCGCCGTCCGGGGACCCTCTGGGTATGCCGGCGTGGTCATGGGCGGACTCTCCCGTGCGTCGTTACCGCGACAGCATAATGTGCCGGGGCCGCCGGTCCAACCGGATCGGACGGAAACGGGACCTGGTGCCCGCCGGCCGGCCTTACCGCCAGCAATTCTCATTGGCCGGTTTGGCCAATTTTTTCAGGATGCCCGAAATTATGTTCGAGGTTGTATCCGCCGGTCTTGAGAACGTTGAAGCTCTCGTTCTCGATCTTTCATCTGGCCCGGCCGCAGGCGGCCAGGTCGGCAACGGTTTCAGCGGTCACCGGCAGGTCGGTTACGAAGGAATTGTGATAGGTCCGGCGCCCCTTGGCATTCAGAATTTCGACGGAGAACCCGTTGACGATCAGGGCGTCTTTGGTGTCCCGCAACGGAACGTGATTCAGCCAGCGGTAGATGAAGGTACTTTTCTTTCCGGGCTGGTGGATGACTTGACGGTGCTCGGTCAGTTCGGCGCCTTCAAGATGTTCGGTGATCGTCTTGTGCGAGCTTGGCTTGCAGGTCAGGATGAAGGCGCCGCCGCTGGCCTGAATCGCCTCGGCAATCGGCTGGCAGGCATAAAGGTCGTCGCCGAGATAGACCGGCCGGAGCGGCGCCAGGGTAGCACCAACGCGGGTCAGCCAACGCTTGGCCGCGGCACGTTCGCAGTCCTGCTTTTCCGCTCCGTCCCGGGGCGTGATGAACGCCGGCGGCAGCGGCAGGACCCGCTGCCGTGCCGCCGTGACCGGTGACGACTGCGATCTCCGGGTGTATACCCGAGGATCAATCGCCCCCGGCTTCAGGAGGCCGCCATGGCCGACGCCGTACCCGACGTGCTCGCCCGTATCTGCGCCGACAAGCGCGCCCATGTCGCCGAGCGCAAGGCTGCCGTCCCCCTCTCGGAACTCGATCGCCAGGCGCTCACCGCCGGCCCGGTGCGGCGGTTTGCCGCCGCCCTCCGGCAGGCCATCACCCTCGAGGGCTACGGCCTGATTGCCGAGATCAAGCGCGCCAGCCCCAGCAAGGGATTGATCCGCGCCGACTTCGATCCGCCGATGCTGGCCCGGGCCTATCAGACCGGCGGAGCCGCCTGCCTCTCGGTGCTCACCGACAAGCCCTACTTCCAGGGCGACGATTCCTTCCTGCGCGCCGCCCGCGACACCTGCGGCCTGCCGGTGCTGCGCAAGGATTTCATGCTGGAGCCCTACCAGATCGCCGAGTCCCGGGCGCTGGGCGCCGATTGCGTGCTGCTGATCCTGGCCGCCCTGAGCGACGCCCAGGCCGCCGAGCTGGCCGCCGCCGCCCACGAATACGGCATGGCGGTGCTGGTGGAGGTTCACAATCGCCACGAGCTGGAACGCGCCGCCACCGTGGCCTCGGAAATGATCGGGATCAACAACCGCAATCTCAGGACCATGACCGTCGACCTCGAGACCTCGCTGACCCTGGCCCCCCACATTCCCGAGGACCGGCTGGCCATCGCCGAAAGCGGCATCGCCGATGCCGGCGACCTCGCCCGGCTGGCCGCGGCCGGCATCCGCGGCTTTCTGGTCGGCGAATCGCTGATGCGCCACGCCGATGTCGCCGCGGCGACCCGCGCCCTGCTGCACCGGCCGCCGCCGCCGGTCGGCCCGGAGCATTGACCCGCCAATCCTGACCGCGGTATCGGTGGCGGCGCCGGCCATTTCACCACCGGAACAAGGCGGCAGGTCCGACCCGCCCGAAGCGCCACCCTGTGGAGCGCCACGCCGTCGATCGGACGTGCCACGACCCTGACCCTGGTACCAAAACCTCCGCTACGATCTCCGGGGCAAGGCACCCTGGTCCTGGAACACAAGAGGTCCCGCATGATTTCCGTCACCGATGCCCTCGCCCGCGTCACCGCCGCCTTCGCGCCATTGCCCGCAGAAACCGTGAGCGTCGCCGAATGCCTGGGCCGGGTACTGGCCGAACCACTGGTCGCCCGCACCACCCAGCCGCCCAACAACGTCTCGGCCATGGACGGTTACGCCGTGCGCGCCGACGACTTCCAACGGCGCCTGCCGGTCCGCCTCCACGTCATCGGCGAAGTGGCGGCGGGCCAGGGCTTCCGCGGCGCGGTCCATCCCGGTGAAGCGGTCCGCATCGCCACCGGCGCCACCATGCCGTCCGGCACCAACGCGGTGGCGGCCCAGGAAATCGCCCAACTGGATGCCGACGGCCATATCACCGTGGCCGAGGTGGTTCCGGCGGCCCGGCATGTCCGCCCGGCCGGCATCGACTTCACCGCCGGCCAGATCTGCCTGCCCGCCGGCAAGACCCTGACCGCCCGCGACGTGGGCCTGATTGCGGCCATGAATGTCCCGTGGCTGCCGGTCCGACGCCGGCCCCGGGTGGCGATTCTCGCCACCGGCGACGAGGTGGTGCTGCCCGGCGAACCGCTGGGCGCCCACCACATCGTCAGCTCCAACACCCTCGCGCTGATGGCGCTGGTGACCGCATCCGGCGGCATTCCGGTCCATCTGGGGGTGGCTCAGGACAACGCCGAGTCGCTGCTTGCCTGCGCCGCCGCCGCCGAAGGGACCGACCTGCTGGTCACCACCGGCGGCGCCTCCATCGGTGACCACGATCTGGTTCACCGGGTGCTCGGCCGTCAGGGCGGAACCGTCGACTTCTGGCGGGTGGCCATGCGTCCCGGACGACCGCTGTTGTTCGGCCGGGTCGGCTCGGTGCCGCTGCTCGGCCTGCCCGGCAACCCGGTGTCAAGCCTGATCACCGCCCTGCTGTTCGTCCGCCCGGCGCTGCGGGTGCTGTTGGCGCAACCGCCCGATGCCGGCCTGCCGCCCACTGCCCGACTCGGCCTGCCGCTGCCCGCCAACGACGAACGCCAGGCGTATCTGAGGGCCAGCCTGGGCTGGGACGCCGGCGGCGACCTCACCGCCACCCCGTTCGCCCAACAGGACAGCGGCATCCTCAGCACCCTGGCCTCGGCCGACTGCCTGATCATCCGCCCGCCCGGGGCGCCCGCCGCCGCAACCGGCGACCGGGTCGAGATTCTGCGGCTCGACGGCGGCCACCTCAGCACCTGACCCCTTGCCCCGACCCAGGGCCCCGCATCCGGCAAAGCGCCCGCCGCCGCCGGCCGCGGTCGGCCGGGCAAGGGGCGGCACCACCGCGATGCAAACCGGTTCCGACGTGAACCGGGGGTCGCGATAGGGGCTTGACGTCGCTCGCGAACCAACCTAGAACATAAGCCAGCGTTTTGCTTTTGTTCGTCGTGGCCCGCCGGCAACGTCACGGGAAAGAGGGGGATTGGACATGCTGACCCGAAAGCAGCAAGAGCTGTTGCTCTTTATTCACGAACGCCTGCAACAGGGCGGGGTATCGCCTTCCTTTGACGAAATGAAGGAAGCCCTTGGTCTGCGGTCCAAGTCGGGGATTCATCGCCTGATTGTCGGGCTGGAAGAGCGCGGCTTCATCCGCCGTCTGCCTCACCGCGCCCGCGCCCTCGACGTGGTGCGGTTGCCCGACGGCATCGGCGGCGGCGGCAGCGGCGGCAGCGAGATCACCGGGACCCGGCCCGCGGCGCCGTCCGCACCCCGGTTCCAACCCAATGTCATCAAGGGCGGCTTTGCCGGTATCCTGCCCGGACGTGCGGTGGCGGCCGAGGTCGAAGCGGTCACGCTGCCGCTTTATGGCCGCATCGCCGCCGGCACCCCCATCGAGGCCCTGCGCGACCACACCGCGACCATCGCCATCCCGGCCAGCCTGCTGGCCGAGGGCGAGCATTACGCCCTGGAGATTGCCGGCGATTCCATGGTCGATGCCGGGATTCTGGACGGCGACACCGTGATCATCCGGCGCTGCGACACCGCCGAAAGCGGTCACATCGTGGTGGCCCTGATCGACAACAACGAGGTGACGCTGAAGCGGTTGCGCCGCAAGGGGCAGGCCATCGCCCTGGAACCCGCCAATCCGGCCTTCGAAACCCGGATTTTCGGAGCCGATCGGGTGCGGGTTCAAGGCCGGCTGGTGGGATTGCTTCGCCACTATTGACCCTTGTCCCCGCGCCCGCCGGCCGGCATCCCTCGCCCTGCCGGACCACGGGCAAGCGGGGCCATGGGCATGCGGAGAGCCGGGTCCGCCGCATGACAGAGTATGCCGCCGGTGGGATCAGCGTAACAGGGTGTCGAGACCCTGGCACGGACGGCAAAGGAGCACTGATCATCCCCGCCTGCGCCTTTTTCATGATTTCCGCCGTCGTGGTGACGCGGTCGTGGACCGGAACCGGGCCACGGTCACAGCGTATCGTGGTTTTCGCAGCGCGGAAACAAGGGTCTCGAGTCGCTCACCGTTGACTCCCTGACTTTTTTCTTGGTATATTATTTGTATTGAAAGGGTAGCGGTCCGAATCGGGTAAATTGAAGGATAAATTTGATTGAAAAATTCTGCCGGGTAGGGCTTCCGGACGTCGCTTGATGGTCGCTCAAGCTCCCGAGGGCTGTTACCCCGTTGATCATGGTGCTGCCATGAATGCGGACGAAAAACGTAAAGTGCAGGATACCCTGCTCCGCTCTGCCGACGCGGTCATTCGAGAGATGCGCGCCCAGGCCGACGGCGGGCAGTTGGACAACCTCAGCCGATGCGCCGACAAGATTCAGGAACTGACCAGAATCAAGGAGTTTCCCAACCAGCGGGCGCAGGAGGTTCAGCGGTCGGTCAAGTTCATTCTGCGCGACGCCTACGCCCGGCGCGTCGGCGATTTGATGGCGGAACTGAACCGCCGACTGCACAACGGCGACGAAGACGCGAGAAAGGACCTGCTTGGCAAGGTCAGGCAGCATATTTCGCTGGCCGTCCAGTTCGGCGCCGACGAGGAGTTTCGGAGCAGCGTCGACCGACACTTGCAGGTCATCGAACTGACCACCGACGGGGGCATCGACAAGCAGGCCAAGGCCGAGGCGATGCGCCGGACCGAGTTGCGCGATACCGCCAGCCGGGCCCCCGGCGGCAAGGAGCGGCGTCGCGCGATCCGCTATGCGGACCCGGTACTGACCATCGAACTGGATGGCGAGAAATACACCACCCTCAACTGGTCGACCCGCGGCCTGTTGCTGGACAACTTCACCCTGCCGCTGCGGCTGGGCACCGACGTTCGGATCACCCTGTCGTGCGAGGAGGTTCCCGGCGGCGGCCGGACCTGGGCGCGGGTGATCCGGCGGGTTCGCGAGCGTCACGAGCTGGCGCTCGAATTCCCGGATATTTCGACCGTGGTGCTCGGCCTGATGCACGAGATGAAACTGGCAGGCATCCGCCCCGATCCCTGCTGAGTCCGCCGCCAAAGCCCGGAAAACAGGCCGATGCCGCCCCGTTGGGCAGAACGGCGGCCCTGCGCGGGCTTCGCTGGTACCCGCCATCCTGGTGGCGTATTTCTTGCGCAGTCCCGGCACCGGCCGTCATATCGACCGGTCGGGGCCACCGCCAGCGGACGGAAACACGTCATGGTGCGAACCAATGAAGGTTGAGAGACTGTCGGACCCGCCCGCCGATGATCCGGGGAGCGACCCGGCGCTCGTTTCGGATGAGGACGGCCGCTACCGCAGCATTTTCGAAAACGCTGTGGAGGGCATCTACCAGACCACCGTGGATGGCCGCTATTTGCGGGTCAATCCGGCCCTGGCCCGGATGTACGGCTACGACCGGCCGGCGCACTTGATTGCCGGCCTGACCGACATCGCAAAACAACTCTATGTGGACCCGCGGCGACGCGAAGCCTTTGCCCGGGCCATGGCCGGTGAAGGCGTCGTCAAGGACTTCGAGGCCCAGGTCCACCGGCAGGACGGAAGCGTGATCTGGATCGAGGAAAACGCCCGGTGCGTGCGCGACCGCAATGGAGATATTATTTATTACGAAGGCATGGTGACCGACATCTCGGCACGCAAGGCATCCGAGGAACAGATTCGCCTGCTGGCCACGGTCTTCGAGAGTGTCTCCGACGGCATTCTGGTGATCGACCGCGCGCTCACGGTCTGCGCCGCCAACCCGGCCTTTACCCGCGTCACCGGTCAGGACCGGGAACACCTGATCGGCCGGGCGCCCCGGCTTTCCGCGCCCGGCTTCGAGGAACGGGGCCTGATCGAGCGCATCTGCCGGCTTGCCGACGACACCGGCCAGTGGCGCGGCGAACTGGGATGCGTCCGCCCCGACTACCAGCCTTTTGCCGCCTGGGTCTCGGTGACCACCGTCCGCAATCCCGACGGCCGGACCGAATTCTTCGTGCTGGCCTGCTCGGACATTACCGAGCGCAAGCAGCAGGAGGATCGCATCCGCTATCAGGCCAATTTCGACGCGCTGACCAACCTGCCGAACCGTCGTTTTCTGCATGAACAGTTGGATCAGGCGATCCGGCTGGCCGCCCCCGGGAGCAAGCGCATTGCGGTGGCCTTTCTCGACCTCGATCGCTTCAAGCAGATCAACGACTCCCTCGGTCACCGGGCCGGTGACGCGCTGCTGAAGCAGGTGGGACGGCGACTGCGCAGCGCCAGCCGGGCCACCGATATCGTCGGACGCTATGGCGGCGACGAATTCGTGATGATCTTCCCCAATATCGACGGCCGCTTTTCCGGGTCGTTTCTCGCGGAGAAACTGCTGTATTCCTTCAGCGATCCCTTTCAGTTGCCGGAACGGGAATTGTTCTGCCTGCCCAGCATCGGCATTGCATTCTATCCCGACAATGCCGAAACCGCCGAGGGTCTGATCCGCTGCGCCGATCTGGCCATGTACCACACCAAACGCTCCGGCCCCCGCCGCTACAACCTGTTTTCCGAGGAGATGCAGCAGCAATCGTCGCGGCGCCTGGACATCGAACACGACCTGCGCCACGCCATCCAGCGCGACGAATTCGTGATGCACTATCAGTCCAAGTTCGACCTTGAGACCGGGCGGGTGGTGGGTGCCGAGGCGCTGGTCCGCTGGACCCATCCTTCCGGAATACTGATTCCGCCCGGCGAGTTCATTCCGATTGCCGAGGAAGCCGGCCTGATCGCCCAGCTTGGCGAACTGACGCTTCGGCAGGCGTGCCGGCAGACTCAGGCCTGGCGGGCCTCGGGGCTGTTGCTGGAAGGGATCGCGGTCAATCTGTCGGCGCGGGAGTTCTACGATTCGCGAATCGTCCGGCTGGTGCGGGAGGTTCTCGACGAAACCGGGCTGCCGCCCGAGGTCCTGGAACTGGAACTGACCGAAGGCGCGATGATGATCGACATGGACCGCGGGGTCGACACCCTGCGCCGGCTCAAGGCGCTGGGAGTGCGGCTGGCCATCGACGACTTCGGCACCGGGTACTCGTCTCTCGCGTACCTCAAGCGTTTTCCCATCGATACCCTGAAGATCGACCGCTCGTTCGTCCATGACGTGGCCGACAACGCCACCGACACCGCGATCATCGACACCATCATTGGCCTTGCGTGCAGCCTCGGCTTTTCGGTGGTGGCCGAAGGCGTCGAAACCATGGCCCAGGCGCTGGTTCTGAGGGAACGCAACTGCCGTTATGCCCAGGGCTTCCTGATCTGCCGGCCAATGCCCGCCGCGGCTTTCGCCGGGCACCTCCGCGACGACGAACGCGGCCAACTGCTGCCCGACTGGCCCGTCGGCGGCGGCAGCCGCCAGGCAACACCCAAATAACCGGGATGCCGGCAAAGCCGGTGCGCCTGCCCCGACCTGTAGATCAGGAAACGCCCATGGCCGGAGTGGAGAAAAGCGGGCGCGGCATCAGGGCCGGAACGCCGGACCTGGGCACTTTCATGGCGATTGCCGGGCTTTACGTCGCGGCCCATGTCACCCTGGATCGCCTGACCTTCCTGCATCCGTTTTCGGCCATCGGCATCACCCCCTGGGATCCACCGCAGGGGCTGACCATGGCCTTGCTGCTGCGGTTCGGCCTGCGCTACGCCCCGGCGGTGCCGGTGGCCATAGGTCTCGGCGAACTTCTGGTACGCCACCTCGCCGCGCCCTGGCTGCCGGCACTTCCCACCCTGCTATCGGTGGTTCTGACCGCCGGCGGCTACGTTGCCGCAGCCGCCATACTGCTGAAATTGTACCGCCTCGATGCCGATCTGTGGCGGGTCCGGGATCTGGTGCGCTTCCTGGCCGTGACCATCGTCGCGGCATTGCTGGTGGCCGGCGCACTGGTCGGCAACTTCGTGGCCTTCGGGATGATCGCTCCCGGCGACTTCTGGCCGGCGGTGCTGCGGTCATGGCTCGGCGATTACGTGGGAATCCTGACCCTGGCCCCCTTGTTGCTGGTGGCCAGCCGGCCGCGGTCGCGACGCCGACGCCAGGCGACCGACCCTGGCATGATGCTGCCAGTCATGGAACTGATCGCCCAGGCAGCAACCGTGGCTGGTACCGTCTGGTTCATCTTCTCCTTTGATTTTCCCCAGGAAATCAAGCTGTTCTACCTGGCTTTCCTGCCCACCCTGTGGCTCGCGGTCCGCCATGGCCTGGCCGGAGCGGCATTCGGGGTACTGCTGACCCAGGTCGCGCTCAAGGTGGCATTCCAGGTCCGTGGCTACGGCGCCCCGACGGTGATCGACTTTCAGTTGCTGATGGTGACACTGGGGCTGACCGGCCTGCTGGTCGGCGCCTTCGTCAGCGAGCGGCGGCAGGTCAGCGAGGCGCTGTGGGAAAGCGAGACCCGGCTTCGGGCGATTCTCAACACCGCGCCCGATCCGATCCTGACCGTGGACGCGGCCGGCGTCATCGAATCGGCCAATCCCGCGGTCAAAGAGGTGTTCGGCTGGAGTTGCGAGGCCGTGGTCGGGGTTCCGATCACCCGCCTGCTGCCCGGCCTCAACCCGGAAACGCCGGAACCGACCCACGAAATTACCGGCCGGCACCAGAACGGCGTCAGTTTTCCCGCCGAGGTGGCCATTGGACACGCTGATGGTGGCCTGGGTCCGCGCACCATCGTCGTCACGCGCGATATCACCCGGCGGGTCAAGGCCGAAGCACTGGTCCGCCAGCACCAGACCGAACTTGCTCACGTCGCCCGGGTCAGCGTGATCGGTGAAATGGCCAGCGCCATCGCCCACGAAGAAAGCCAGCCGCTGGCCGCCATCGCCGCCTACGCCAGGGCCTGCCGCCTGCTGCTCCAGGCACCCGACGCGGATCTGGCCAAAATCAGCAGTGCCATCGACAAGCTGGCCGCGCAAGCCGTGCGGGCGGGCAATATTCTCAACCGCTTGCGCGACTTCCTGCACCGGGGCGAGATCGCGCTGGTCCCGGAATCCATCGGCGACATCGTCTCCGAGGTGATCGAATTCGCCAGGACCGATACGGCCAGCCACGGCATTGCCGTGATCGTCGATCTGGAACCCGGGCTGCCGCCGGTGATGGCCGACCGCGTCCACATCCAGCAGGTCCTGCTCAACCTGATTCGCAACGCGATCGATGCATTTTCCGAGTCCCCCGGCCCCGTGAAAGAGATTAAAGTCTCGGCGGGGCGTCAGGAAGACCGGATCCATGTGGCGGTTCGTGATACCGGACCGGGAATCGACCCCGCCGCCCTGGACGGACTGTTCACGCCCTTTTCCACCACCAAGGATCGGGGAATGGGATTGGGCCTGTCGATCAGCCGGACCATCGTCGCCGCCCATGGCGGACAGTTGCGCCATGTTCCCGGCGACGCCCCGGGAGCCGCGTTCCATTTCGACCTTCAGGTTGCCGATGTCTGAACCGCCCCCCCTCGCGCGCATACCCGCCGAACCGGCCCACGATCCCGAGAGCGCCGTGGTGGCGGTGATCGACGACGACGATGCCTTGAGCGACGCGCTGGCGGTGCTGCTGGGCGCCGCCGGCTGGCGCGCCGAATGCTTTGCCTCGGCCGAGGCGTTCCTGGAGTCGCTGGCCGGGCGCCGTTTCGGCTGCGCTTTGATTGATGTCCGGCTGCCGGGCATCGATGGTATGGCGCTGCTCCGCCGCCTCGCCGGGTTGGCTCCGGGGTGTCCCGCGGTGATGCTGACCGGTCATGGCGACGTGCCGATGGCGGTGGAGGCGCTCAAGGCCGGCGCGGTGGATTTCCTGGAAAAGCCCTTCGATCCCGACCGGCTGTTGGACAGCGTGCGTCAGGCGCTCAACCGCGAGTCGGCGGCCCGGGAAAGCCGCGCCGCCACCGAGGCATTCCAAAGTCTGGCGAACACGCTGACCCCCCGCGAAGCCGAGGTCATGGAGCTGATGGTCCTCGGGCTTCAGAACAAGATGATCGGCGCCAAGCTGGGCATCAGCCCGCGCACCGTCGAAATCTACCGCGCGCGGGTGATGGAAAAGATGGCCGTGCGCAGCCTCGCCGGGCTGGTTCGTCTCACTCTCAGTGCCCGGACCGGCGGACAAACGGCCTGATCGGCCGGCTGCCCGCCAACCCGGATCAGGTGAACAGGATGAGAAAGGCGACCAGCAGGGCAAACAGTCCGGCCGCCTCGGTCAGGGCGAAACCCAGCATCGTGATCGGAAAGATCTTCTGTTCGACCGCGGGATTGCGGGCCACCGAAGCGACATGAGAGGCAAAGAGGTTGCCGATCCCGGCGCCGGCCCCGGCCAAGCCGATCGCCGCGGCGCCGGCCCCGACATACTTCAGGTTCGTGCCGATCACTGTCAGGGCGACAGCAACGATCCTGGCGGTTTCTGCGTCCATAATACCGGATTCCTTCCTTATGGGTTGGGTAAACAGGGATTGGATTGGGTAAACAGAGGGGGATCGTCAGCAGGGCCTTGACGACAGGAACGTCCGACGGTTGGTCAGCCCGCCGCTTCGGCTGCGGACCGGGGCCGGGACCGCTGCGGGGCGCCCGCCCCAGGAACCCGCCCCAGGAACCCGTCCCGGGCGACCTGCCCGACGAGGGCCGCCATCGTGGCATCATCGACCCGAACTCCGGCCAGCCGCGCCGCCAGTTCCCGGGCGGCCTCGGCGGCAACCTCGTCGATCTGCGCCAGCGCCGTCAGCTTGGCAGCCAGGATCCGGGCCTCGGCATCCTTGATCCGGGCCATCAACTGCACGTCCAACTCGGCCATCAACAACCGGTTCGAGGCAAGGCCGACACGGCCGGTGCGCGCCACCAGTTCCTGGCCCTGGGACCGCGCCTGATCCCGCAGCCGCTCCGCGGCAGCCAGCACGGCATCGGCTTCGGCCCGCAGTTCGTCCGCCTTGACCACATCGAAGGCGATCCGGCTGTCACGTTCCTGCAAGACCGATTCGACCCGGGGCAACGCGACTCCGAACAACATGTAGTAGAGAACGAGAAAGCTTACGGCCAACCAGAACAGTTGGGTCGGCACCGTCGCCGGATCCAGTTGGGGCAACCCACCGCCGCCCTCGCCGGCCAGCGCCCGGCCGGCAATCAGGGTCAGGGTCAGGGTCAGAGCCGGCACCCAGCCGGCCGGCACCGTCCGACCGTAACACCGGCTCGGACCGCGGTGATCGGGTTTCGCCGTCATTTGCGCAACCATCTTGCTTTCTCCCTGGGAGCCGTCGCCAAGCCATGCCCCCGTCAGTGAAGTTCGAGGGCGTCCCTGATATAAAGGCAGGTCAGAATGGCGAAGACATACGCCTGAAGCGTCGCCACCATGATCTCGAACCCGATCAGCGCGATATTGATAATCACCGGAACAATTCCCGCTGCGTAGCCCAGCGCGCCCAGCCCCGCGCCCATCATCACCGTGAAGCCGGCAAAGACCTTCAGCATGGTGTGGCCGGCCATCATGTTCGCAAACAGACGAACCGACAGGCTGATCGGACGCGACAGGTACGACACGATCTCGATCGGCACCAGCAGCGGCGCGAGCCAGAGCGGCACCCCATGGGGCAGAAAAAACGTGAAAAATCGAAAGCCGTGCTTGATCAGCGCCAGTAACGTCGCCATCGTGAATACGAAAATCGCCATGGCAAAGGTCACGACGATATGGCTGGTGAAGGTGAATGCCCATGGCAGCATGCCCAGCAGGTTTCCGACCAGAATAAACATGAATAACGTGAATATGAATGGAAAGAATGGCCGGGCCGCCCGGCCCGCGTTGTCGTCCACCATCTTGGTAATGAATTCATAGAAAATTTCTGCCAGTGATTGCCATCTGCCGGGAACCATTGAACGACGGCGCATCCCGAGCATCATTAAGGCATAAATGATTATTACTGACGTAATCATTGAGAGTGCAGAATTGCTGAATGAGACGTCAAGATCGGCCACGATCACCGAAATCAGCGGCTTGATATGAAATTGATGAAGCGGATCCACGATCGTCCCCTTGATCAAGGCGGTTTCTTGAGCCGGCTGGAGCCTTCCGACAGCGCCGGAACTGCTTGCGGTCTTGAGACTAGACCACCCGGCAGCCGACCTTATATCCGTAATAATCCTTATCAAGCTCAGTAATTATACCTATTGACGCCCCCCGCCGCCCCCCGCCGCCCCCGGCCCACCACCGCCGGGACCGCCGTGACGCCATCGCGACCGCAACGATCGGTCGGCACCATTCGTTTTGCGTCGCAGCTTTTCGAATTGTTCGCCGCGCAAACCTTGGGTTATGATCCGGCCGGCATCGGTAAAAAGGGGTTTGGCCGACCTGCCCTGATCGCCTGACTGTATCTTGCGACGAACGCGGTAAGTCTGTGCCTCCCGCATCCGAAGGTGTTTCCGTCGCAACCGGGGGGGGTCGGCGGGCGCGGCGTCCGAGTGCGGAGCCGGGGTGCCGGCACGGGTCCCGATCGTTGCGGGGCGACGACATTGCATCCGGGTCCCGGCATTCCCGCCGGGTTCCGGCATTCCCGTTGAGCCGTGGGTTTAGCTGCAACAGTTTGCGAAGGAAGCGCCATGCCACATACAGTCTGGGTCGCCAACGGCAAGGGGGGAGTCGGGAAGTCGGTTCTGATGATGGCGCTGGCCGCGATCTATGAAGCCTCGGGGCGGCCATTGCGCCTGATCGATGCCGACGACAAGGCCAAGCTGGGCGAGTTCATCGGCACCGACCAGGTTCTGTCGCTCAAACTGGGCGCCTCCATCGACGAAATCCGCGCCAATCCCTCGCTGGCTTACAGCTATTGGGACCGGCTCGCCGAAGAAATCGTCGAGCGCGACACCGGCGTCGATGTCGGCGCCAACATGGACCGGCTGATCCTGTCGTGGGCGGAAAAGTCCAACCTCAATGCCCTGTTCGAAGAGTCGGGCGTGACCATGGATGTCTACGTCCCGATCACCGCCGAACCGCTGGCGGTGGCCTCGGGACTCGAGGTGCTGGAGACCGTGGAACGCATCTTCCCGGGCAGCCGGCGCGTCCTGGTCCTCAACAAAAAGGCCGGCGGCTTCGATGCTTACGGCGGCACCCCGGAATTCCGCCGCATCGAGGCGATGCGCGACCGCGGCCTCTACATCGTCGAAATGGCCGGTTGCGTCAGCGAAGCCTGGACCGATTTCGAACGGCTGAAGCTGCCGCCGGCCAAGGTGATCACCCTCGACGCAAAAAGCGTGGCCTCCCTGACCGGCCTGGGCATCCTGGCCGCCCGGCGCGCCGCCGGCGACTATGCCACCTGGCTCAAGCAGTTGACCCTGGCGCTGGCGCCCCTGACCCGGACCTCCGGCGCCGGACCCACCGACTGATGTCCTGGATCGACACCCTCGACCGGCTGATCACCGACAGTTGGAAGGCAAGCCGCGACGAAAGCGCGGCCATGCTCGACACCCTGCTGGCGCTGTCGCTGGCCGAACGCTGGGGCCTGTTCCAGAGCCGCGATCCCCGTCTGATGTTCCTGTCCGACGGGGATTATCTGGTCCTGTTCCACAGCCTCAACGCCCACACCCTGATGGCCGGGGCCGCCGATCACGATCACGACGCCGGCCCGGTGACGGAAGAGGCGACGGCGGTGCTGCCCATCGAAGCGCCGTCCGACGAACCGCTCCATGGCGGTCTGACCGGGTTCGACCACCCCGAGGCCGACCACCCCGAGGCCGACCATGACCATGACCACTTCCATGGTCATGCCGGGGACCCGGCCGCCGGAACCGACGGCGCCCCGGTGGTCCGCCCCCCGTCGTGGCGGGGCCGCAGGGGCCTGCGCTGGCTGACCCTGGCCGTGACCGCCGCCGCTGCGCTGGTGCTGGCCGGCGCGACCATCACCATCGTCGTCCTGGCCCTGTTGTCCCCCGGTCCCGCCGGAAGCGCCGGCACCGCGCCGCTGATCGACCGGCTGGAACAGGTCGAACGGGATCAGGCCCGGTTCAGCAGGCGTCTGGTCCAGGTCGATACCCAGTTGGCCGATCTTGGGACGCTGGTGGACGGCCGGTTTGACACCACCATGCGAGCGGTCAAGCTCAGCGCCGCCCTCCATCAGTTGCAGGCGGTGATGGACCGTGGCCTGCCGTTTGCCGCCGAACTGGACCGGGTGGCGCCGGCCGGCAATGGCAATGCCGCGCTCACGGTCCTGCTGACGCGGCTCGATGGTTATGCCGCCGCCGGCGTTCCGACCTTGCCGTCCCTGCGCGAGCGGTTCGAAGCCCTGGCGCCGCGGCTCACCGGATCGGAACCGGGGCCGCTGGACTGGCTCGGCTCCGGCTTCGGGCTGTGGGAAAGCAGCGACACCCGGCATTTGCATGGCATGCTGGGCAGCATCACCGCCGGGCTGCGCCTGGGCAACCTGTCGGCAGCGGTGACGCAGCTTCAGGATCTCCACCTCTATCCCACCGAGGACGTGGACCAGTGGCTGGCCGCGGCCCGGGTCCGGTTGGACGCCGATACCTCCCTGGACGCCCTGAGACAGGCCATCCTGTCGAACCCGACCGTCGCCCCGGAAAAATAGGTGCCGGCCCATGCCGCGACTCCCGCCGATGCTGCCCGCCCGCAAGCCCCGTCTGGCCGCCGGCCGTACCGTGATCCTGGATACCCTGACCGCCGGGGCACACCCCGACGCCGTGGTCGGCGGGGTCCTGGTGGCGGTGGCCGGGCTGCTGGCGGCGGTGGGTCTGGCCGGTCTGACCGGTCCGGTGATCTCCCTCGACCTGTTCCGCCCCGATCTTGGTTTCGGCGACCTGCTGCGCTTCCTCGTCCAGATCGCGGTGTCGGTGGCCGCCCTCCTGGCCGCCGGTCTGGGGCTGGCCCGGCATCCGCGGTTTCCCGCCGTGTTCATCGGGGTCGCGGCCAGCCTGACCGTGCTGATCTCGTTCATCCTGTCGCAGCGGCTGCTGGCCGGCGGTGGCATCACCGACCTGCCCCTGTTCATTCTGCCGGGGATCCCGGTGATCCTGGCCGTGCCCTATGTGATGCTGTCCCGCCGGTGCCGGCTGATCTTCCGCCGCCGCCTGACCTTGAACGACCTCAGGCCGGGTGACCTCAAGGCCCTGACCGGCCATGAGGACTGGCCCCAAACGTCCCCGGCGCCGGCCTGGGGGCCGCTGCTGCCCGCCGCGGGCGGCAGCCGGCCGGCGCCGGCCCCGCGGCGCGGGCGACATCCCCGTCCGGCTTCCGCCCACGAGACCGGCGCCGCGACCGCCGGCCGCAGCGGTCAGACCGGTCCGGCCGCCGGCCCCCCGGGTGCCGACGCCCCCAACGCCGCATTGTGGGCCGCGCTTTACGGCGCGCCGGCCGAAGCCGGCCCGGGCGAGGAACCGGCCGACGCCGCGGGCGGCAGCCAGAGCGGAACCGGCAAGCGTGTCGGCCTCGAGGCCCTGATCAATCTCCGGCCGCCCGGACCCTGATCCGGCAACACCGTCAGCAACGGACCCCACCACCATGGCCCACCGGCCCCACATCATCGCCGTGGCGAGTCAAAAGGGAGGCGTCGGCAAGACCACCGCCGCCGTCAACCTCGCGACCGCCCTGGCCGCAGCCGGGCGGCCGGTGCTGCTGATCGACTGCGATCCCCAGGGCAATGCCAGCGCCACCGTTGGCTTCGGGCTGATCGAACATGGCGAGGGCGGCGCCCACCAACTGCTGCTGCATGGCGCCGCCCGCGACGGCACCGTGTGGCGGACCCGGATTCCCGATCTGGCGGTGGCGCCGGCCGGTCTCAACCTGGCCACCATCGAAGCCGACCTTGCGACCCACAGCGACAGCCACGCCCTGCTGGCCGTAGCCCTCCAGACCCTGCCCGATCCGTTCGATTATGTGGTGATCGACTGCCCGCCCTCGCTGGGCCTGCTGACCATCAACGCCCTGAGCGCGGCCGACCGGGTGGTGGTGCCCCTGCCCTACGACCTTTACGCGGTCCAGAGTCTGCACCAACTGGACCACAGCCTGACCACCCTGGCCGCGGCCACCGGTCAACCCAAGCCCCAGCTCGACATTCTGCTGACCCGGCAGCGCCGTGACGGCGACAGCCAGGGCAGCCAGACCCTGGCCGCGACGGTGCGGCGGAGCTTCGGCGACCGGGTCCTGACCACCGAAATCCCCATGAGCCAGGAACAGGCCGCCGCTGCCGCACTGGGCAAGCCGGTGCTGCTTCACCGGCCGCGCTCCGAAGTGGCCGGCGCTTATATCGCGCTGGCGGTGGAGATGGTCCAACGGCTTCGGGACCAGGCGGCCCGGGCCGCCGGCCGGACCCGGGGCCGTCCGGCCGCCGGAGAAACCGCCGACCCCTGGGACCCGGTGGCGTCCCAGATGGCCATCGCCACCCGGCTGCTCGGCTGGGTGACCAACCCGGCCTCGCCCTTTTACGACGCCGAAGCGGCGACCGAGCACCAGGCGGCGCTCCGCGCCGGCGCCCTGGCCGACGCCGCCGAACGCTCGTTCGGCCTGCGCCGTCCGGTCTGGATCGGGCTGGCGCTGGTGCTGGCGGCGCTGCTGGTCGGGCCGATCCTGTTCTTCTCCCTGGCCCGTCTCGCGCCCATGGACTGGCGGCTCAAGGCCGTGACCAGCATCATCGGCACCCGCTCGCCGTGGGACGCCGGTACCGTGATCCTGGCCCAGGCCGACCCGCGCGCCCAGAAACTGCTGCTGCTGGCCGCCACGCTGGCCGCCAACCCCGGCCCGGCCCTGGCCGAATGCCTGGACCACACCGATTTCAGTCACGGACCGGTGCTGCCCCGGCAGATGCCCTGCCTCATCAGCCTGACCGTCACCGGCGGGCTGACGCCGGGAAAGTGACGTGGAAGGAAACAATTTTGTGGGCTCTGCCCACACCCGCAAAGGGCCGGCCGGCCCTTTGAACCCATGACGTGAATGAGGTCAAGGAGGCGAGCCTCCTTCGCGGGTGCAAGGCAGAGCCCTGCAAAATCAAGACAGGCGCACCCTCCTGGCGCACATGGGGCAGAGCCCGCCCGACCGGCCTTGGCAAGGATGCCGGGGTGGCTTAGGTTCAGCCCCAACCGAGCATGACCAAGGCAGGAAAGGAGCCGGGCATGAGCTATGTGTTCCCGATCTGGCAGCAACCCGCGGTTCCGGTGACGGGCAGCGACGCCCTGTTCCCGGTCCGCCGCATCTTTTGCGTCGGCCGCAACTATGCCGCCCATGCCCGCGAGATGGGCTCGGACCCGGACCGCGAGCCGCCGTTCTTCTTCACCAAGCCCGCCGACGCCATCGTCGCCGACGGCAGCCGGGTGCCCTATCCGCCGGCCACCGCCAACCTTCACCACGAGATCGAACTGGTGGTGGCCATCGGCCGGGGCGGCGCCGACATCGCCGCCGGGCAGGCCCTCGGGCATGTGTTCGGCTACGCCGCCGGCATCGACCTCACCCGCCGCGACCTTCAGAACGCTGCCAAAGCGGTCGGCCAGCCCTGGGATATGTCCAAGGGCTTTGACCTGTCCGCGCCCATCGGCACCATCCGCCCGGTGGCCGAAACCGGCCACCCGGAGCGGGCCGGAATCCGGCTCTCGGTCAACGGGACCCTGCGCCAGAACGGCAACATCGCCGACCTGATCTGGTCGGTGCCCGAAACCATCGCCACCCTGTCCCGGCTGGTCACGCTGGCGGCCGGTGACCTGATCTACACCGGCACCCCCGAAGGGGTCGGACCGCTGGTCCCCGGCGACCATGTGACCGGCGAAATCGACGGCATCGGGACCATCACCATCGCCATCGTCTGATCCCGGCGGGCGGAAAGGAAGGCTCCCGCCTGGCGAGAGAACCGGGGAGCCTTCCGCAAACTGTTACCAGCCCATGGGCGGATGGTGCACCCCGCCGCCGCCGCCGCCCATGCCCATCATGCCCATCATGCCCATCATGCCCATCCGGTTTTCTCCGCCCGACCCCATCCGGCCGCGGCCATCGTAGGCACCGCGGTCGGTCATCATCATCGGGCCGTGATCCATCATCATCGGACCGTGATCCCGCAGGACGACGCCGCGCCCGGCGGCCCGCTTTTCCAGCTCCGCGTGCTTTTGCGCCCAAAGTTCCATCCGTTCGTCGAGGGTCCGCGCCGCGCGCATCCGGCGCCACAGGTCGAACCGCTCGCCGAAGCTCATCAACTCGTAGGGATAGACTTCCCTGAGCGGCGCCGGAGCCGCGGTTGCCGGCGGTTGCGCCGTCGCCGTCTGCGCCTGTGCCTGCCCGACACCGGGACCGGGCAGCAGCAACGCCACCCCGACCGCCAGCGCCACCGTCATGACCATTCTGTTCATGGCTTAATCCTTCCGGTTGATTCCGTCATACCGGTTTACATCTCCCCATGTGTGCCACATTAATGCTGTCGCCTTTGATTTTGCATGGCTCTGCCCTGCACCCGCAATGAGGCCCGCCTCCTTGATCTCATTCACGTCATGGGTTCAAAGGGCCGCCCGGCCCTTTGCGGGTGTGGGCGGAGCTCACAAAATCGGTTCACCTGCCCCCGGTCACCGCAGCGGTCTTCGTGTCCTCCGACGAGCCACAGCCCTTCTTCACGTAGTCCCAGAATTCCTGCTGTTGCAGGGCGTAATGGTCGGGGTGCTGGTCTTCGGGGATGTCGCGCACATGGCGCAGGCTGGCCACCGAAACGCTGACATCGAAAACGGCGTCTCCCGCCGCCAGCGCCGCCGAAACCAGGCTCAGAGCATACCATTCCGTCGCCAGTGCCGCCCCAAGCAAGCCGCCGCTCAAGAGGTTGGTCGGACCGATGAGCGGCAGCACCAGATAGGGGCCGGGCGGAATGCCGACCTTGCACATGGCCTCGCTGACCTCGGTGGTCCGACGGGCAAGACCGATCGGCGTCGCGACATCGAAGAGGCCCGCAAGACCGATGGTGCTGTTGACCGCGAACCGCCCGACCGACACCGCGGCGTCCACGGGGTGGCCCGCCAGCAGATTGGTGAAGACGAATTCAGGCTCGCTGATGTTCTCGTAAAGATTGCCGGCCACCTGCTGCACGAAGCCCGGCGTCTCCTGGCCCAGGACCCGGGCCATCGGAGCCACCAGGTCGTCGACCACCAGCGCATTGAACCCGAACATCAGCCGGTTGAGCGGTTCGAGGACGTCCCGCGGCGTGGCAATCTCCGGCACCGCCACCGGCGGCGTCTGCGCCCGCGCGGCCAGGGGCAGCGCGGTCAGCAACGGAACCAGTACGGTAACAGCCCGTGCGATGCTGCGATGGTTCATACCCGACTCCCGATAAGGGCGGCATCATCGGACCGGCCGGTCAGGTTTCGGTCCACTGCCCCCAGGCTACGACCTACAGCCGCTGTAGGAGCAAGGGGAAAATCACGGCAGCGGTCGCGCCGCCCGGACGCCCCCGGACACTGCCTCACAGGATCCTGCCTCTATGGTGCATCGCACTGTTCTGTGGCACACTTTGCCGGCATCACCGGGGCCAGGGGCGGGAGGCCCGTGAGTCTCCGGGGCAGGACCACGGAAATAATGAAAACAGCCAAAGGCAACATCGATGCATGATAAACGGGATCTGCGCCTCGCACCCCGGCGCGCCATCGCCCTGGTGCTGGCCGGCGGCCGCGGCAGCCGCCTGAGACATCTGACGGCACGACGGGCCAAGCCGGCGGTTCACTTCGGCGGCAAGTTCCGTATCATCGATTTCGCCCTGTCCAACTGCATAAATTCGGGATTTCGACGGATCAGTGTTCTGACCCAGTACAAATCCCACAGCCTGTTGCGCCACCTCCAACGCGGTTGGGGTTTCCTGCGCGGCGAAATGAACGAGTTCTGCGATCTGCTGCCGGCCCAGCAGCGCATCGACGAAACCTCGTGGTACCAGGGAACCGCCGATGCCGTGTACCAGAATCTGGATATTCTGCGCGCGCACAACCCCGAATACGTGCTGATCCTCGCGGGAGATCATATCTACAAGATGGATTACGCCGCGATGCTGCTGGACCACATCGCCAACAGCGCCGACCTCACCGTCCCCTGCGTCGAAGTGCCCCGGGCCGAGGCCAGTGGCTTCGGCATCATGGACGTCAACGATCGGGGCCAGGTGGTGGGTTTCCTGGAAAAGCCCGCCGACCCGCCGGCGATGCCGGGCAAGCCCGACCGGGCGCTGGCCTCCATGGGCATCTACGTCTTCAACGCCGGCTTTCTGTTCGACCAGTTGCACCGCGACGCTTCCGACCCGACGTCGTCGCGTGACTTTGGCAAGGACCTCATCCCCTATTTGGTGCCGAGAGCCAAGGTGATGGCGCACCACTTCGCCGAAAGCTGCGTCTCCAACGACGCCGCGGCCGAGCCCTACTGGCGGGACGTGGGCACCGTCGACGCCTATTGGGAGGCCAATCTCGACCTGACCAGCGTCACCCCGGCGCTCAACATGTACGATCGCAACTGGCCGATCTTCACCTACCAGGAGCAACTGCCGCCGGCCAAATTCGTGTTCGACCGGGCCGATCGCCGGGGCATGGCCGTGGACAGTCTGGTCTCGGGCGGCTGCATCGTCTCCGGCTCGGTGGTGCGCCGTTCCCTGCTGTTCTCCCAGGTTCGGGTCAATTCCTATTGCACCCTGGATCAGGCGGTGGTTCTGCCCGAGTGCAGCATCGGCCGCCACAGCCGGCTGACCCGGGTGGTGATCGACCGGGGCTGCCGCATTCCCGACGGGCTGGTGGTGGGCGAAGACCGGCAGGAGGATGAACGCCGGTTCCATCTCACCGAAAATGGGGTTACCCTGATCTGCCAGGACGATCTCAACCGCCTCCAGGTCTGATCCGGTCTGCCTGGTGATCGATAAATGGGGGCTTCGCCCCCTTTCCCCCTGACCGGGGCTTTGCCCTGGACCCACCAAAGGCCGGCGGCCCTTGGAACCCGGGATCTGAGCGACGCGGGTCCAGGGGGCGTCCGGCATCCCGGGCCGGCTTTTGTCCGGCCCCGTCTCCTGCGATTCTCCGGCCCCATGATGCGTGTGCTGTTCGTCACTTCCGAATGCTTTCCGTTGGTCAAGACCGGGGGGCTGGCCGATGTCAGCGCGGCGCTGCCTCCGGCCCTCGCCCAACTCGGCATCGATGTCCGGGTGTTGCTGCCCGGCTATCCCGCGGTCCTTGACGGGCTGGAGGGCCGACGGACCGCCCGCCCCCTGTCGGACCTGCCCGGGGGCGGCAGCGGCCGGCTGATCGCCGGCCATCTTGCCAACGGCGTGCCGGTCTACGCCATCGACCAGCCCGAACTGTTCGACCGTCCGGGCAACCCGTACCTGGCCCCCGGCGGCGCCGACTGGACCGACAACCCGCTGCGCTTCGGCACCCTCGGCTGGGTCGCGGCCGGATTCGCCCAGACCACCTCCAGCCACCAGTGGCGGCCCGACCTTCTGCATGGCCACGACTGGCAGGCCGGTCTGATGCCGGCCTATGTCGCCTTTCAGGGCAGCCCGCGGCCGGCCACGGTCATGACCATCCACAACATCGCCTATCAGGGACAATTCCCGCCCGACCTGCTGCCGGCGCTGCACCTGCCCGCCCACAGCTTTCAGGTCGATGGGATCGAGTATTACGGCGGCATCGGTTTCCTCAAGGCCGGTCTCTACTACGCCGACCGCCTGACCACGGTCAGCCCGACCTACGCCCGGGAAGTCCAGTCGGCCGACTATGGCTGCGGCCTCGAGGGCCTGCTGGCCAGCCGCACCGACCAGTTCGACGGCATCCTCAACGGTGTCGACTACGGCATATGGAATCCGGCCACCGACCCCCATCTGATCAGGCCCTATGATCCTGACCGGCTGGACGCCAAGATCGCCAACAAAGTGGCGCTTCAGGCCGGGTTCGGGCTCGCCCCCGACCCGGATGCGCCGCTGTTCGCCCTGGTCAGCCGGCTGACCTGGCACAAGGGCGCCGACCTGCTGCTGGCGGCGCTGCCCGCCCTGCTGGCCCGGGGCGGACAACTGGTGGTGCTGGGGACCGGCGACAAGAGCCTGGAGGCGGCGCTGCTGCGGGTCGCCGGCAGCCATCCCCGTGCCGTCGGCGTCCATATCGGTTACGACGAGGCGCTGGCCCATCGCATTCAGGCCGGCGCCGATGTCCTGATGGTGCCGTCCCGGGCCGAGCCCTGCGGCCTGACCCAGCTCTACGCCCTGCGCTACGGCACCGTGCCGCTGGTGCGCCGGACCGGTGGCCTCGAGGACACGGTGATCGACGCCACCCCGGCGGCGCTGGCCGACGGCTGTGCCACCGGCTTCGCCTTCGACGACCCCACCCCCGGCGCCCTGGTCTGGGCCATTCGCCGCGCCATCGACCTGTTCCACCAGCGCGACCGCTGGCAGACCATCCAGCGCCGGGCCATGACCCGCGACTTCGGTTGGGACGCCTCGGCCCGGGCTTATGCCGGGTTGTACCAGCGGTTGATATCGGGGCGGCAGGCGCCGTCACCATAGGGCCGGTGCCGGCATGGCCGCCGGCCTGAGAGGCTGGCAAAGAATGCCCGCCCTACCCGGTTTTGAAGGAAGACACCCGATGTTTCCAAAGGGCATTCTTTGGCGGACTCGATTGTCTGTCACACTCTGACCGCAACTCTCCGGCTCCTGTTCGAGTGTTCATGGATGGCCGACTCCGATTCGCTCTATCATCGGCTGTTCTCCTACGCCATCATGATCGAAGGGCTGGTGCGGGAGTTCGTGCCCGATGCGCTGGGAGCGGACATCGATTTTGCGCGGATTCAGCGGGTCCAGGCCAAATTCCACAGCCGCACCGGGCAGCGCCGGGAAAGCGACGTGATCTGGCGGCTGCCGACCGGCCTTGGCACCGACATCTATCTGTATCTGCTGCTGGAATTCCAGTCGCGGATCGACTGGTGGATGGCCGTGCGCATCCAGGTCTATGCCGGCCTGTTGTGGCAGCAGATCATCGGCGAACGGCGGCTCAAGCCCGGCGACCGGCTGCCGCCGGTCCTGCCCATCGTGTTGTTCAACGGCGACCCGCGCTGGAACGCCCCGGCCGAAACCACCGCCCTGGTCGCCCTGCCGCCGGGCTCGCCGTTGTGGCCATGGCAGCCGCGGGTCCGCTATCATCTTCTGGACGAGGGCGCCTTTGCCGGCGGCGATCTGGCCGGACGCGACAGCCTGGTGGCGCTGCTGTTCCGGCTGGAACACTGCCGGCAACCCCAGGACCTGGCGGCCCTGGTCGATGAGGTGATCGGCTGGTTCCGACGGCACCCGGACTACGAAAAGGTGAAACACCTGTTCGCAGAGGTGGTCCGGCAGGCGGCGGAGAACACCAAGGCCGAGGGCGTTACGGTCCCCGAAGACATGCTGGAGATCAGAACCATGTTGGCGGAACGGGCAAAGGAATGGAGGGCACAGTGGATCGCCGAGGGCCTCGCGGCCGGCAAGGCCGAGGGCCTCGCGGCCGGCAAGGCCGAGGGCAAGGCCGAAATCCTGCTCCGCCTGCTCGGCCGGCGCTTCGGCCCTCTGCCTCCGGGGATCGAGGAACAGGTCGGCGCCGCCGACAACGACCTGCTGGACGCCTGGAGCGACCGCCTCCTGGACGCCCGCACCGTAACCGACGTCTTCCTGACAGATCGCCAACACTGATCGCGGACGCGCCCCGTCATCGACTGTTCTTCATCGTCTCTGAATGACCGAAGGGCCGGGCACCGGGATCAGTCGAAGCCATAGGCATCCAGCGCCAGCACCCCATGCTCGATGGCGGCAAACAGCCGCCGCCCGGCGGCTCCCGGTGTGCCGGCGCCCAGCGCGGCGAAGAACGGCAACAGGTGCTCGGTGGTCGGATGATTGGCCGCGGCGTGGGGCGCCTGCCGGGCAAAATCGAGCAATGCCGCGGTGTCGCCCCCGGCCACCGCGGTTGCGACCCAGTCGGTGAACTCCCTGACCCAGGACGGCGCCGGATCGCCGGGCCGGTGGTCGGAGTACGCCCTCAGGTTATGGGAGATGCCGCCCGAGGCCAGGATCAGCACCCCCTGGTCACGCAACGGCCGCAGGGCCTGCCCGATTCGCCAGTGATGGCGGGCATCGCCGCCGGGCTGAACCGACACCGGCACCACCGGGATATCGGCCGCGGGAAACATCAGCGCCAACGGAACCCAGACGCCGTGATCCAGGCCGCGGCCCGACTCCAGCGTCGGCTCCAGGCCGGCGGCGGCCAGCGCCGCCACCACCTGCCCGGCCAGCGCCGGGTCGCCCGGTGCCGGGTAGCCGATGCCGTACAGCCCGGCCGGAAAGCCCGAGAAATCGTGGATGGTTTCCGGCCGCACGGCGCCGCCCACCGTCACGCCCCGGGTCAGCCAATGGGCCGACAGTACCACCACCGCGGCCGGACGCCCCAGTGTCGGCCCCAACCCGGCCAGAAAGCGACGGGTCGGGCTGTCCTCGATCACCAGGGTCGGCGCCCCGTGGGACACGAACACGGCGGGTAGCGTCATGATCTCTTGCTCCTTCGAAGCCACTTGGGGTTTGCGCTTTGGCCCCGGGCGTAGGATAACCCGGCCCGACCCTGTCCCCGACTGTGAAAAAAGCGTCCCATGGGCTTCAACTGCGGTATCGTCGGCCTGCCCAATGTCGGCAAGTCGACCCTGTTCAACGCGCTGACCGCAACTCAGGCGGCCGAGGCGGCGAATTTCCCGTTCTGCACCAAAGAGCCGAATGTCGGCCGGGTCGGCGTGCCCGACCCGCGACTCGAGACCCTGGCGGCCATCGCCAGATCGGCCAGGGTCATCCCGACTCAATTGGAATTCGTCGATATCGCCGGCCTGATTCGCGGCGCCTCCAAGGGTGAAGGACTGGGCAACCAGTTCCTGGGCAATATCCGCGAGGTCGATGCCATCCTGCACGTCCTGCGCTGCTTCGAGTCCGGTGACGTGACCCATGTCGAGGGCTCGGTGGACCCGCTGCGCGATGCCGAAACGGTGGAAACCGAGCTGATGCTGGCCGACCTCGACTCGCTCGACCGCCGGCTGACCGCGGCCCAGAAGCGGGCCAAGGGCGGCGACAAGGACGCCCGCGCCATGGTCGCGGTGATGGAGCGGGCGCTGGAGGCGCTTCAGGCCGGACGGCCGGCGCGGACCGTGACCGTGAGCGACGAAGAACGGCCGCTGCTGACCCAGCTTCAGTTGCTGACCGCCAAGCCGGTCCTTTATGTCTGCAACGTCGAAGAAGCGGCGGCGGGCTCCGGCAACGGGCAGTCGGCCCGGGTGGCGGACAAAGCCGCCGCCGAGGGCGCGCTCTCGGTGGTGGTCTCGGCGGCCATCGAATCCGAGGTCGCCCAGCTCACCGACCCCGCGGAGAAACGCGAGTTCCTGGCGGCGCTGGGGCTGGAGGAAACCGGGCTCAACCGGGTGATCCGCGCCGGCTACCGCTTGCTGGATCTGGTAACGTTCTTCACCATCGGCCCCAAGGAAGCGCGGGCCTGGACCGTCCACCGCAACGCCCGGGCGCCCGAGGCGGCCGGCGCGATCCATACCGACTTCGAGCGGGGATTCATCCGCGCCGAAACCATCGACTACGAAAGCTTTGTTCGGTTGGGCGGCGAGCAGGCGTGCAAGGACGCCGGCAAGATGCGCCAGGAGGGCAAGGACTACATCGTCCAGGACGGCGACATCTTCCATTTCCGCTTTAACGTGTGACGGGGTCCAAGGGCAACGCCCCATAGGCGCCGGGATACCCTTGTCTTGATTTTGCAGGGCTCTGCCCTGCACCCGCAAGGAGGCTCGCCTCCTTGACCTCATTCACGTCATGGGTTCAAAGGGCCGACCGGCCCTTTGCGGGTGTGGGCAGAGCCCACAAAACCCTTTTTTCTACCCGCGCCGCTGCTCCGCCGCGGTCATGATCACCCGCAGGGTCTCGCTCCACTCGATCAGGGTGCTCACGTCTTCCAGCGCGACCCAGCGGGCATCGATGGCGTCGTCGGCGGCAACAGGGTCGGCATCGCCGTCATAACCCGCGGCAACCTCGACCAGGGTATAGTGAAAGCGAATCTGGCCGTCGGGATCGCGGCTGATGCCGTCCACTGCGGTAATCACCGCGTAGGGCGTGACGGACAGGCCGGTCTCTTCCTGGACCTCGCGCACCGCGGCCTCAAACAATGTTTCGCCCAGTTGTTGGGCGCCGCCGGGCAGCCCCCATTGGCCGGCCCCGGGCGGATGCCGGCGCCGGATCAGCAGGACCCGGTCATGCTGCCAGACCACCACGCCGACGCCAACCCACGGCCGGCTGGGAAATTCACGCACCATCGCCAACGGCCGCTTCCCCTCTAAAGATCAAACGCAATACGGACCGCCGGGGACGACGGCCCGTATTCTCTGCCGTTCGTGCCCCCGACCAGGACTTTGCCCTGGACCCACCAAGGGCCGACGGCCCTTGGAACCCGGGACTTAAGGAAGGGGGTGGGGGCAAAGCCCCCTTGGGTCGTTCTTTACGCCTGCCGGTATCGCTCAGTCACGGGCAACGCAGAGCGCAATGCCCATGCCGCCGCCGATGCACAGGGTCGCGAGCCCCTTCTTGGCGTCGCGCTTCTGCATTTCGTGCAGCAGCGTGACCAGCACCCGGGCACCCGAAGCGCCGACCGGATGGCCGAGGGCGATGGCGCCGCCATTGACGTTGACCTTGGCCAGATCCCAGCCAAGCTCCTTGTTGACCGCCACGGCCTGGGCCGCGAACGCCTCGTTGGCCTCGATCAGGTCGAGATCCTGGTGGGTCCAACCGGCCTTCTTCAGGGCCAGACGGCTGGCCGGGATCGGGCCGGTACCCATGATCGAGGGCTCGACGCCGGCGGTGGCCCAGGACACGATGCGCGCCAGCGGGGTGATGCCACGCTTGGCGGCATTGGCCGCGGTCATCAGCACCACGCCGGCGGCGCCGTCGTTGATGCCCGAGGCGTTACCGGCGGTGACGGTGCCGTTCTTGTCGAAGGCCGGACGCAGCTTGGCCAGGCTGGCCGCGGTGGTGCCGTGCTTGGGGAACTCGTCGGTGTCGACGATGACGTCGCCCTTCTTGCCCTTGATCGTCACCGGCACGATTTCGTCCTTGAACCGGCCCGACTTCTGGGCAGCCTCGGCATTGTTCTGGGAGCGCAACGCCAGTTCGTCCTGCTCCTCGCGGGTGATCTGGAACTGCTGGGCGATATTCTCGGCGGTGTTGCCCATGTGGTAGCCCTTGAAGGCGTCCCACAGCGCGTCCCGCAGCATGTGATCGACCAGTTCCGCCGTACCCATCTTGGTGCCGTTGCGCAGATGGATCAGATGTGGGGCCAGGCTCATGCTTTCCTGGCCACCGGCCAGCACCACCTCGGCGTCCCCGGTCAGGATCGACTGGTAGCCAAGCGCCACCGCGCGCAGCCCGGAGCCACAGAGCTGGTTGATGTTGTACGCGGTCTTCTCCACCGGCAGGCCGGCATTGACCGCGGCGATGCGGGCCGGGTTCTGGCCGCAGTTGGCGGTGAGAATCTGGCCGAGAATAACCTCGTCGATTTCGCCACCCTCGACCCTGGCGCGGGTCAACAGCTCACGGATCACCACCTCGCCCAGGGTGTAAGATGGAACCGAACTCAACACGCCATTGAAACTTCCAACAGCGGTACGCGCAGCACCGGCGATGACGACTTCAGTCATTATGAACGCTCCTCGCACACTCGGATTTTTTGGTTGGACAGGATAGGGAGGGAAGGCCCGCACATTACGGCCCGAACCAAGGCAACGCAAGGGGGCGGCTCCGCTGGAGCCGCGCATTTCTGTCCCCGGATCAGCGCCGGTCGGTGGCCGCCAGCCAGTCGGCCAGGGGCCGCCAGACCGCGGCGGTGGCGCCGGCGCTGACCACCATGCCGATGTGGCCAAGGGGCGGGCGCAGGACCCGGGTCCCGGGAATCGCCCGGGCCAGCGCCAGCGCCGAGGCCGGCGGTACGATCCGGTCATTGGCCGGGATCAGCGCCAGCGTCGGCAATCTCAGGTTCGCCGGCTCCACCGGCAGGCCGGCGACCAGCCAGTTGCCGTTGGGCGGATCGTTGCGGCCGTACCAGCCGGCCAGACAGTCGCGGGCCACCGCCGCCGGCAGCGGCACGCCGTCGTTGAGCCAGTCTTCCAGCGCCACGAAATTGGCGGCCTGGGGCGAATTGCCGTCGAGTCGGCCGAACCGGCTGAACTTGCGCAGCGCCAGCAGCGGGTCGACCTGGGTAAACAGCGACTGGAGCAGATCCAGCGGCAGTTCACCCCAGGTTTCGAGCATCGGCGCCAGCAGGGCGGTGAACGCCGCCGCCATCCGGGCACTGGCGGCAGTCTCGCCGCTGAAGTCCCAGGGCGTGGCCAGCAGCGCCAGGGCGTCGACGTCGCGCCGCCGCCGCAGCGCCAGCGCCGCCGCCAGCATCCCGCCCATGCAGTAGCCGGCCACCGCCACCGGCCGCCCGCACCGCTCCAGCGTCGCATCCAGCGCCCGGTCAAGCCGGCCGGCGATGTAGTCGGTCAGGGTGTAGCGACGTTCCAGTGGCCCCGGCGCGCCCCAGTCCACCAGAAACGGCCGGATGCCCTGCCCGGGCAGCCAGCGCAACAGGCTGCGCGCCGCCGACAGGTCCAGGATGTAGGCGCGATTGACCAGCGACGGCACGAACAGCACCGGCCGCCCCGGACCGCCATAGTCCAGCAGCCGGCTGCCGCCCTCGGTCCAGACCACCGGCGGGTCTTCGAGGGCACGGCGGTAGGGGTGGTGGCGGTAGCGTTCGACGCCGGTGAAGAACAGATCCAGCCGGCGCCGCATCTCCCGATCCACCGCCCGGGCAAAACCGTTGCTGTCCCCGCCGGCGCGTTCAGCGGCGGCGATCAGGCCGCCGAGTTCGGAAACGCGGTGTCGCAGCGCCGGCTTCCAGAGCGGCGAACCGTCCCTCAAGAACGGCAAGCCGCCGGGCGAACTCAGCAGCACCGTCAGGGTGACGGCCAGATGCAGGGCCAGCGGGCGCGGCCCCTGTCGCGGCAGCGGCTGGGGGAGCGTGCTCATCACCAGCCCCACCCTTCACCGGCCCCTCGCCGGGCCAGGGTCGGACGCTCGGGTCGGGCGGTACGGACGGCCATGGCGAATCCTGGGCTGGCGGCGTCACCGGCGACGGCCGAGGATTCCAACCAAAACCCGGCCCGCCGGCCGCCCCACCAAGGGGCGTAAACAGCGACGCCCCTTGAGCCATGATCTGGAACCAGCGCGTGACGCTCTCCGCCGTCACCGGGTCGGCGGCAACCGCCGCCCACTGGTCCTGCCATAGCTCCAGGTAGCGTTGGGCCAACGCCTCAAGAGTCGGAATCTCGGTGTCGTTCAGATCGGAGTCGTTCAGATCGGACATGATCGCAGTATACATGCTGCGACGCACACTTGACCAGTCCGCACATGAGGGCATGTGGGTGCCCGAGAGGCCGTGACGGGAGCATGAACATCCCCGCCGGACTGCACTGCGGCGCAGGCTCTTGCCTCGCAGCCCTCCGATCGCGTATTGCTAGCATCGTGCGGCTGGTCCCTGCCGTGTCAACCGATCGAAAGCGCACCACCGATGGCCGATAAAGACACTAAGTCGTCCTCACTCATCACTATCAAAAAGTACGCCAACCGCCGCCTTTATAATACGGCCACAAGCAGCTATGTCACTCTTGAGCATTTGTGCCAGATGGTCAAGGATGGCATTGATTTCGTCGTCTATGATGCCAAGACCAGCGAAGACATCACCCGATCGGTCCTCACCCAGATCATTGTCGAAGAAGAAAGCAAGGGCCAGAATTTATTGCCGATCAGTTTCCTGCGCCAGCTTATAGGGCTCTATGGCGATAGTATGCAGTGGATGGTCCCAAGCTATCTTGAATACAGCATGCAGGCATTTGCGCGAAATCAGGAGCAAATGCGGGAATACTTTCAAAGTGCGCTCGGCGGAATCTTTCCGTTTACGGGCTTTGAAGAGATGAGCAAGCATAACCTCGTCCTTTTCGAACGCGCCATGCGCATGTTCACGCCCTTCGGCGCCGCCGACTTCGCTCGATTCCAAAGCGAAACCGTTCGCGCTGCGGTTGAGCATAACAAGCAGACTGCCGACAGCGGCAAGTCGTTGGAGGAATTGCAACGCCGTCTGGACGAACTTCAGCAGCAGCTTGCGACCCTGACCAAGACTCAGGGCACGGCACCGGCTGCGGAACCGACAGAGCCGCCGACGACTCCGTAACCGCCGGAACCTTCGGTGACCAGGGGCGATGCCCCTGGACCCCACCGGGGCCGGCGGCCCCGGACCCCGTTTTCCCAGGCCCGCTCCACCCTTGCGGCGGGTGGAACGGGCGATGAGACAGGTCCGATTCGGGGGCTAGATTCGGAACTCGGCGACGATCTGCGACAGGTCGGTCCTGGTGTCGACCAGCGGCGCCACCGGTGGCGCGTAGGGCCGGCGGTCGCCCACATAAACCAGGCCGGTGGTCAGGCCGTCATCCTCGGCCAGCCGGCGCGACGCCTCGTTGAACTCGCTGGTGGGGCCGGTCCCGGCGCTGTGGGTCAGGTTCTTCCATTCCCGCTCTTCGGGACGGAAGGTGATGCACGGGCTCAGGGCATGGATGAAGGAAAAGCCCGGATGCTTGATGCCCTGAACGATCAGCTTGGTCAGGCCATTGAGATCGCCGGAAAAGCCCCGGGCGATGAAATTGGCCCCCGACTGCAACGCCACCCCCAGCGGCCGGAAGGCACTGATGCCGGTACCGCCCGGTTGCAGTTCGCTGTCCCAGTCCGGCCCGGTGGTCGGTGACGGCTGGCCCTTGGTCATGCCGTAGACCTCGTTGTCCATCACGACATAGGTGAGGTCGACGTTGCGGCGGCAGGCGTGCAGAAAGTGGTTGCCGCCGATGGAAAAGCCGTCACCGTCGCCGCCCGCCACCAGCACGGTCAGATCCGGCCGCGCCAGCTTGAGGCCGATGGCCAGGGGCAGCGCCCGGCCATGCAGGCCGTGGAAACCGTAGCAGGTGGTGTAGGCCGGAATCCGCGACGAACAGCCGATGCCCGAGACCACCACCACCTTGGCCGGGTCCAGTTGCAGCTCGGCAAAGGCACGATTGATCGCGGCCTGGACGCCGTAATGGCCGCAGCCCGGGCACCAGATCGGATTGACGTCCGATTTGTAATGCTTGGGCTCAAACTTGAAATCGGGGGTCAGCCCATCCATGATTTAACTCCAGCTCCTGAGGACGTCGCAGACTTCCGCGGGACGAATGGCCAGCGGACCGGGATGGCGCAAACTTTGTGGCGGCGCCGGCAGGTCGTAATGGGCCTTGAGGTAACCGAGGAACTGGCCCGAGTGGCTCTGTTCGACCACCAGCAGCCGCTTGACCCCCTTCAACGCTTCGGCCAGCAGCGCCGGCCGGGTCGGCGCCAGCAGGCGGAGCGCCACCAGCCGGACCTTGAACCCCTGCGCCCGCGCCCGCGCCACCGCTTCGCGCACCGGCGCGGTGGTCGACCCCCATGTCACGAGGCCGATCTCGGCGTCGGCATCGCCCTCGATCTCGGCCCAGGCGTCGCCGTACTCGAAGCCTTCGAGCTTGTTGTTGCGCTTGTCGAGCTGCGAGTGGTGGTCGTCGGCCTGACTGGAGGGCGTGCCGCGCTCGTTATGCTCCAGGCCGTCGGCGGTGTACTGGCCGCCGGGCATGCCCGGGATGGCCATGGGCGAGACCCCCGAATTGGTCAGGGCATAGCGTTTATAGGCGCCGGCCTGGGGATCGGTGGGCTTCAGCCGGACCGTCCCCAGGTCGGTTTCGGCCGGACGGTCGATCACCGCCTTGGCCTGACCCAGGAACTGGTCGGAAAGGACGAAGGCCGCGGTTTGCAGCGACTCGGCAAGATGCACCGCCCACTGGGTGGTAAAGATGCAATCCTCCACCGAGAGCGGTGCCACCACCACATGGGGCGCCTCGCCGTGCAGGCCGTAGAGCGCGACATTCAGGTCGGTCTGCTCGGACTTGGTGGGGATGCCGGTGGACGGGCCGCCGCGCATGACGTTGAAGATCACCAGCGGCACCTCGGCCGCCACCGAAAGACCGATCGACTCGAGCTTCAGCGCCAGCCCCGGTCCCGAGGTGGCGGTCAGCGCCGGCACGCCGCCATAGGAGGCGCCGATGGCCATGTTGATGGCGGCAATCTCGTCCTCGGCCTGACACAGCACGCCGCCCACCGCGCCGAAGCGGGGCGCGATCCATTCCAGCATGTCGGTGGCCGGGGTGATCGGGTACATGGCGGCAAAACGGATGCCGCCCCGCAACGCCCCCAAACCGGCCGCCTGATTGCCGGTGATCAGCCAGCGATCGGAACCGGCGCCGGTGCCGGCCTCTTCGGCCAGCCGCAGTGCCGCCACCGCACCGTGGCCCGCGGCCAGTTGCAGGCCGATATCGTAGCCGGCCCGGATCGCCTGCCCGGTGTCCTCCAGGCTGACCCCCTTGTCGGCCAGGGTCGCCGCCACCGTCTCGACCATGGCCTGCTCGGGCAGACCCACCAGCGCCGCCGCGGTCCCAAGCGCAATAATGTTGGGCCGGGCGCCCCGGATGTCCTCGGCCAGCTTGGTGAAGGGCGCGGTCAGGCTCAGCGCGCCGCTGGCCGCGATCTTTTCGGGAATGTCGCCCGCATCCTCGCAGGCCAGCACCACGCTTTGCGGCCCCAGCGGAATCTCGGCAACAAACCGTTCGACATTGCGCCAGTCCAGGGCGATCAGCACGTCGAAGCGGTCGCCCAGCCCGGACACGCCGCGCCGGGCCAGCCGCACCAGCGCCGCGGCCTCACCGCCGCGAATCTGCGGGCCGACGGTTCGTGTCATCAACCCGTACCAGCCGGCCCGACCGGCCGCCTCCAGCAGCAGCGAACCCGCGGTGATCGCGCCCGCGCCGCCGCTGCCTGTGATCGCAACCGAAACGGTATCGGCCGCCGAAGTGAACTGTGTCATTCAGGTTTCCTTTGATACTGGTACACTGGCCGCCACCCCCGGTCCGGGTTGCGGGCCGGGTCCTCCCGGCTCCGCTTACCCGAAGGGTCCCTCGAGGGCAACTGCCGCCCGCCGCCCCCGGTTTGGATTTGTCGGATTCTTTCGATGGCGTCTTCCCGATGGCAACTTTCATGCCAGAACCCGAGGGCCGGAAGCCTGCCCCGGCACCGGCCGCCGCCTTGTCGCAAATCCGACAGAGGCGACGCCGGTACGTTCCAAGCATGACAGTCCCCGCCACAAGGGCCGGGTTTCACGCCGCCCGGGGATGTCGGGCCAACGTCGCCAGCGCCAGCAGCGGCTCGCCGGTTTCGGGCGCGAAGCAGAGGACGGCGTCGCCGCACACCTCGCAATTGGGCGCCTTGCAGATCGGCACCCCCTCGCGCTCGCACAGGGTCCGGTAAAAGAACTTCTTCCACTTCATGTCGAACCGGTTGCGGACCACCAGCTCGGGAAAGTGCCGGCGGAACAGCCAGGTAAGTTCGCCGCGATCGGCCAGTCCCAGGTCCTGCCACAGATGGTTGGGCTTGAGGCTGCGGCGGGCAACGATGGCGGCCAGCCACTCCTCCTCCTCACCCCGCCCGGCCCGGCATTCCAGCAGACAGGCACGCAGGTCCGGTTCCTCCAGCGCGTCCGCCCCCCGGCCGGCATCGGCGGAAAGCGTCACCAGCAACCCCAGGCGGTCGGGCAGATACCGCCGCAGCAGCCGCTCCAGGGCGTCGCGGCCAAGCCCGAGGGCCACGGTCAACGGTTCGCGCCCGGCGGCGGCCATGGCCACCAACCGCTGGAACAGGACAGAATCGCCGAGGGGACCGGGATGCATGCTGCGCCTCCTTCCGCCGGATGGGAATAAAACCGGTGCGACAGCACGCAAGATCCAGGCCACCGACTCAGCGGCTGCACGCCCCGCCGCCCAGCACGCAGAACCGGGCGCAATGGGGATGGTTGAGCGGAACGCTGACGGCAGCTTCGGCCAGGGTCGCGCCCAGTTCGAAGCGGGTATCATAGGGCAGCAGGGTGCAGGCGACCACCGTCGGGTGGCCGGCGCCCCGGCGTTTGACCACCATCCGGGACGACGCGCACATCACGGATTCCGGCGACCGGCCCAGGATGCCCCAGCACGACTCGGTGATTTCCGGCACATCGAGCCGGACATCCATCTCGGGAAACAGCACCAGCGCCGCCGGATCGGCGGCATCGATGGCCAGGTCATGGACGGCGAACAGCCGGGCATAGCCCCGGCGCAGGCTGGCCTGATCCTCTCCCGAAAAGCTGCGGCCGGCGACATGAACCGGGAAGCCGCTGCGGGCCAGCCAGACCAGGCCCTCCAGCGCCAGCGCAAAGGTGCCGGGGCCGCGCTCCTGATCGTGGACGGCGGCGGTGTAATGATCGAGGGAGACCCGCAGCACCAGCCGCCGGCGGTCGGCCGCCGGCAACCCCAACAGCGCCGTCCGCCGGTTGGTCAGCGGGCGCAGGGCATTGGTCAGCACCAGGACCTGAAAGCCCCGGGCCAGACACAGCCGGAGCATCTCCGGCAACTCCCGGTTCACGAAGGGCTCGCCGCCGGTGAAGCCGATCTCCCGGGTGGGCAGGCCGTCCCGGGCGATTTCGTCGAGATACCCCCCGACCTCGGCCGCGGTCAGGAAGGCCAGCCGGTCGTCGGTGGGCGACGACTCGATGTAGCAGCGCCCGCAGGCGATGTTGCACAGGCTGCCGGTGTTGAACCACAGCGTCCGCAACCCGCTCAACGCCACCCAGGCCCGCCGCTCGCCCCTTGCCGTCAACCCGGACTCCCGGAATTTTGCCGGATCGAGAGGGTGTGTCGTAACGGGGTCCGGGGCCGCCGGCCCCGGTGGGGTCCAGGGGCGAAGTCCCTGGTCGCCGAAGGCCACCGCCCGCTCTCCCGGTCTCAGTTCCAGTACGAAAACAACGTCTTCACCCCAACCTCGACCGACTGGGCGCAGGCCCCGAACGCGGCGCCGATATCGGCCCCGGCCTGACTGAAGGCGCCGTTCCAGAGATCGGTCCAGGTGGTGCCGAAGGAACCGGAGCAACTGGGGATGGTTTCTCCGGCCTTTGCCACCGCAGCACCGGTGGCGTCGGCGGCCGAGCTGAGGGCGGCGCCAACCTTGCCCAGGGCCGAATCCGCGGCCGTTCCCAACTGGCCCGCGGCATCGCTGGCCGCGGCGCCGGCCTGATGGGCGGCATCCAGCGCGGCCTGCCCGGCCTGAGCCGCGGCGTCCCCGGCCCGGGCACCCAGCTCCTGGATCGAGGTGACCGGCGGGGTGGCGGTGGTGGTGGCGGGATCGGGCGCGGCGACCGGATCGCCGGCCAATTGGATCAATCCGGGCATGGAAACCTTCTCCTCGGCGGCGACACCGAATGTCCGACCGCCCGCCTGTTGCGACTGGGTCGGAATCCTTTATCACGATATCATTGCGAGCGGGTGCGCAAAACCGCAGGGGGCAGGCTTGCCCGACGTGTTCCCGGGGCGCGCCGCTCCCCCGGCCCCCCTCGTGAGGCGCCGGCAGCCCCTTGACCCAGGGGACTCTTACTCCGGGACCGGCAGGTCCTCCGGCAGTTCCATCAACCGGGGCTCGTCGGTCCACAGCAGCAGGCAGCGGACCCGGCGATCGGGGTAGATGGTGCTGATCGCGGCACGGTAGCTTGCCATCTGGCGCAGATAAAGCGGCGCCACCCCGGCCGCGGTGCGGGGCGGCGGGCGGTTGGTCTTGTAGTCGACGATCCAGACCTCGCGGTCGGTCACCAGCAAACGATCGATCTGGCCCGACAGCACCCGGTCGCCGATCACCCCCACCAGCGGCACCTCGGCCCGGCTGCCCGGGCCGAACAGCGGCGCGAAGTCGGGATGCTCCAGCACCGCCAGCGCCTCGGCGGCAATCGCGGCCTGGCTCTCGGGGGTCAGGCCATGGGCCGGGCGGGCCAGGAACCGGGCGGCGGCCACCGCGCGGACTCCGGGTTCCAGGGCCGGCAGGGTCTGGAACAGCCGGTGCAGCAGCAAACCACGGTGAAAGCGGCTGCCGTCGTCCCGACCCAGCGGCGACCGCACCGCCGGCTCGGCCTCGTCGGGGCGGGACGGGGCCAGCGGCCGCGACGGCTCGGGTTCCGCCGGGGCCGGCTGCCACGCCCAATCGGGCAGCGGATCGGGAGCCGGAGCCGGACCGGTCCCGGCCTGATCGTCCGCCGCCGCCACGGTCTGGGGCTCGACCAGACACCAGCCCTCGGCGTCGGCGCCCAGGGCCGGAACCGGAATCCGCCGGGCCTGATCGTCGCCTTCGAGGGCCGCCGCCACCAACCGGTACCAGCTCCCGTCGGGCGGCTCGGTCCTGCCCTGCCAGCCGCAGACGTACAGGCGATCCTCGGCCCGGGTCAGCGCCACATACAGCAGCCGGCGGTATTCCTGGTCGCGGCGGTAATCGGAGGCGGCGCGGGCGGCCTGGCACACCGCTTCCTCCTGGCTGCGACGGGGCGCGTAGAGCGGCACCCGCCGGTCCTCATCGGGCCACAGGATGCGTGCGCTCTGCCGGGGTTTGCCCAGGGTGTCGGGCAGGATCACCACCGGCGCCTGCAAGCCCTTGGCGCCATGAACGGTCATGATCCTGACCACGCCGCCGCCGGGGCCGCCGCCGCGCTCCTGCTCGCGCTTGATCTCGGCCTGGCTGGTGGCCAGCCAGGCCAGCAGGCCCTGGAGAGAGGGCGGATGGCTGCGCTGAAAGGCCAGACACAGGGACAGGAACTCGTCGACCGGATCCCGGGCCTCGGCCCCGAGCCGGCCCAGCACCGCGCGAAAGCCGCTGCCGGCGTCGGCGGGACAGGGCCGGTGCAGCACGCCGGAAAAGAACTCGTAGGGCGGCACGAAGTCGGCGCCGGCGGCCAGTCCGTCGAGCCAGGACCAGGCGCCGGCCTCGGGCGACCCGGGGTCGGCCGCGGCGGCGACGGTCAGCGCCTGCCACAGGCTGCCCGGCCGGTCATGGGCGAGCCGGAACAGCCGGTCCTCGTCAAGGCCGATGAACGGCCCCTTGAGCACGATGGCCAGCGACAGGTCATCCTCTCGCAGCAGCAGCACCTGGGCCAGCGCCACCAGATCCATGACGCTGAGCTGTTCGGTCAGCACCATGCGATCGACTCCGGCCACCGGCACCCCCCGGTCCTTGAGCGCCCGCACCAGTTCCGTGACAAAGCCGGTGCGCCGGCGCACCAGCACCATGATATCCCCGGGCTGGAGCGGACGCCCCCGCGACTCGAGAACCTCGCCGCCCTCGAGCCAGCCGGCAATGGTGACAGCCAGCGCCGCGGCCAGCCGGGCCGGGGGCTGGTCGGCGGTCTCCCGGCCGAGCGGCGGCTGCCAGGGCAGCGGCGCCGGCCGCGGCTCGGGCCGGACCGGCGGCCACAGTTCCACCCGCCCGCCATGGCCGCGGCGGAATGAATAATGGCGGATCACCGGCAACGCCTCCCCCGGCGCCGCCAGCGCCACGCCGTCGCACGCCTCCGGGGTCATGAACACCCGGTCCACGGCCCGCAACACCGCCGCCGTGGAGCGGAATGAAATGTCGAGACGGATTTCCCGCCAGACCTGCTCCGCGTCCTCGACCCGTTGCCGGAAGTGGCGCCTGAGCCGGGCGAAATCCCGGGGATCGGCACGCTGAAAGCTGAAAATCGACTGCTTCTCGTCGCCCACCGCGAACACCGTCCGTATCGGCGCCCCGGGACCGGAACGGGCGCCGAGCCCGCCGAAAAACTCCTCTGCCAGTTGCGCCACCACCATCCACTGGTCGGGGTTGGTGTCCTGGGCTTCGTCGATCAGGATGTGGTCGAGGCCGCCGTCGAGCTTGAACAGCACCCACGGCGCCACCCCGGGCCGGGCCAGCAGGTCGCGGGCGGCCAGAATCAGGTCGTCATAGTCCAGCAACGCCCGCGCCGCCTTCAGCCGGGCATAGGCCGCAAGCAGCGCCTCGCCAAAGGCCAGCAACGCCGCGGTGGTGGTGGCGACCCCGGCGGCCTGGCGCCGCGCCATCACCGCCACCAGCCGTTCGGCCTCCCGGCCCAGCACCTCGGCCACCCCGGCCGCGGTGGCCGCGGCCTTCTTGGTGATCAGGGTCTTGCGCGGTGTGCCCTCGCGGGTCAGGAACTGGAGCTGGTAGTCGAAGAAACCGGCCACCCGCCCGTCGGACTCCGAGGCCAGCCAGGCCGCGATGGCCTGCCCCCGTTCCTGGTCGGGAACCGACCCCCCGGCCAGTGCCCGGCAGGCCCGCCTCAGCCCGTCGCCGTCCAGCGCCCGGTCGGCCGAGGCGGCGGCGGTGACCGTCCCCTCGTCGCTACCCGGTTCCACCCCCAGGGTGCGGCAGACCCCGGCCACGGTGTCGTCCAGCCCGCCATGGTCGTCGAAGATGCGCCGCAGCCGGCCGCGCTCGCCGGCCACTTCGGCCATCAGCGCGCCCAGCCCGTCCTCGTGGAGATCTGTGGTCAGACGGGCCAGCGCCCGCCCCAGCGGCGCCTCCGGCGCGTCGCGTGCCGCGATCAGCACCGCCCGCCGGGCCTGGGCCAGCACTTCGGCGGCGGTGGCCTCGTCCATCACCTCGAAATGGGGGGCAAGGCCGGCCTCCAGGGGAAACCGGCGCAGCAGCGACTGGCAGAAGGCGTGGATGGTCTGAAGCTTCATGCCGCCCGGGCAGTCGATCACCCGGGCAAAGAGCCGCCGCGCCGCCCGTGCGGTCGCCGCCGACGGCCGCTCGCCGGTGAGCCGGGCCAGCCGGTCTTCCAGTTCGGCGTCGCCGATGGTCGCCCACAGGCCCAGGATGCGGTTGATCCGGATCGACATCTCGGCCGCCGCGGCCTTGGTGAAGGTCAGGCACAGGATGCGGGCGGGCGGAGTGCCGGCCAGCAACTGGCGCAGCACCCGGTCGGTCAGCACCTTGGTCTTGCCCGAGCCGGCCGAGGCCGCCACCCACACCGAGGCGGCGGGATCCGACGCCTGACGCTGCCGGAGGTCCGGGTCGAGAACCGGGGAAACCGCGGGCGGAGCCATGCCGAGGCCCTAACGCATCATCCGGGCAATGGTCGCGGTGGTGCTGTGACCCTCCGACAGATCGGCCAGCACCACCCGGCCGCCATAGGACTGGACCAGCTCCGCACCCACCACCTGCTCGATCCGGTAATCGGCGCCCTTGACCAGCACGTCCGGGCGCAACGCCTGGATCACCGCGAGCGGGGTATCCTCGGCGAACACCACCACCAGATCCACCGGCCGCAGAGAGGCCAGCACCGTGGCCCGCGCCACCTCGGTCTGCACCGGCCGGGTCTCGCCCTTGAGCCGGTGCACCGAGCCGTCGCTGTTCAACCCGACCACCAGCCGGTCGCAGGCGGCGCGCGCCTGCTGCAACAACGAGACATGGCCAGGATGGATCAGGTCAAAGCAGCCGTTGGTGAAGCCGACCCGATAGCCCTGGCGACGCCAGCGTTCAACCCGCTCGCCGGCGGTGTCCAGCGACACCACCTTGGCCTCGCCCTCGGCCCATTCCTGGTGGTGAAGCGCGGCCAGCAGCTCCGGCACCCGCACCACCGCGGTCCCGACCTTGCCCACCACCACCCCGGCCGCCAGATTGGCCAGCCGCGCGGCATCGACCACCGGCACCCCGGCCCCCAACGCCGCGCCCAGCGTCGCCACCACGGTATCGCCGGCCCCGGAAACGTCGAACACCTCCCGGGCTTCGGCCGGCAGCCGGGTTTCGTCGCCGTTGCCGTTGGCGCCCGTGACCACGGTCATCCCCTGCTCGCTCCGGGTGGCCACCACCGCGCCCAGCCCGTGCCGCTCCATCAGCAGCCGCGCCGCCCTGACGATCTCTTCGTCGCTGCCCACCGGCAGGCCGCTGGCCTGACCGAGTTCGCGCCGGTTCGGCGTCACCACACCGGCACCGCGATAGCGTTCGTAATCGCTGCCCTTGGGATCCACGATCACCGGCCGCCCCACCTCCCGGGCCATGGCGATCAGGGCCTGGCACAGGTCGGCGGTCAGCACGCCCTTGCCGTAGTCCGAAAGGATAACCGCCTGGACGTCTTTGATCAGCGTCCGCGCCGCCGCCAGCAGGCTGTCGCGCGAGGCCGCGGTAATGGGCGACACCGTCTCGTGGTCGGTTCGCAGCAATTGCTGATTGTGGGCGAAGTAGCGCGTCTTCTCGGTGGTCCGGCGTCCGGGTTCGGTAACGATGTGGCAGGCTTCGCCGAGCCGGCCTTCGGCCAGCCGGTGCAGGATCGCCGAGCCGGCCTCGTCATCCCCCACCACCGAGAGGAAGCGCGGCTGGCAGCCCAGCGCATCGAGATTGGCCGCGACATTCCCGGCCCCGCCCAGCATGCTGGCGCGCCGCTCGATTCGCAGCACCGGAATCGGCGCTTCGGGGGAAATGCGCTCGACCGATCCGTAGACGAACCGGTCCAGCATCAGGTCGCCAACGCACAGGACCGGCGTGCCGGCCAGGGCTTCGACATCTCGGGCAAGATCGCTCATGCCGTCCCTTTTAACGTCCGCGGCGCCGCCACGCCAGTCCCTTGACCCGGGGCGGCAATCGGGTCAAGGGCAATGGGTATCAACCGAACACCCTCCGTTAACAAGGGGGCGGACGGTCAATATCTATATCTGCCTTTCGATCACTTACTGACCCGCATCCCTCACCCGGCAGGTGAGGGATGCGGGACGTGGCCGCCGTCGCGCCCCCCCAATTTCTTCGGCTCAGTTCGCGTAAAGGAGGTACGCAGTCGATTGCTGCACAACTTCGCTTTCACGGGGAAAAAAGAAAAAATTCCTCACAAAGAAACGCCTTCTTTGTGACTGCTTTGAGTTCTTCGTGTCTTTGTGAGGAACTACTTTTGCATCGATGGCTACAATATCACCCCGTTGCGTAGACGTGGAGCACGGTTGTTGCCCGCATAATCCTGGAGTGCCGCCTAACGCGAATTGCGCTTTCAAGAACGACCGCGGTACCGCCAGCCGCCGAAAGCTTTATGTCCAACGCAAGAGGGGAGCCTCGTATCCGCGGAGTCGCCAATCCGACGGCGGACCGGGGCAACGACGGCCCCCAAGCGTCGTCGCCCCCCCCTTGATTCTTTCACCCGATTCCCCTGCCTGACCCGGTTGCCCCGGGGGTTGGCGAAGCCGGTGGGCCATGGTATGGGTCGGGGAAGCGGTAGGGCCGCGGAGCGGCCTTGTGGGAGCTGACCCCGCCACCGCCCGATCGACCTGTCCGACCTGCGAGCGGTACCTGTCATGGCTGTTACACTGTCCCGTCGCTCTCTCCTTATCTGCCTTTCCCTGCCCGCCTTGTGCGGATGGCCTGCCGCTGCGGTCCAGGCCCAGGCCGGCGACCTGCCGGCACGCGCCAGAAGCTTCGTCGACACCCTGGGCAACGAAGCGGTGGCCACCATGGCCGCCACCAACATCACCCGGGCCGAGCGGATCGAGCAGTTCCGGGCGCTGTTCCACAAGGGCTTTGACGTGCCCACCATCGCCCGCTTCGTGCTTGGCCGGTACTGGGGCGTCGCGACGCCCGCCCAGCAACAGGAGTACCTGAAGCAATTCGAGGAAATGGTGGTCCGGTCGTATGCCGCCCGCTTCGATTCCTACCGGGGCGAGCGGTTCCGCATCACCTCGAGTCGGCCCGATGGCAGCCATGACGTGTTCGTCGCAACCGAGGTGACGCCGGGCAACGGTCCGCCGGTCAATGTCGAGTGGCGGGTGCGCGAGCGCGACGGGACCCTCGGCATCATCGACGTGGTGGTCGAAGGCGTCAGCATGAGCGTCACCCAGCGCCAGGAGTTCGGCTCGGCGATCCAGGCCAAGGGCGGCAACATGGACGCCTTCCTTCAGACCCTGCGCGAGAAGAACGCGGCGCTGGCCGCGCCGACGCCGTAAGTTCCGGGCGAAACCGACCGGGAGGGACGGCGGGAGGGGAGCCCCCCGGGGCCGCCGGCGGCTTCGGCCCGCGGCAACCGCGGGGCTGGGGACCGCGGCCTGCGACAACTTTGGTCTTGTCAACCGCTTGTCCGCTGCCGGCAAACTGCCGGCAACCTTGCGCCAGGGGGTGGACCGGACCCGATGACCCGACTGAAGCCGATGGGGGCGCGACTCGCGACCGCGCTGGTGGTGGCGGTGCTCGCCGCGCTGTTCGGCTGGCAGATGGTGGGAGTCCGCCAGACCGCCCTTGACCAGGCCGGCCAGCAGGCCGCGGCCCTGGCCCGGACCGCGGCGTTGCAGGTGATCGGCAGCCTGCGCGGGGCGGAAATGCTGACCGCCGAGGTCTCTGCGGTCCTGGCCGGGCACGGGCTGGCGGACGCCGACCTGCAACCGACCCTGAGAACCAGGCTGGCCGCCTATTCCGAAGTGCGCTCTCTGGTTCTGCTGGATGACGGCGGTCGCGAGGTCCAGGCGGTGGCGCGGACCCACGAAATCGGCGCCCATGGCGGCATCGCGCCGGTGGCCGGGGATCACGACATCGTCCTGGTGGCACGGCCGCTGCTCGCCGCCGACGGCCAACGGCTGGGAACCGCGGTGATCGGGGTGGCGGCCCGGCCGGTGATCGACATCCTGTCGGCGCTGCCGCTGGGCGCCGACGGCAGCGCCTGGCTGGCCGGGGCCGATGGCCGGGTGCTGGCCACCGCAACCGCGGAAGCCGGAAATCCCGGCACCGACCCGGAACCATCCAATCGGGCAATCCCCGGCCCGGCGCCGATCACCGGTGCGGTGGTGGCGGCCGTCCGCGCGCGGTCGGACCTTCGCCCCCGGATCCTCCGTCTGGCCGGTACCGGGCCGGGCTTGGAGCGGCTGGTGGCGGTACGGCCGGTGGAGGGTTACCCGCTGGTGGTTGCGGTCGGCCTGTCGGTCGACACCATCCTGGCCTCGTGGCGGCAGAATCTGTTGTGGTACGGCGCGGTGGCGCTGATGCTGGCGGTGCTGGCGCTGGTCTGGGCCTGGGCACTCGACCGCCAGAGCCGCAGCGCCGCCATCGCCCTCCGGGAGGAGGAGCGGCGGCGGGCGGCGGCGGCGGCCCACCGGCAAGGCATTCTCGACGCCACCATCGACGGGCTGGTGACCATCGACGGGGACGGGCTGATCCGGGGACTGAACCGTTCGGCCGAACGCATCTTCGGCTGCGACGAAGCCGGGATGCTGGGGCAACCGATGGCGCGGTTGATCCCGGCCCTGGCCGGGGCACCGGTCCCGACCGGCGGCAGCCGGCCCTTGGCCGGCCGGCGCACCGACGGCGGCACGGTGCCGCTGGATCTGGCGGTGGCCGGGTTGCCGGCCGCGGCGGCACTGCCCGGCGGCACCGACCTGTTCATCGCCACCGTCCGCGACCTCAGCGGCCAGCAGGCCGCGGAAACCGCCTTGCGGGCCTCGGAGGCGCGCAACGCCGCCATCCTTGCCGCCGCCGCCGAAGGCATCATCGCGGTCGAACCCGAAGGCCGCATGGAGACGGTCAATGCCGCGGTGGGCGTCATTTTCGGCTATGACCCGATGGAACTGGTCGGCCGGCACCTCTCGATGCTGATTCCCGCGGCGCCCGCCGGCCTGATCCCCGAAGACCGGGAAAGCGGCGCCGAAAGCGGCCGCGGCAAGCGCGAGGTCATGGGCCGCCGCCGTGACGGCGGCGAATTCCCGCTGGAAATGGCGGTCAGCACCCTGGAGCAGGCCGGCAGCCGGCTGTCCATCGCGGTGATTGCCGACATCACCCAGCGCAAGGAGGCCGAGGCGGCGCTGCGCAGCGCCAAGCTCGACGCCGAAGCCGCCAACCAGGCCAAGACCCAGTTCCTGGCCCATATGAGCCACGAATTGCGCACCCCGCTGAATGCCATCATCGGCTTTTCCGACATGATGAAACACGAGATGATGGGAACCCTGAGCCCGACCTATCTCGACTACGCCCGGAACATCAACGACAGCGGCCGGCAGTTGATCGGCATCATCGACGATTTGCTGGATGTGTCGCGCCTGCAATTGGGCAAGTTCGCGCTGAGCGACGGCGTGGTGGATCTGCACAACGCCGTCGCCGGGGCACTGGCCATGATGCGCCCCCGGGCCGAGGACGGCGGCATCCTGTTGACCGAGGGTCTTGCCGAGTCGCTGCCCAGGCTGCGCGGCGACGCCCGGGCGATCCGTCAGGTTCTGGTCAATCTGGTCAGCAATGCCGTCAAGTTCACGCCCCGGGGCGGAACCGTGCGGATCAGCGCCGAAAGCACCGTCGACGGCCGGGTGCTGCTGGCGGTGACCGACACCGGCCGCGGCATCCCGCCCGACATGATCGGGGAGGTGCTGGACCCGTTCCACCACGCCGACGCCTTCAAGGCCAGCAAGACCCGGGGCATCGGCCTTGGCCTGCCGATCTGCCGCTGGCTGATGGAACTCCACGGCGGGTCCCTGATCATCGAAAGCACCACGCCGGTCGGAACCACGGTGGTCGCGGGCTTTCCCAAGGAGCGGGTTCTTTCGCGCGTCCCCTGAGCCGGCGCGGTCCCCGGCCTGGGAAGGCCGCAGCCTTGTTTACCTTTGCCGGCGACCTCGATATATCCAGCGGATGCTGAAACATCGACCCGCCGCCGGTTTCCCGCCCCGGAGTCCCGCCATGACCCAATCCGCACCCGACCGGCTGGCCTCCGTCAGCTTCGAGTTCTTTCCGCCCAAGACCGAGAAAATGGAGCAGTCGCTGTGGCAGGCGGTGCTCCGGCTGGTGCCGCTGCGCCCCGACTTCGTCTCGGTGACCTATGGCGCCGGCGGCTCCACCCGGGAGCGAACCCACGCCACCGTCGCCCGCATCCAGCGCGAGACCGGCATCACCGCCGCAGCCCACCTGACCTGCGTCGGTGCCGGCCGCGAAGAGATCAACGACATCGCCCGCAGCTACTGGCAGGCCGGCATCCGCCACATCGTGGCCTTGCGCGGCGACCCGCCGGCGGCGGCCGACGGCTCGGGTGGTCTGGGGGGAGGCGGCTATCAGCCCCATCCCGGCGGCTATGACTATGCCGTGGATCTGGTCAGGGGGCTGCGCCGGGTGGCCGATTTCGAAATCAGCGTCGCCGCCTATCCCGAGGGCCATCCCGAGGCGACGTCCCCCGACGCGGATCTCGACAACCTCAAGCGCAAGATCGACGCCGGCGCCAGCCGCGCCATCAGCCAGTTCTTTTTCGATACCGACAAGTTCCTGCGCTTTTTGGAGCGTGCCGGACGCGCCGGGATCACGGTGCCGATCGTTCCCGGCATCCTGCCCATCACCAACTTCACCCGCACCGTCGACATGGCGGGCAAGTGCGGGGCCTCGATCCCGCCCTGGTTCGCCGACGCCTTCGACGGCCTGGACCAGGACCCGGAAACCCGCCAGATGGTCGCGGCCAGCGTCGCCGCCGGCCAGTGCCGGGAGCTTCAGCGTCACGGCGTCCATGACTTCCATTTCTATACCCTCAACCGCGCCGACCTGACGGTGGCCATCTGCCATATGCTGGGCGTCCGCGCGGCCCAACCGGCCCTGGCGGCGGCACTGTGACCTGAACCACCCGACCCGAGCCGCCGGGGACACGGAAAAGGAGGCGCCGGTGAGCGTTCTGTCCCGCAGCGCGGCACGGCTGGTCATCGCCCTCGCCGCCATCCCGGTGCTGGCAGCCCCGCCCGTCGCCGCCGAAACCCAGGCCCCGGCACCCGCCACCGTGCAGGCCCTGGCGCCGCCCTCGGGGCCGGTGACCGCCCATTCCGGGACCACGGTGTTCGGCATCCCGGTGCCGGCCCTGAGCGACCTGCCGAGCCTGCCCGAGATGATCAGCGTCGTGGGCGCGCTCCCGGAACGGGTCGGATTGCCCAACGCCAATCATGTGCTCGACGCCCAGTTCGACCGGCTGGTGCAAAAACTGAACGTGGTCATTCCGACCATCGAGACCCTGGGCTTCGAGGTCCGCAACTTCGAGGTTGACTGGACCGTACCGCCACAGATCCGGGTGCGTCTGCAATCCTCGGAAGCCGTCACGGACGAGGAGTACGCCTTTGTCCTGGCCGGGGTCAAAGGCGACCTGATCCTGGAATCCATCGTCCTCAGCCTGGGCAGCGTCCACAAAATCCAGAGGGCCTCCAATCTGGCGCCGTTCCAGCGCGCACAGCTTGAGGTCGACCTGTCCATCCCGCCAAAGGTGGTGATGACCTTCACCGACCCCACCAACAAGTTCCACGACCGCTTCCTCGAGCACCACGAAGCCTTGCAGAAGGCAATGGCCGAAGCCCGGCTCCACGCCCCCGCCGCCGGTGCCCCGCCACCCGGCCCCGACGGCATCCCGCTGCCGCCCCCCTGACCGAGGCTCTCGCTTGCCCCCCCGTAACGTCATGGGTTCCAAGGGCCACCGCCCTTGGTGGGTCCAGGGCAAAGCCCTGGTCACCGGCCTCACAGATCCACCACATCCACCACCCCGGAAACGCTCCTGAGGGTGGAGCGGGTCCTGGGGGACATGGCGTAGCTGCCGGGCAGAGCGATGTCCACTTCCCGGAACGCCGCGATTTCGACGGCGATGCTGATCCGGGCGCGACCCCGCGGCAACTGGTCGAGGGTGGCCTTGAGCAGGGGCAGCGGCGAGGGATCGCGCACCAGAATCCGCAGACCTTCGGCGACGGTGGCCACCACCTCCTCCAATGGCCGGACCTCCTGGCAGGTCAGGCGCAGCTCTTCGCCCTGACGCTGGACGTCCACCTGGAGCAGCACCGCCTTGCCCGCCTCCAGCCGTTCCCGGGCGGTGGCCAGGACCTCCGAGAACACCGTGACCTCGAAGACGCCGCTGGCGTCCGAAAGCTGGGCGAAGGCAAAACGGTTGCCGCTTTTGGCGGTGCGTTCCTGGCGGGCGATGACGATTCCCGCCATCCGATAGCGGGTCGAGCCGCCCCGGGCCAGCCGCGCCGGCAGGTCGGCCACCCGCACCACCTCGAGCCGCCGTAACGGCGCGGCATAGGCGTCCAGGGGATGGGCCGACAGGTAAAAGCCGATGGCGTCGAACTCGTGCCGGAGTTTTTCCAGCGGATCCCAAGGCGCCGCCGCCGGCAGTTCGGGCGGTGTCAGCGCCGGGCCGCCGCCGCCGCCGAACAGGCTGACCTGTCCCGACTGGCGCTCGGCATTGGCCGCCTGACCGTAGCGCATCAGGGTTTCCACCGAGGCCAGCACCCGCGCCCGGTCGGGCTCCAGCCCGTCGAAGGCGCCGGCCCGGGCCATGTTCTCCAATTGCCGCTTGTTGATCACCTTGCTGTCGAGCCGGCGCGCCAGGTCATAAAGGTCGCGATAGGGGCCGTGGCGCTGGCGCTCGGCCACCAGCAGCGCCATCGCCGCGGCGCCCACCCCCTTGATCGCGGCCAGGGCGTAGCGGATCGCGCGCTCGCCGTCGGGCAGAGTCTCGACGGTGAAAATCTCGGCCGAACGGTTGATGTCGGGGCTGAGCAGCCGGATGCCGAGCCGGACCAGCTCCTGCCGGAACACGTTGAGCTTGTCGGTGTTGCCCAGGTCCAGCGTCATCGAAGCGGCCAGGAACGCCACCGGATGGTTGGCCTTGAGCCATGCGGTCTGGTAGGCGACCAGGGCATAGGCCGCGGCGTGGCTTTTGTTAAAGCCATAGCCGGCGAACTTGTTGACCTGATCGAAAATCATCCCGGCCTGGCTGGCCTCGACCCCATGGGCCCGGGCGCCATCCACGAAGGACTGGCGTTGGGCATCCATCTCCGATTGAATCTTCTTGCCCATCGCCCGGCGCAGCAGGTCGGCACCGCCCAGCGTATAGCCGGACAGCACCTGGGCAATCTGCATCACCTGTTCCTGGTAGATCATGATGCCGAAAGTTTCCTTAAGAATACCCTCCAGCGACGGATGCAGATAGTCGGCGGGTTCCTCCCCATTCTTGACCCGGATATATTTAGGAATGTTGTCCATCGGCCCGGGGCGGTAGAGCGCCACCAGGGCGATAATGTCTTCGAAGCGGTTGGGTTTAAGCCGGCGCAGCACGTCGCGCATGCCCGAACTTTCCAACTGGAACACCCCGGTGGTTTCGGCCCGACCGAGCAGGGCATAGGTCTTTTCGTCGTCGAGGGGCAGGTTGGCGAGGTCGATCGCCTGTCCGGTCAGTTCGACACCCTTTTGCAGGACGGTCAGGGTCTTGAGGCCGAGAAAGTCGAACTTCACCAGCCCGGCCTGTTCGACATATTTCATGTTGAACTGGGTGACCGGCATGTCCGAACGCGGGTCACGATAGAGCGCCACCAGCCGGTCCAGCGGCCGGTCGGCGATCACCACGCCGGCGGCATGGGTCGAGGCGTGGCGGTACAGCCCCTCCAGCTTCATGGCGATGGCCATCATCCGGGCGACGTTGGGGTCGCCGTCCCGGTGCTGCTGGAGTTGCGGCTCGCCGTCGATGGCCTGTTGCAGCGTCACCGGATTGGCCGGGTTATTGGGCACCAGCTTGCAGATGCGGTCGACCTGGCCCAGCGGCAGTTGCAACACCCGCCCGACATCGCGCAGCACCGCCCGGGCCTGGAGCTTGCCGAAGGTGATGATCTGGGCCACCCGGTCATGGCCGTAGCGGTCCTGGACGTAGCGGATCACCTCGTCCCGGCGGTCCTGGCAAAAGTCGATGTCGAAGTCGGGCATCGAGACCCGCTCCGGGTTGAGGAAGCGTTCGAACAGCAGGCCGAAGCGCAACGGGTCCAGGTCGGTGATGGTCAGCGCCCACGCCACCACCGAGCCGGCGCCAGAGCCGCGCCCCGGTCCCACCGGAATCCCCTGCTGCTTGGCCCATTTGATGAAGTCGGCGACGATCAGGAAGTAACCCGGAAATTTCATGCCCGAGATCACCCCCAGCTCGAAATCGAGGCGCTCCCGGTAGGGCCGCGCCGCGTCCTCCCGGGCGGCGGCGGCCATCCCGGGCGCCCGGACCTGTTGCTCCAGACGTCGTTCCAGGCCGGCCCGGGCCTGGAGGCGCAACTCTTCGGCTTCGCTGTGGCCGGCGACCGCGGCGTCGGGATAGGGCGGCAGGATCGGCTTGACCGGCTTCAGCAGAAACGAGCAGCGCCGGGCGATCACCAGGGTATTGTCCACCGCCTCGGGCAGATCGGCGAACAGCGCCCGCATCTCGGCCGCGCTCTTGAAGCGGTGGTCGGGGGTCAGGCGGCGACGGTCGGTCTCCGCCAGATAGCGGCCTTCGGCGATGCACAGCAGGGCATCGTGGGCCTCGGCCATGCCGGCATCGGCGAAGTAACAGTCGTTGGTGGCCACCAGCGGCAGGTCGCAGGCATAGGCGAGATCCACCAGCGCCGGCTCGATCCGGTCCTCGAGGGCACCCAGGGTGCCGCTGTGGCGCATCAGTTCCACATAGAGCCGCCCGGGAAACAACCGGGCCAGCCGTTCCAGCACCGCGCGGGCGGCGTCGTCCTGGCCCCCGGCCAGTGCCCGCCCCACCGGCCCCTGGGGACCGCCGGTCAGCGCGATCAGGCCGTCGGTGCGGCCGTCCAGGGTCTCAAGCCCGATCTGGGGGGCATCGCCCGCCTCGCTTTCCAGATAGGCCTTGCTCACCAGCGCCATCAGGTTGGCATAGCCGGCGGCGTTCTGGACCACCAGCACCATCTGGTCGGGCGGCAGCGGCTTGCCGGCCCCGGGGCCGGAGGCCGGACGCGGTTCGCTGCGCCGGAGGTTGATCTGGCAGCCGGTGATCGGCTGCACCCCGGCCTCGGCCGCCGCCAGCGCCAGTTCCAGCGCCCCGAACAGGTTGCCCGAGTCGGTGACGGCCACCGCCGGCATCGCCTGTTTCTGGCAGAGCTTGACCAGTTCCTTGATCCTGATCGCGCCTTCGGACAGCGAATAGGCGGAATGGACCCGCAGATGGACGAAGTCGGCGTGGGGCATCGGGCACGGGCTCCGGCTGGCGGCGCGGGCGGGAGCCGATCATGCCAGGACCGGGCGGCGCCATCAATGCGCACCAGCGGGCGCGCCAAGGGGAAGCCCTGCACAGGGTGCGGAATATTATCGTATCTGCAAGATTTTTTACCTTGAC
>Ga0302319_10000385_pt1 | contig 99473 bp, 77 predicted proteins | sample Bog_T0_2_FD_203319 | JGI IMG/M metagenome (GOLD analysis project Ga0302319, IMG submission 203319) | Peat permafrost microbial communities from Stordalen Mire near Abisko, Sweden - Bog_T0_2 | ecosystem: Environmental > Terrestrial > Soil > Wetlands > Peat | place: Sweden: Abisko, Stordalen Mire... | reverse complement strand
ATGGGGGTTGGGGGCGGGACGGGAGTGAGGGGCTTCCATTACCCTAGAGAGTTCGATAGGGAGCGATTATGACCGTCATCAAGCAGGACGATTTTGTTGCCAGCGTGGCTGGGGCGTTGCAGTACATCAGCTATTACCATCCAGTGGACTACATTACGAGCCTGTCTAAGGCTTATGAGAAGGAGCAGTCGCATGCGGCCAAGGATGCGATTGCGCAGATCCTGATCAATAGCCGGATGTGCGCCGAAGGCCATCGGCCGATTTGCCAGGACACAGGGATCGTGAATGTCTTTGTGAAAGTGGGTATGGACGTGCGGTTCGAAGGGCCAGACGGCGGCGCGCCAACGCTGGACTTGCAGGGAATGGCGGATGCCGGTGTGCGGAAGGCCTATCTGGATCCGGACAACAAGCTGCGGGCATCGCTGCAGGCAGACCCGGCGGGGAAACGCGTGAACACCAAGGACAATACGCCGGCGGTGGTGAACGTGGAACTGGTGAAGGGCGACAAGGTCGACGTCACAGTTGCGGCCAAGGGCGGCGGGAGCGAAGCGAAGTCGAAGTTCGCCATGCTGAATCCTTCGGACTCGATTGTGGAGTGGGTGCTGAAGACGGTGCCGACGATGGGGGCTGGGTGGTGTCCGCCGGGGATGCTGGGGATTGGGATTGGCGGAACAGCAGAAAAAGCCATGCTGCTGGCAAAGCAGGCCTTGATGGACCCGATCGATATGCAGGAACTGATTGCGCGGGGCCCGGTGACAACCGCGGAAAAGCTGCGCGTGGAACTCTACGACAAGGTCAACCGGCTGGGCATTGGCGCACAGGGCCTTGGCGGGCTTACGACAGTGCTGGACGTGAAGATTCTGGACACGCCGGCCCACGCGGCCAACTTGCCTGTGGCGATGATTCCCAACTGCGCGGCGACCCGGCATGCGCATTTTGTGATGGACGGAAGCGGCCCGGTCTACCTCGACCCGCCGAGCCTCGAAGACTGGCCGAAGCTGACCTATGACGTGAGCGGAGCGCGAAGGGTGAATCTGGACACGGTGACACGGGAAGAAGCGGCGACGTGGAAGCCGGGCGAGGTGCTTCTGCTGACCGGCAAGCTGCTTACGGGTCGCGACGCCGCGCATAAGCGCATGACCGACATGCTGAGCCGGGGAGAGAAGCTGCCGGTGGATTTCAACGGGCGGTTCATCTACTACGTCGGCCCGGTGGACGCGGTGCGCGAAGAGGTCATTGGGCCGGCGGGGCCGACGACTGCTACCAGGATGGATAAGTTCACCCGTCAAATGCTGGCGGAGACCGGCCTGCTGGGGATGGTCGGCAAGGCAGAGCGGGGACCGGTGGCGATTGAGGCGATCAAGGAGTTTGGCGCGGTCTACCTGATGGCCGTAGGGGGCGCGGCCTACCTGGTGTCAAAGGCGATCGTGGGGTCGCGGTTGCTGGCGTTTGAGGATCTGGGGATGGAAGGGATTTACGAGTTCGACGTGCGGGAGATGCCGGTAACGGTGGCTGTGGACACAAAGGGATCCAGTGTTCACCAAACTGGCCCGGCCGAATGGCAGCAGCGGATTGCGGGAATACCGATATTGCAGTGAAGAAAGTTGTCAGTTTTCAGTTATCAGTTCTCAGCCGCCGTGTCTTTGCTGAAAACTGACAACTGACAACTGACCACTAGCTTCTTTACTGCTTTCCAAACCGCACAACAATCCCGGCCGTGTAGCCGAAGTTGTTTTGCAGTGTCGAGCCGAAGCCGGTGACGTAGTACTCGGGGGCTACGCGGAGGCCGACGTTGGGGGTCAGGTTGTACTCGCCCAGGATGGCGGCGCTGGCGGCAAAGGTCGACCCGTTTGGGTACAGAACTCCAAGGGTGCCATAACCGTTGGTGTCGCCGGTAAAGTTGCCTGAGGCATATCCGCCCAGGACGCGGCCGGAGATGGAGTACTTGGGCTGCAGATAAAAGCGGTAGGTGGGTCCACCCAGAGCCGCGTACTGGCTGATTGCGGGCTTGTCCAGGCGCACGCTGCCGGCGGGAGGATTGCCCTGCTGCGGCTCAATAAACGGGGTACCGTAGTAGCCGCGGCCGTCAACGGTGACGCCAAGGCGACGGCTGAAGTAGCGGGTCACGCCCACGTTCCAGTCGTACTCGTTCACGCGTTGCAGAGTGGAGCCGGGGGTAAAGCGAAGGTAGCCTGCGCCAACGTAGATCTCATAGAGGTGATCGTAGGCTTCGTGCAGGGCGGTGGCGCGGCGCTGTTCGCGACGGGCGCGGATGCGGGCCTGCACGCTGAGCTGGCCAGCAGACGGAGCCTGGGCCTGGGGTGCAGCAGGCGCAGGCTGGGCTGCCGGAGCCGGGTTGCTGCTCGAGTCTGGAGCTTGAGCGCGAAGGACGGGAATAACTGCGGACGCGAGCGCCAACAGAAGAGCAAGACGGCGAAAAGAATACATCGGTATCGGGTTTCCTCCACGGGATTACGGAAGCACACCACTGCTTTCGGCAGCGCTCCCCCCAATTGGTATTAAAACATCTTGAGGAGCCTTGTGGGTGAACCGGCACTGGTTTGGACGCAGGGCGCGGCGATTTGCCCCTGAATGCTGAGAAACAATCGGGCCCCGTTCTCAACCGGGTGGTGGGATTTGGAGGCCATGGCGGAAAATTCATGTTCGCAAGGCGCGGCAACACGGCATACTCTAGGATGGAGAGCAAGGGAGCAGCTGACACCATGGGTAAGTTTCTGTTTGGAATCGTGATTGGCTTAATTCTTGTGCCCGTCGCGGTATTTGCGTGGTTTCACTTTGGCACCGTCCCGGTCGCCGTGGCCGACAAACCGCTTCCACAGGAGCGCCTGATCACGCAAGTTCCGTTGAATGCGCGGATCGATCGGGAACTGATAAAGACGCCGCCAATCGCGGCCGATGAAGCTGCATTTGTGGCCGGCGCTCAGATTTACAGCGAGCAATGCGCGGCTTGCCATGGGTTGAATTCGAAGCCTTCGTCGTTTGGCGCGCACATGTATCCGGATGCACCGCCGCTATGGGAGAAGCATCACAATAGCGAGGTGGTGGGGGTCAGCGACGACCAGCCGGGCGAGACCTACTGGAAGGTTGCCAACGGGATTCGGCTGACGGGAATGCCGTCATTCAAGAATGTTCTGACGGATACGCAGATGTGGCAGGTAAGCCTGTTGCTGGCCAATGCCGACAAGCCGCTGCCCCCTGCGGCGTTGACGATTCTGAAGGGCGAAACACCGGCGCCTGTCGCCCCGGCGCCAGGCAAGTAGAGGGCATTAGAAAGGAAACAATGAGCCTGTTGGACTCGCTGCGCAAGGGAATTGGAATTGTGATGATGAGCTTTGGGATTTCAAGCCCGGCGAAGAAGGCCAAGCCTGCGGCAAAACCGGTGGTGAAGCCAGGGCAGAACTGATTCGGCTATGGATTCTCTGGCGGAACTGATTGCGAATCTGCTGAGCGCACTTGGCGGATTTCTTGAAAGCCTGGGAGCTGCCAAAGCTGCGAGCGGGCGCAAGAGAGATTAAGAGGTGAAGCGGAATTCCCTTCCCTTCGATCAAATGGATGAGCCGCGAGAAAGTTCGTGCAACCGGACGCGTGGGTTTCTGCTCAAACAAGTGAGCATTACGAGGTCTTCCCCAATGGCCAACGAAAAAAGAAAGAATTTCCTACAAGCGTTTTGGGACTTTTTCGTCCTGTTCAGCGGGATTTCTACGGCATCGAACCTTTCGCGCACACAGAGCCGCCCGGTTCGATATCGCGGGATGTTTTTGTTCAGGCAGCGAAAAGGGAAGCCAGCAGCCGGGCCGGTAGACCCTCAGTAGCACTCCCGCCAAACTCCAGAATTGGTAGAATCGAGAGATATGAGCATCACACGCCAGGAAGCGCTGGAGTATTTCCACTCGCCTGACCTGATCGGGCTGGGTTTTGAGGCCGATGCAGTGCGTCGGCGGCTGCATCCCGAGGGAGTGGTCAGCTACATCATCGACCGCAACATCAACTACACCAACTTCTGCACGGAGTATTGCACTTTCTGCGCCTTTTACCGGCCGTTGAAAGGGCCGCAGGCGAAGGAAGGCTACATTCTCGAGTTCGAGAAGATCTACGAGAAGATTGCCGAGACGCTGGAGATGGGCGGTACGGGCGTGCTGATGCAGGGCGGCATTCACCCCGACCTGAAGATTGACTGGTTTGAGCGGCTGTTTACTGGGATCAAGCAGCGGTTTCCGCAGATCTGGCTGCATTGCCTCTCGGCCAGCGAGGTGCTGGCGATTGCCGAATACAGCGAGCTGAGCCTGCGCGACACCATCATCCGGCTCCGGGATGCGGGGCTGGACTCGATTCCGGGCGGCGGCGCGGAGATTCTGGACGACGATGTACGCAAGCGGATTGCCCGCCTGAAGTGCCGCACCGAGGACTGGGTGAGCGTGCATCGCACCGCCCATGAGCTGGGCATGCGGACGACGGCCACGATGATGTTCGGCGTGGGCGAAACCGTCGAGCAGCGCATCAACCACTTCGAGGTGGTGCGGCGGCTGCAGGAAGAGACTGGCGGATTTACGGCGTTTATTCCGTGGAGCTTTCAGCCGCACAATACTGCGCTGGGCGGACGCGGTTGGGACGAGGCGACATCGGTCGAATACTTGAAGGTGCTGGCAATCTCGCGGCTCTATCTCGACAACATTGAGAACGTGCAGGCCAGCTGGGTTACGCAGGGGCTGAAAGTGCTGGAGCTTGGATTGCACTTTGGCGGCAACGATGTGGGCTCCGTGATGCTGGAAGAGAACGTGGTGAAAGCCGCCGGTACTTCCAACTGCACCACCGAGGAAGAGCTGCGGCGAATCATTCGCGATGCCGGGTTCAAGCCCGTGCAGCGGGATACGCTCTATCGGACGATGTTCTTGAATTAGACGCGAAACCTGCTTCACGCCTGCGCTACAATTAAACCCGGTAAACGCGAGCAGCGCATCGTGTGATGTGGCGCGTAGCACCACTTTTGCATTCGTGCTACTCTGTTCCTTCCCTGGAGAGTCTTACTGCGGTTGCGGGAGGGGCGCGTGGGCGTTCTTAGCAGAATCGGCATTGCGCTGGACTCTGATCTGTTGAAGCGGTTTGACCGCTCGATCCTTGACAAGGGCTATACAAACCGGTCGGAGGCGTTTCGCGACCTGATCCGGGACCGGTTGGTAGCAGAGCAGACTGCGGCGCCGACGGCGACCGTGGTGGGCACGGTTACCCTGATCTACGATCACCACGCCAGCGGCATCTCAGAAAAACTCACCGAGCTGCAACACGCCAACCACGACCTGGTGGTTTCGACGAGCCACGCGCATCTAGACCACGACTCCTGCCTTGAAGTGCTGATTGTGCACGGCAAATCTGCGGCCGTCGAGCAGTTTGCGGATCGGCTGATCGGGTTAAAGGGCGTGCAGCACGGCCGCCTGGTAATGACCGTCCCCGCACACTCCCTGGCCAGCCACGCCGGCAAGCCCCACAAATCGCACTCCAAAAAAATCCAAAAGCACAAATGACGCGTAAATCAATCAGGAGAATCCTGCTCCTTGAGATCCATGAGATCCATGAAACCCGTTAGCACGAAATTCGTAATCGTGATACTGCTCGCCGCTTGCGCCGTGGCACGCGCAGCAACGGGCGTGAGCATTTCGGGCACGATCGTCGATCCATCGGGACGGGCGGTATCCGGGGCACACGTGGAATTCAATTGCGTGGATGGGCGCCGAATTGAAGCAACATCCGGCACCCATGGGGAATACACCGCTTCCCTTCCCGCTTGCGCCGCTTCGACGGTACATGTGGAGGCGGCTGGCTTTGCGCCGATCACAAGGAATATCGAACTCAATTCGACAACTGCCGGCCTTCTGATGCGCCTGGAGCAGGTGGCCGGAACCTCGGAGGACGTGGTCGTCAATGGCGACCTCACCGAGATTGCCATTGAGGCTCCCGATCCTTCACAGAAAGTCCTGGTACGCGAGCAGTTGCTGGATGCCAATCCAGGACGGCCGGGCGCGCCCATTTCGATTCCCGGACTCCCTATCGAGACCGCGGCCGGCGGCATCAAGGCGCCGCAATATTTCGCGCCCGGCGTCATGGCAGACCACGGCGAGCCTATCGCGCAATACATTTCGGTGGGCGGATACCTCGCCACCAACAACCTCTCCGCCAACGCGCACGGCAACGGTTACTCCGATCCCAATATCTACGTATCCGGCGCGTTGGCAGGCGTAACCACTGACGGCGGCGCCTTCAACGTGCTGGAAGGCAATCACGCGCTCAACCTGGCGGCTACTTACTTGCCGCGGCAGCAGATGTCCAACTTCGTCACCCTGACCGGCGACTACCGGGACATCGATATGACCGCTGGATTCGCGCCGAAAGATCCGGCCAAGCGGGAGTGGGTTGCGATCGAGGCCAACTACGGCAATGGCCTTCTCAAAGATTACGAACACCGGCAGATGTACAAGCTGAACGCGCAGCGCGTCTTCGACATTGGCAAACACGAGCTCACACTCTTCGGCATCGCATACTACGGCGCCGCGCACGAAGGGAACCTGGTTCCAATCGGCTATAGCCAGGATTTGGGCGACACCCTCGACCCGCGCCAGAAGGACCAGACGCACACCGCATTGCTGGCCGTCGACGACCACTGGAAGCTGGGAGGCAAGGACGATGCGGCCTTCTCCGGTTTTGCCCGCACCTACAACCTGGCGCTGTTTTCCAACTTCGGCGAGGGCCTGATCCGGCAAAGTGAGTTCCGCACCGTCGAAGGCGCACAACTGCGCGAGACGCACACATTCACGGCTTTTCTGAAAGGCATGGGGCTGCAAGGCATGACCGGCCTCGACTACCACGAGGACGACATCCACAACGACAACCTGGACCACTATCCGCTGGCCGATGCAAGACTCTATGGCCTATTCGTCAAAGTGTTATCCAGCAATATCACCCTCCGCGACTTAACCCCCTATGTGGCCTTGCGCGGCGACCTCGGAAGGCACCTGCGCTTCTACGGCGGCCTTCGACCGGACACCATCGAGATTAAGAGCAACAACAAGCTGGTCCCCGCCGATTCATTCGATCTCTGGAGCACCTTCCTGGCCCCCAAGGCAACCCTGGCGTGGACGCCGGGAACGCGCCATTTCCGCTGGCTCCCCTCGGCTTCGTTCAGCCTTGGCCAGGCGTTCTTCACCCAGGACCCGCGCATCAGCGTGCAGGGCGCACTGACAGGTCCCGCCGGAGCAGCGGCTTTGCCTTCGCCGTTCGAGCGTTCTCACTCCATGCAACTCGTGCTCGAAAAAGAGTTCTCGTCCACCGATGTGCGCGTGACTCTGGGCCGGACCACAACCACCGAGACGCTGGGAAAGATCGATCCTGATAACGGCACACCCTTTGACCTTGGGCCGGGCAACCTCAAGTTCCTCACCGCCAACGTCCGCCATCAATTCAGCAGCTACGGAAGCGTGCAGGCCGTCTTCTCCAAGGCCGATGCGCGAGTCTTGAACGAGTTCTCGTCCGACCCAGGAATCACTGGCATCACCGGATGGAACCCCACGGTGGAGGCCCCGCGCACCATCTTCGACTTCCTGCTCACGCTGGACAAGCTGCCCCTGGGCCTGCATGCGCGGGGCGAATACGAGTATGTCGGCCACAAGATTCTCGACGCGGCCAACAGCCAAAACGGCTGGAAACAGCTCGAAGCAATTCCTGTGGGGGAAACGAGGCTGGCGTTGGTGCGCACCTTCCTTGACGGTCGGCTGGAAGTGGGCGCGAATGGGATGCTGGCCCGCGGTTACACCGGCCAGACCACCGAAACGATCGCGCCACTTGCCTCAGGCGCGCCGTGGCAGGTTGGAGCTGGCATCCCGTTCTGCCCGGTGGGGTCTGGTCCAAGCGGCGCACCAAACGACTTCGACTGCGGGGCAGTATCGGGCACCGAGTGGCCGGTCGGCATTCGCACGGTTTCCTTCGTGGGCGCGTCGGTATCGTGGCACTTCGGGCAGGAGAAGTAAGCCGCTATTTCCCGATCTTGTTTTGCTCAAGAATGGCGCGCTCAACCAGCGCAGGCAGCGTGCCGCGAGGGAACGCAGTCGACTGCCGCACCACCAGCCGTGTGGGAATCTGCCACTCGGTTTTTGTGTTCCTGGGCAGGGTTTTCTCGATCCCGGCGCGGAGAGCTTCGACCGCCGCCGCGGCCAGGTCTTTGCAGGACATCTGCACGGTGGTCAACGGCGGCAGCATGAACTGCGCAAGGTGAATGTCGTCGAAGCCCACGATGGAGATGTCATCCGGAACTTTGTAGGGCGTGTGCGAGAGCGCGTGCAGGGCGCCGATGGCGGTCATGTCGTTGGAGCAGAGAACAGCAGTGGGCAGGGTTGTGAGTGCGATCAGCTCTTCCATGGCGCCGATCCCGCCTTCCATGCGGTGATCGCCCTGCACCACATGATCGGCAGGCACTGTAAGGCCAAGCTCGGCCATGCTCTTCAGGAAGGCATCGCGGCGGGCGATCGACGAGCGCAGGTGCAGAGGGCCGGTAATGAAGGCAATGCTGCGATGGCCCAGGGCCGCAAGATGCTGCACTGCCTGCCGGATTCCCTCGGCGTAGTTGACCTTGAGTACGCGAATGTTGGGCAATACGGGCCCGGCGTCGACAAAGACCAGGGGGAACTCGCGCTCGACCAGCTTCTGGACCAGGTCCTCCTCAATGCCGAAGGTCATCACGGCGACGCCGTCGACGTTCCGCTGCAGCATGCGGCGAATAAGAGACTCAGTGCGCTCCGGCTCATAGCTTGTGGAACCGATGAGGACTTCGTAGCCCTGGGCGACGGCGAGGTTTTCGAACTCCTGAACGAGCTCGGGAAAGAAGGGATTGGTGATCTCCGAGACAATGAGGCCGAGCATGTGGCTGCGCCCGGAAACCAGGGCGCGGGCCTGGGTGTTTGGCACGTAGCCCACCTCTTCAATTGCCTTCCATACTCGTTCTGAGAGCGCGGGGTCGACGGTGGGGATGCGATTGACGGCGCGGGATACGGTGGCGATGGAGACGCCCGCGCGGCTGGCAACGTCGCGGATGCTGACCGCCGAGGGACGCCTGTTCGACTGGTTGTTGCGGGGTACGCTCACAGTAAACCGATTGTACGCTTACCGGGCGTTTCTGAACTAGAGCCACGGAGTCAATTCTCGTGCAAGCATCTTGAAACATGAGATTTATAGCAGAAGTCGGACCGTTTTCTGGGCCCTTGGCTCCTGTGAAACCGGAACGGAATGTGGCTTTTGGAAAGCGTTTGCTGAATTCGAGGATGGGAGCTACGGATGGCTCTGCCCTCCAGCGATGGTTTCCAGGCCATGACGGATGAGCGGGAGGATGGAGGTCAGGCTTTCCTCCGCGCCGCGACGGCTCCCCGGCAGATTGACGATGAGGGTCGCTCCGCGCACCCCGGCGACTCCGCGGGAGAGCCACGCGTAGGGGTTGCGCTCGGCGCCGAGGGAGCGCATGGCCTCCGCCAGGCCGGGAGCTTCACGGTCAAGGACGCGGCGGGTAGCTTCCGGGGTCACGTCGCGCGGGCCCAGGCCGGTTCCGCCGACGGTGAGGATGAGGGCTGGGTTGTCGTGGGTCAGCTTTTCCAGCATGGAGAAAATCACGTCTTCGTTGTCGGGAAGCAGCAATGTGCGGACCTCGGCATCGGGCCATTGCTGGCGCAGCAGGGCGACCGTGGCGGGGCCGGCGGTGTCTTGCATGAGGCCGCGGGAGCAGCGGTCGGAGATGGTCAGGACGGTTAGGAGCATTGTGGAGATTTTAGCTTGCGGGTGTAATTGGCCACCCGGCAACAGGTCATTTTGATCAATTGTTCACCTGCCCTATTGCCTTGCGAATTGCAGCGTCACTATCAGACAAGAGGACTTCTTCAGAGATGGCGCTCTGTCCTAAATGGAATTGTTGCCATCCCTTGAGGGCTCTGAGCAGTTCGGGTGCCGCTGCAATGAGTGTGCCGTCTGGCTTGGAAACGGACTTGCAAACAATCGGTCCATCAATGGAGGAGCCATTCTCTGCTCCGGAATCGAAAGCGTCCGGCGCCGTAACACACCCGAACCGATACTTCCATTGTCCGAAAGTGACCTGATCATTGCCGAGTCTCGCTTCTTCCCGCTGCGATATGCCGTCCTTGAAGGAAAGAAAGGCAAAGATTACACCACATACAACTGTCGCAGTCATGAAACCAAACGCGAACTCAAGCGCTTTCATGCAAGACACTCCCCTCAGCTGAAAAAGTCTGGTTCATTCCGACGAGCATCGAGCTTCCATCAGGAAGTAAGGCACCGGGACCGATAGCTGCAGAGTAAAACTTATCGTCTGTAGATTCATAGTGTTCATCGCGCGATCATCAAAGACATGGAGACTGATTACGGTGTCCGTCTCGGCCAAGTCGCCAGAAAATGGCATCATTCCCTCGACATATCACAAGAAGGTCTTGTAGAAAAGCCTGACCTTCACTGGACTTACATTGACGGAAACGTGGGGGGAGCTTCAAGCAAATAGCCAACTATGACACTCTGGCCAAGCACTCCGAAGGAACAACCGGCTCCACAATCGTGAGCATTTTCCCATCAGGCAGTTTGGCGATCAGTTGGGACCGCCAAAAGCCACCTCCATGCTCAGGAGTTGGAGCGGCCTTCACAGTTGCATAGAATGAGAATCTTGCCCCTACGAGCGGGACTTTCCGTACTTCGCCCTGGCCATCGTCGCTGAGTAAAGCCAGCGAAACCTTCGAATCGTCTGGGCTGACCCAATAAACTCCTGCTGGCTCAAGCTTGGTCTCGCTTCCCCTTGCGCCGCTAACTAACAGTGGCCGATTCATCCGCTGCCATGCATCCAGGATCCAGAATGCAACCTCCGAGGAAATCTCCTGTTGTGCGGGTTCCTTTAACATGATGGTTCCTCCCAAGACATTGAAGCACAGTCTTTAACGAAATCCCCTGAATTGCGGGGAGATTCTTCTGAGAGAATCCGTTGTTCATGCACTTTGTTGGGTAAATGGGGCTCACCCCAAATTCCCGTCCCCTATTTCCCGAGAGCACCGGCTATTTTGTTTGGGCGCTCAGTATGCCGATGGTGCGGAGCCAGGTTTCTGCAGCGTCGGGCCAGGTGGTGATTGGGAGCTCCGTGCGGCGGAGGCCGTACCCGTGGCCGCCTTTGGCGTAGATGTGGAGCTCGGCGGGGACTTTGGCGTTTTTGAGCTGCTGGTAATAGACCAACGCGTTTTCGACGTGGACTGGGTCGTCTTCGGCCTGGACGACGAAAGTGGGCGGCGTGTCGGCGGTGGGATTTATTTCCGGGTTGGCGGCGAAGGCTTTCTCAGACAGCGCCAGGTAGCCGGGGTAGACGACGACGGCGAAGTCGGGACGGCAGCTTAGCTGGTCGGCGGCATCGAGAGGGTCGTACAGGCGCTTGTCGTAGTGCGTGCTGAGGGCGGCGGCGAGATGGGCTCCGGCGGAGAAGCCGAGGACGCCGATGCGCCTGGGGTCGATTCCCCACTCGGCGGCGTGCTGGCGGACGAGGCCGAGGGCGCGCTGCGCATCCTGAAGAGCGGCGGGAGACTTGGGGTATGGGCCAGTATTGGGTACCCGGTATTTGAGCAGGACGCAGGTGACTCCGGCCTTGTTGAGCCAGTCGCAGACTTCGGTGCCTTCCAGGTCGATGGCCAGGATGTTGTATCCCCCGCCGGGGAAGACAACGACTGCCGCGCCGGTGGCCTTATCTGCCGCGGGCTTGAAGAGCGTAAGCGTAGGCACGGAGACGTTGCCGAGCCGGATCAGGGCGCGCCCCGCGATCAGGTTGTCCTTGGCAGTGGTCATGTCCGCCTCGGCAGCCATGTTGGCAGGCACGCCGGGAGCCGCGCCGGGCCATAGGTTCAGCGTGGTGCGGCCGGGGGCGGGGGGCCAGCCGGAGGATTGGGCGAAAAGGCTGGTGGTCATGGCGGCTGCGAGTCCTATCGCGAGGGGTAGACGGAGGTTCATGTGCGGGATGACTCCTGTGAGGCGGACGGAAGGATGATTGCAGGAGCGGGGGCGGTGAGGCAAATCCCGTTGGGCTGGTTGAGATTTGTGCTCTCCCCGGTCTCAAACGCGAGACCGGGGGCACCCGCGTCTTTGGCGAGACTAGAGAGCTAAATGCCGAGTTTCGACCAGAGCGCGTCGATTCTCTCTTTGGTTTCTCGGTCCATTTCCACCATCGCGGGCCAGGGGCGGTCGAAGCCTTCGGCTTTCCACTTCCTCGTTGCGTCGATACCCATTTTGCTGCCGTAGTTGGGCAGGCGGCTGGAGTGGTCCAGCGAGTCGATCGGCCCGAGTGTGAACTGGATGTCGCGTTCGGGGTCGATGTTGTTGGCGACGCGAAGGGTGACTTCGCCAATGTCCTGCACGTCGCAGTCTTCGTCGACCACGATGATGATTTTGGTGAACATGGCCTGGCCAAGCGACCAGATGGCGCTCATGACCTTGCGCGCCTGCCCGGGGTAGGACTTGCGAATCGAAACCAGCATCAGGTTGTGGAACACGCCCTCAACGGGGAGGTGGATGTCGACGATTTCGGGAATCTGCATGCGCATGGCGGGGAGGAAAATGCGCTCGACGGCCCTACCCATCCAGGCGTCTTCCATCGGCGGCTTACCGACGATGGTGGCGGCATAGATGGGGTCCTTGCGGTGGGTGATGCAGGTAAGGTGGAAGACGGGGTACTGGTCGGTCATGGTGTAGAAGCCGGTGTGGTCGCCGAAGGGGCCTTCAGTTCGCAGTTCACCCAATTCGACGTAGCCCTCGAGGACGATTTCGGCGTGCGCCGGCACCTGGAGATCGACCGTTTCGCACTGGACAATTTCCAGGGATTTGCCTCTCAGGAAACCGGCGATCATGAACTCTTCCACTTCCGGCGGGGCGGGGACGATAGCCGAGAAGGTGGTAGCCGGGTCAGTGCCGATGGCTACCGCAACTTCAAGCCGCGAGCCGTTGAGATTGCCCAAGGCGACCTGGGGCAGCCCGCCGATGGGGCCATCAGGAATGCTGACCGCTCCGCCCGCGGACTCCGCCATGGCCGCCACGGCAGCTGCCTTTTCGCCAGAGTCCGAGCCCTCCGCGGCCGCCCTCCGCATGAGATTGCGGAAGTGCTCGGCGGCGACTTTCTGGCGCTGCCAGTGCATGCCGGTGGTCTGCCCGTCGTATACCTGCATGCGGTACATGCCGATGTTGCGCTTGCCGGATTTGGGGTCACGGGTGTGGACGCAGGGCAGGGTGATGAAGCGGCCTCCGTCGTGGGGCCAGCACTTGAGAATCGGGAACTGGTTCAGGTCGAAGTTTTCTTTGAGAATCACTTCCTTGCAGGGGGCTTCGCGGTTCGACACCGTCTTGGGAAATGCGGCGGTGAGCGCTCCCAGCTGGGGCAGCATTTTGAGCTTGTCCAGCAGCCCCTCCGGGGCCTTTACGTTCATCAGAGCGGTGATACGACCAGCAATCTCGTCCAGGTGATCGACGCCCAGCGACATAGCCATGCGGCGCTCGCTGCCGAACTGGTTGATCAGCACCTTTTGCCCTGGGTGGCCCTTGATGTTTTCAAACAGCAGGGCCGGGCCGCCGGGGGTGTATTTGCCCTGCGTCGGGGCTTTGCCCTTGGGGTGAGCGGCGCCGGCTGAGCCAATCTTGCTCACGCGGTCGGTGATTTCCGTGATTTCCAGCTCCGGCGACACTTCCGCAGTAATGCGTTTGAGTTCGCGGGCTTTTTCGAGGGTTTTGATCCAGTCGCGCAGGTCGTCGTAGGCCAAGGGGTTCGCTCCGGTGCGGACGGGGCCGCACATCAACCCTCTAGCTTAAAGCGTGCGGGCGGGTTCCAGGGGCGGCCGGGCAAGTTGGACTGCGTCCAGCGGAAAACCCAGTCTCTTCCACTCGTCATAGCCGCCGCGCAGGGGGCGGACCCGTTCGATGCCGAGCTTCATCAGGGTCATGGCGGTCTTGGCGGCGGTGGCCTCGCTGGGGCAGGTGCAGAAGAGCACAATGTCGCGATCGCGCGGTATCTCCAGGTGCCGCTCGGTCAGCGAGTCGGGCGAGAAGTGAAGCGCGCCGGGTAGCGTGAAGGGATCGGGAAGGAACTCGAGAGGGTGGCGCAGGTCGACAATGTAGACCTTCTCACCGGCATCGAGCTGACGCTTCAGGTCTTCAGGCTCCAGGCGGGCGGCAACCAGGCTCTTGAGCACCATGCGGCGGCGGATGATCCGGATGACGAAGAATCCCAGGATGCCAAGCGCCAGCAAGGCGCCGGAGAAGCGCCCTGCCCAATTGAGCAGGCTTGGATCGCGCTTCAGGGCGTCTCCGAAGAGGCGACCAACGGTCAGCACCGCGGCAATCCAGGCAGTGGCGCCAATGCCGTCAAAGAGCAGGAAGCGCAAGTAGCCCATGCCGTTTTCGCCGGCTACAGGAGGGGCAAGGGTGGCCAGACCTGGCACAAACTTTGCAATCATGAGCGTGACCTCGCGACGGCGTCCAAATGAGTCCTGGGTGCGGCGAACGCAGATGGTTGGTTCGAGGGACATTTTGCACAGCAGGCGCAGGACGTGGTGTCCGTAGTGCCGCCCAACCAGAAACCAGGTGCTGTCTGAGACCAGGCATGCGCCGACGCCCGCGGCCAGAGCGAGCGGAAAGCTGAGCTGCTGCTCGGCGGAGAGCGCGCCCGCCGCCAGCAGAATCGGCGTGGCGGGGAGCGGAATGCCGAGCTGCTCGATCACGACCCAGGCAAACAGCAGCAGGTAACCGTAGGTCAGCAAGATGTGAGTGGGGAGTTCCATACGCGCGATCCTGCCTAACCTTGATCTGGAGAATTGGGAATGGGGAACCTCGGCCGATCCAGTTTTCCTTTCTTGAAAGGAATCAGGGGAAACCGGCGACGACTTGCATATGGGATGATGCTAGCGGCGATTTCGCTTCATGCAATCAATAAATCCGTCCAGCAGACAAGAAAAAGCCGCCCGGGGGCGGCTTTTGGTGTGGAGCGCGGCAAAAGAAGGCTAGCGGGGCAGCGCCTGGCGGAGAGACTGCTCGACGGGTCCCAATGGGTCGGCGATGTTGGCGTTCTGCGCGGTCTGCGGCGTCTTGTCGGCGAAGTAGTTGCGGTCCGCGAGATTCTTGTAGAACTCGCCGGTAAGCTCTGCTGCACGTGGGCCGAAAGTGGGGCGACCGCCTTCCAGGAAGAAGACCGTGACCAGCTTGCCCTGCGGCGACTCAGCGAAAGAGGCAAACCAGCCGAAGCGGGTTCCATTATCGGAGCACGTCCCCGTCTTTCCGAAGACGGGAAAGTCGTGGAAGTTGGCGCGCAGGCGGCGGGCGGTGCCGTACTCGACTGCGCCGGCCATGCCATCCTGCATCTCGGGCACGTACCTCGCAATGTCGAGTGTGCGCTTGATGCGAGGTTCGAAAGCGGCGACATCATCCGGTGTGGTTGGATGCTGGAGGTAGTAGAGTGTTCCGCCGTTGGCGAGAGCGGCAACATACGCGCCGAGCTGAAGAGGAGTCAGTGAAACTCCCTGTCCAAAGCTGCACATCTTGCCCACGCCGCCTTCCGACTCTGGAATCGCCTGCTCGGGGTAGGTGCCGAGCTGCTCGCCGGGAATGTTGTAGCCGGCCAGTTCTCCCAGGCCGAAAAGGTTGGCGTAGTGGCGAATGCGATCAAAGCCGAGTTCCCGGCCCAGCGCCTCAAAGTAAAGGTTGTTGCTCTTGGCCAGGGCGTCGGTCATGTTCATGCGGAAGCCGGGCAGCTGGACCATGGTGTCGCGGTTGACGATGCCCTCGGAAAGCGCAGCCATGGCCACGGTAATTTTGATGGTAGAGCAGGGCTCGGCGCCAGGTGACAGGGCCAGCTTCTGGTTCACCATGGCCAGAATGCGGCCGTTCGCGGGGTCGATGACGACGGCTGTGCCGTTCATGTCGCCAAGAGCGTCAACCGCGGCCTGGCGAACAACCGGGTCCTCGCCGGTGGTGACGTCGCCGGCAAAGATGTCTCCGCTGGCGAAGGAACTGGCGGTAAACCGCTCGTAGGAATGATGGCGCCGGGTGCTGAGCGAGGCGCGCCGCATGGTTGCCGCGGTTCTGGCATCGGCACGGGCGCGGCCGTGGCGGGTGAGGTGGGCCTGGCTGGGAGCCGCCGAGGAATCGGCGCCTGCATTACGGCTCGAGGCGCGCGTCGCGGTCGACTTTGCGGCCGGGGTCGCACTATGAGTTGCAGGAGCGGCGTGCGCGGTGGCGTGATGACGACGGGCGTCGGTCAGATGCGGCTGAGTGCTGTGCAAGCGATGCAAAGTGCGAGGAGCGTCGAGAGCCGCGGCCCGAGGTGCGCCAAAGCAGGCAATCATTAGGGCGGGCAACAAAAAAAGGGTGCAAATGCGCGAAACCTTCATTCTGTCAGGATCCTCTCATCGATGAAGTTCGTGCCATGCGTCGGCTCAAGCTGCGACGCATGTATTCGTTATCGGCCATCTGACGGGCTGATCGAGTTCTTTCCTTCGATATAGACCACTGTAGTCCTTCCACCAGGGTCCACGCCGTGATTTAAATCACTCCGCATTGAGGCAGGGTGATTCTTCTCACATTAACTCCAAAGGCAACACCTCAACCATCCCACTTCCGTCCGAAGGGCTGATTCATGGGGCTTTCATTGAATATACAAGCCCCCGCCATCGCAATCCAACCGGGAGGGTCGAAGTTTCTACCCTCCCCAGTTCCATTTCAGAACCGCAAACGACGCAGGAATGCCGGCGTGTCCAGGTCCCGTCCCGTATCTTCTCCGGGTTCCGTAAACAGCACCGTTGCTGGCTGTGCGCGGGAATCTTCAACCGGAGCAGCGCCCCGCACGCCGCTGCCGAAGTCCGAAGCGTAGTCGCGGGGAAGCGGGGTGTAAGAGGGTTCCTCCGACATCTCGGCAAACTGCGGTCGAGCGGCGGCAGCCACCATTTCCGGCTCGTCCGCTACGAACCGGGGGCTGAATTCGGGATCGAACTCGGGCTCCGGCAGCGGTTCCGGTGCGTAGGTCCGGGCAGCCACTGTTGGCTCAGGCGTAGAGCTGGCTACCGCCGAACCGAAAAAGAAACCGTTCTCGGACTCGTCTTCCACAGTCTCGTCGTCTTCCATCTCGCTCAGGAAGGGTGCAGGCGGCGGTGTCTGGGCAACCACCGGGACCGGTGCGGCGGTCTTCGGTGCGGCCGGTTCGTTCATCCAGCTGCCGGTGGAAACCACAGGGACAGAGAGCACGGGTTCCTCAACGACAGTGACTTCGCCGACGCTCAACATGCGCGCGCGGCGTTCGGGCATCTGGTCGCGGAAGCCGGTGGCGATCACCGTGATTTTGACTTCCTCGCCCATCTTTTCGTCCAGAACTGCGCCGAAGATGATATTCGCCTCTTCGTGAGCAGCACTCTGAATAAGCGACGACGCCTCGTTGACTTCCGACAATTTCAAGGAACTGGAGCCGGTGATGTTGATCAGGATGCCGCGTGCTCCGTCGATCGCGCCGGCCTCAAGCAGCGGTGAGGCCATGGCGGCCTGGGCGGCTTCCACGGCGCGGTTTGAGCCGGAGCGGACGGCGGTGCCCATCACGGCGTGGCCCATGCCGGCCATGGTGGTTTTTACGTCGGCAAAGTCGCGGTTGATGATGCCGCTGATGGTGATGATGTCCGAGATGCCCTGGACGCCCTGGCGGAGCACGTCGTCGGCAATGCGGAAACTCTCGAAGAAACCGGCATCCTTGGCCACAACCAGCAGCTTCTCGTTGGGGATGACAATCATGGTGTCAACGCTGTCCAGCAGTTCCTTCATGCCGCGCTCGGCCTGTTGCAAACGGCGCTTGCCTTCAAAGGCAAAGGGACGCGTGATGACAGCGACGGTGAGGATGCCCATTTCGCTGGCCAGCGAAGCGATGACCGGCGCAGCGCCTGTTCCGGTGCCGCCGCCGAGTCCGGCGGTGACGAAGACCATGTCCGCGCCCTCGAGCGCTTCAATGATCTTTTCGGAATCTTCCAGCGCCGCGCGGCGGCCCACGTCGGGGTTGGCGCCTGCGCCCAGACCCTGCGTAAGGCGAACGCCAAGCTGCAGCTTCACCGGGGCTTTGGAGAGCTTGAGAGCCTGCACGTCGGTGTTCGCGGCAATAAACTCCACGCCTTCCATCTGCGCCTGGATCATGCGGTTCACAGCGTTTCCGCCGCCGCCGCCCACGCCGATTACCTTGATGCGCGCACCGCGAACGGGTTCGTCGTGGTACTGAATGCGCATGTCCCCAGCTTGACCGTTTTCGTTTTCCATAGCGCCTTCGCCCTCCTTGATTGTGAGCTGCCAGCTTTTAGCTGTTAGCTTGATTCCATCAATTCCGATGAGTGAGCGAATGCAATTGATGCCTTCGATTCACGCTCTCATCCCTCTTGAGTCGATACTTTGCAAACTCTACTAACAGCTAGAAGCTAACGGCTAAAAGCTGTCCCTCAAAAACTCGCTGCAAATATGGCGCGCAACTTGGCGCGCAGACTATTGTTCTCCGCTGCCCGCGTCACGCGTGTGCGGTGGGCATATAAAAGCATGCCGATGGCTGTGGCAAAGCCGGGGTGGACCAGTTCCCCAGGCATATGCGATAGACGCACCGGCAATCCCGTTCGTGCCGGGACCCTCAACTGACTTTCCGTCACATCCAGCATACCGGGCAGCATGGCTCCGCCGCCGGTCAATACGCAGCCCGCGCCAAGAGCATCAACAACCGCACCCTGGCGGAGACTTTCTTTCACAAAATAGAGCAGCTCGCGAGCTCGCGGCTCGAGGATTTCTGCAATCGCCCGCAAACGCAGCGATTGCGGCTGGGGGTTGGCGATTTCGATTTCCGCCAACTGGGGGACCGAAGTCACGACGGCATGGCCATACTGGCGCTTGAGTTCCTCGGCCTGGGCCAGCGGCATTTGCAGGCCGACAGCGAGATCGTTGGTGAAGTGCGCGCCGCCAATCGGCACGGATGCCGTATGGGCCACCGCGCCTTCAAAGAAAACGGCCAGGTCGCTGGAGTGGCAGCCGATATCCAGCAGGCAAACGCCGAGTTCCCGCTCGTCGGCGGATAGGGTGGCTTCGGCCGAGGCGATTGACTCAAGAACCGCCTCGGTGACTTCAAGGCCGGCACGGTTCGCGCATGTGATCGTGCTTTGCAGTGCGCTCCCGGAGCAGGTGGCGATGTGCAGATCCACTTCCAGCCGTGCGCCCACCATGCCGACTGGGTCAAAGATCCCCGGCTGGCCGTCAAGGATGAACTGCCGGGGCAGCAGGTGGAGGATCTCGCGGTCTGGCGGACGCTCCACGGCGCGAGCGCGCTCAACGGCGGTGCGGACGTCTTCGCGGGTGATCTCCCGCATGCGGCTGCCGAGCTCGAAGCCGCCATTGGTATTCATGCCGCGAATGTGCGGTCCGCCAACGCCCACGGCGCAGACATCGATATTGGCGCGGGCTGTGTTTTCGGCCTGCTCATTGGCCGCCTTCACGGCCTTTGCCGCGGGAGCCAGGTCGCTGATGAGCCCCTTGCGCATGCCGGACGACTCGACCACGCCGTGGCCACGGTAGCGCAGCGCGCCCTCATTCAGGTCGCCCGCCAGAACGCGCGTGTAGGCGCTGCCAATGTCCAACACTACGATCAGGTTGTCCTGCTTCTGGCTCATCGCGCTTACTGTCCCTGCGCCGACGCGGCGGAATGGTTTGAGGGTTTCGGTCTGGTGTTCTGCGCGGTGTGCTGCAATGCCACGCGCTTCTTTTCCTTATCCGATTTTTCGTGGGCTGCACGCATTTTTGCGGCGCGTTCTTCTCTGGATTTGCGCTGCGCGGCGGCCAGCATTTCCGGCGTCTGAGCCTTCTTTTTGGCTGCCTTCGGCTTCCCCGCCGCCGGTTCCTTTTCCGATGCGCGCTTCACTTCCGGCTTTTCCTGTTTGCCAGGATCAACTTTCTCTTGCTTGGCGCCTGCCGAGGGCTTGAGGCTGGCGACCGGCTTGGCCGCTGCTGCCTTGGCTAGATCGTGCTTGACTGGATCTGCCTTGGCCGCGGCTGGATTGGCCGGCAGGGTGGTCGCGCTGGCTGTTTCGTCGCCGGGCGGTGTGTTGGTTGCGAGCTGCGGGCTGGAGCTATCCAAAGGCGTAGCTATGGTAGCCGCGGCCGCAGCATTCGTCCCCGGAGTCATTTCCAGCACAACTTGATTCTCGTAACGCAGATCCACGGCGGCGAGTTTGGGATACTGCTGACGCCACTCGGCGATGTGGGCCTTGTAGCGCTGATAGCGCTCGAGGAACCGGTCGTCGCCGAAGTGGGCCAGAATGTCCATGCCCTGCTCGGGGAGCAGAACGCGGGCGTCCTGAGGGTCGGTGAGATCGATCTCGGAAATCTGCTGGGAGAGATTCTGGCTGTTCGCGTCCAGTTCCGTCAGCAGGCGTTCGTAAACAGCCATGCGGATGCGGCGCAGCGGCAACGGGTCGGTGGGCTCAAGGCCGGTGACCACCGGGAACGAATAACTGTGCTGGGCCATCATGGCCGGAGGCATGGTCAGCAGGACGCCGTCCCTGTCCACCAGGCCAATCTGCTGCCCCTCACGCACAAAAGCCACCGGCTTGCGCTCGATAATGGAAACGCGAATCTGGTCGGGAAGCAGGCGCATGACGGTAGCGTGCTCAACCCAGGGAATCGCCTCTAGCTGCTTGCGCCGTTCGTTGAGAGGGACGAAGAAGATGTTGCGCCCAACGTCCTCGCCAAACACGGGAAGCATCTCCTCGCGACTCACCTGGGTCAGGCCGATCGCCTGCACATTGTCGGTGCCCGCGATGCGGAAGCGGGAATCGCGCCCAAGATAAGTTTTGAGAACCAAAACGCCGGCTGCGATGCCGCCAAGAACGGCGAGAACTCCAACGCCGAGCAGGACGCGGCCTATGGTACTCGCCGGCCGCCACCAGGGACTGGGCGGCTCGCCAAATCGAGATCCCCCGAAACGTGACCCTCCCAAGCGCACAGGACCATCGTCGTCCGGGTCGCTCGGCCCCTGCGGCATGCCGGGAAGTGGGCGCCCGATCGGGGGCACACCTGCCTGCACGCGCCGGAAACGAGACTCGCCGGGCGGATCATCCTCCAGAATCAGAGGTCGGGATTGGGTTCTACCTTGGTTGATCACGCCTGAGCTTGGTCGTGAGAGTCGCCAGCCTCAACTATAGCCCGGGGTAGGAAGGTAATTTTCCGCATTGAGCCAAGTGGAACCCAGGTCATAACGAGGGAAAAGTACCGTGCTTGGGATTGTGCGACGCAGGGTATAATGCTTTACATATCACGTGTTACGTTATATCCTGAGAACAATGATTCAGAGCTTCAAGGACGCGGACACGAAGGAGCTCTTTGAGACAGGATCCAACAGACATTGGGCCGCCATTGCATCGGTTGCTCTTCGCAAGCTTGATCAGATTGAAACTGCAATCGCCCTCGTCGATCTGCGGGTGCCGCCGGGCAATAGACTGGAGCCGTTGAGAGGCGACCGAACTGGTCAGCACAGCATCAGGATCAACAAGCAATACCGCATATGTTTCATCTGGAAGGCTGACGGAGCGCACGAAGTAGAAATCGCGGATTACCACTGATCGAGAGGTTAGGAAACAATGACATTCAATCGTCCAGCTTCGGGATGGAACCTCAAGCGAGTTACGACCCACCCAGGCGAGATGCTGCGAGAGGAATTCCTTGTTCCGCATGGCATAAGCCAGAATGCGCTGGCGCTGAAGATTCGTGTGCCCGCAACACGCATCGGTGAGATCGTGAACGGGAAGCGCTCGATTACGCCGGACACGGCGCTTCGTCTGGCCCGTTTTTTTGGGAACAGCCCGGAGTTCTGGCTGAACCTGCAGTTGATGCACGACCTTTCGAGGGCACGGCTGGAATTGGGCAAGACAATTGAGCGCGACGTCGAAGCTTTGGTTGGCGTGTGACGGTTGCCTCCTGCCGGAACTTCGGCTCTGGGACAAGCTACGCTATTGCCATGTTCGGTTTGCCGTTGGTCCTAACATTTCTGCTTCTCCCCCAGTTCATCGCCATCGCGCAAACAGCCCCTGCTTATCGCTATCTCCGCCTTGGCAACTCTGCGAATGTGGCGGCTACTCCGCGAGCGGGCTACGCGCTGATGGGCGGCGGAGCAGATCTGGACGAGGCCTTCCAATGGCTCTGTAACCGCGCCGGCGGCGGCGATCTGCTGGTGCTGCGCGCTTCAGGGGACGACGCCTACAACCCCTACATCCAGAAGCTGTGCCATTTGAACTCCGTGGCGACGATTGTGCTTCCCAGCAAAGAGGCGGCGGCGGACCCGTTCGTCGCCAGGACGATTGAGAACGCTTCCGCTTTGTTCCTCTCCGGCGGCGACCAGTCAAATTACGTCAAGTTCTGGCAGGGCACGCCGGTCCAGGCCGCCTTGAATGCAGCCATCAAGCGCGGTGTGCCAATTGGTGGCACCAGCGCGGGGCTAGCCGTGCTGGGTGAGTGGGCCTACACGGCGCAGGGAGACAAGCCTGACGATCCGAATCTGGATGGGAAGACAGCCCTGGCGGATCCGTACGGGCCAAGGATTACACTGAGCCACAACTTCCTGGAGATTCCAATACTGAAGGGAATCATTACCGATACACACTTTGCCAAGCGGGACCGGATGGGGCGGATGCTGGTGTTTCTGGCGCGCCTGAATGAGCCGGATGGAAAGCCTCTTCCCGCGCACACATTGGTCATTCGCGGCATTGGCGTGGAGCAGGGCGCCGCTGTCCTGCTTGAGCCGGATGGGAAAGCTACGGTTGTCGGCAAAGGATCAGCGTACTTTGTTGACGCGGAACACGCATCGGGCCTGACGCTTGAACGAAATCGGCCGCTGACGTATGGGGATTTTGGGGTGTTGAAGATTGCGCCGGGGAAGACCTTCAACTTAACGACGTGGAGCGGGGATGCGACGCAGTACAAGCTCTCCGTGAAAGCCGGCAAGATTGAATCGACGCAACCGGGCGGTGAGGTTTATTGAGGCGGTCGACCGGAACTCCTGCCGCCTGCAACTGGAACTGAGCCTCAAGCTGGTTTTTGGTGTCGTGCCGCAGCGAATCATAGGTCGACCCTACGCATATTAGCCCTAGAACGACTAAGGTCGAGATCGGCTCCGACCAGTGGCGACCGACGCAGGGCGGCCAGAATTCTTCCTCTCTCCGCCGCTTCATTGGCGGTGCAGCCCTTCTCCTTGATTGACGACGGCTCGACCAGAGAGTCAGGTTCTGAGCGCTTGGTCGGAGTGAGTGGGTCCTGCCTTTCGAATAACTCATCCTGCATGCCTTCAGCCTACCAAAGAGAATGTCCGTTGGTGGCATCGCGAGCATTGGCATTCCCTCAGCGGCTAAAGCCGAATCGTTTTGGGAACCTCTTGCGGCACGGCTGAAGCCGTGCCCTTTCAAAACACCGATTGTTCAGATGTTTCCTAGTTTCTGCGTTTGCGCAACACCCACGTCGTCATGCACCGGTAGTCCTGAACAATCGTCGTCTTCAGCGGGTCCACCAGCACCGCGTTCAGCTCTTTGGTCAGGTCCAGCAGCATCTTCTCGTCAACCAAAAACCACTCGGAGCCGTCGGGGATGAGATAAATGTTGTCGCGGAGGCGCTGAAAGTCCATGCCGATGCGGGAGCCGAGCCGGCAGAAAAGCAGACCGCCGGGCTTGAGGACACGCCACAACTCGGAAAGCATCGCGCGGAAGTGCTGGTCGTCCCGGGCGAAGTGCAGCACGGAATTGCAAAGCACGACATCGGCTGTCGCGTCCGGAAACGGCATCTTCTCGATCTCGCCCACCTGGAAGTTTCCCGCCGGCAGGCCAGTTCGAAGCGACGCCGACAACCGGCGGACGTGCTCGACGGCTTCGGGATCCTGGTCGAGTGCGAACACCTGGCAGCCTTCCCGCAGCAGGTGGACGAGGTTGCGCCCATAGCCACAACCAGCGTCGAGAACCGTACTGCCCGGCTCAATGTTGCCGCGCAGAATCTGGTCGAAGACGTAGATATCGATCTGGCCGAACTGTTCCTGGATGCTCAACGGGGCGCTCATGGGAATGCGGCAACCCTTTCTTCACCAGGTCAATGATAGGCCAGCTAAGTTGCGGTCGACACGGGCGCGAGTGCAAGGAGGATCTGCGGCGCCAGCTGGCTGACGTTTCCCGCGCCCAAGGTCATGATCAGGTCGCCATCATGGGCATGCGCGGCAACGGCGGTAACGGCAGCCGGAAAGTCCGGAACGAACTGGGTTAGCGGGCCTTGAATACGCGCCGCCAGGGCCTCGGCAGTCACGCCCGGAATCGGTTCTTCGCTAGCCGCGTAGATCGGCAGAACAATCACAGTGTCCGCGTCGGTGAAGGCTGTCGCGAATTCGTCCAGCAGATCGAGCGTGCGAGTGTATCTGTGAGGCTGAAAGACGACATGGATGCGCCGATAGCCGCATTCGCGCGCAGCGGCAAGGGTTGCGCGAATCTCAGTCGGGTGGTGACCGTAGTCGTCGACGACCGATACGCCGCACACCTTGCCACGCAACTGGAAGCGGCGGTCAACGCCGCGGAAATGGCCGAGGCCTTCTGCGATCTTGTCGGCCGGAACTTTCAACTGGCAAGCAATGGCAACTGCTGCGGTTGCGTTGAGCACGTTGTGGCGGCCGGGGACGTGCAGTTCAAAAGGGCCGAGAGACCCGGCGGCGGTGTGGACCAGGAACTGGGCGAACCGGGTCTGGCCCGACTCGGATTCCGCGGCGGGGAAGAATTCGAGCCGGTAATCGGCCTCGGGGGCAACGCCATAGGTGTAAACGCGGCGGCGGGCGCGGGGCAGGATTGCTTTGAGCAGCGGGTTGTCGATACACGCCGTAACAGCCCCATAAAAGGGCACCTTATCCATGAAGTCGAGGAAGGCGCGCTCCACATCGCCCATGTCGCGGTAGCAGTCCATGTGCTCGCGGTCGAGGTTGGTAACCACGGCGAGAATCGGGGACAGCTTAAGAAAGGATCGGTCGCTCTCATCGGCTTCGGCAACCAGGTACTGCGTGGTGCCGAGACGCGCGTTCGAACCCAGCGCGTCCACCCGGCCGCCGACGACGACCGTGGGATCGAGGCCGCCGGCAGTCAGGACGCTGGCTACCATCGAGGTGGTGGTAGTTTTCCCATGCATGCCGGCAATGGCGATGCCGTACTTGAGGCGCATCAGTTCGGCCAGCATCTCGGCGCGCTGGATGACAGGAATTTTGCGTGCGTGAGCTTCAAGGACTTCCGGGTTGAGCGGGCTGACGGCGGAGCTGGTGACGACCACGGTGGCATTGCCGACATGGCTGGCTTCGTGCCCCTCAAAGATGGTGGCGCCGAGGGTAGCTAGGCGGTCCGTGACGGGGCCGCGCCGCAGATCGGAGCCGGAGACGGTAACGCCGAGGTTGAGCAGGATCTCGGCGATGCCGCTCATGCCGATGCCGCCGATTCCAATAAAGTGCGCGTGCTGTGCCGTGGTGAACATTTAGGGTCGAAACTCCACTGTAACATTCGGGCGGTCCGGGGCCTTTAAATCGAAGGATGAGGAGCCATAAACCCTGTTTTCAGAGAAAGTTGCGGCCATTTATTTTTCGCCGACGCCCGCAACATATTCCCTAAACCATTGTTCAACATGTACATAACCGGCAACCCCATGGGGCAGCAGGACGGAAGCTCCAACGCGGAACAAAGGCCGGGCCAGACCAGAAAGAGTCCGGCGGAAGGCGAGGAACTATGAGCAGCATGAGGAATTGGGTTTTAGGCGCAGCAGTGGTGGCTGGCGTAGCGGCGATGGGAACGACCACGGCGCAGGCAGCCGAATTTGGATTTCGCGTCCGCGGGCCGGTGGCCTATATTCCCCCCTGCCCTGGCCTTGGCTATGTGTGGGTGAACGGCTACATGTCGGATGGCGGCTACTGGGTTGCCGGGTACTGGAACTTTGCGGGTGTTCGGTACGGTGGCTCAGTGGTCCGGTATGGAATTGATCGCGACCGCGGCTTTGATCGGGACCGTGGATTCAATCGCGACCGCGCCTTTGATCGCGACCGCGGACACGAAGGCTTCCGCAGGTGATTGACTCTGCCTGATTGCCTGAGGCTGGCGGCCCCTCCCCACGCGGGAGGGGCCGCCTGTTTTTGCGGTTCGCAGGGTGTAAATGGAATGTATCTTGCGACCGCGGGCGCCGCCTGGGCAAACGGACAAGAATTCCTTGCGCTTTCGTTCGCGTTGGAGGATTCTTTTGAAAAGGACCGCAACTAATGTGCGGGAACGCTGTTAAAGAGATCAGTAGCCGGTTGGGAAGAAAAACCCAGTGACCGGCGAGTGCTGAGGCCGGAGGGCGACTCCGGGTCCGCCAGTCAGGGACGATCAGACGGGGCAGGACACACCGGCACTAGGAGGTTTTATGCGGAGTTTACGCCTGGTTCTTTTTGCAATGCTTCTGGCCCTGCCGTTCGCGGCGGCGGCAAATGCCCAAGTCGCAGTGGGAGTCGGAATCGGTCCCGCGGTTGTTGCGGCTCCCGTGGAGTACGGCCCTCCGGTATGCGACTGGGGCTATTACTCCTATTACCCGTATGCCTGCGCTCCTTATGGATACTACGGCCCGCAGTGGTTCAACGGCGGAATATTCCTCGGCGTTGGCCCCTGGTACGGTCGCGGCTGGTACGGTCGTGGCGGATACGGCTACGGACGCGGTGGATACGGCTACGGTCGCGGCGGCTATGGTTATGGACGCGGCGCCGGATATGTCGGCGGTCGAGGCGGCTATGCTGGCGCACCTCGCTCAGGTTACGGCGGAGGCTATGCGGGCGGCGCACGTTCCTACGGCAGCGCGCCCCATGCAGCAGCGCCTGCGGCCCGCGGCGGCGGTTTCAGCGGTGGAGCACGCGGCGGCTTTAGTGGCGGCGGCGGATTCCACGGCGGTGGCGGCGGCGGACATGCCGGCGGCGGACACCGGTAACGATCGGAGCTCTCCGCATGTGACCCCCCAGATCTCGGCGGAAACTCCCACAAAGCCCGTCTGCTTCGGCAGACGGGCTTTGTGCGTTTTGAGCCTGGGTAGCGATCAGATTTGAAGGGTACCGGACCGCCTGTTTTGAAAGGGCACGACTTTAATCGTGCCAATGAGCCGTTTGGAATCTGTTGGGCTTCAGCCCCCGAGGGATGTTTCTTGAGAGTTTTCAAGCTTTTACACGCCTCGTTCCGTAGTCACTTTAGGCCCCAACCAAAACTCTGGAGCTAAGACTATTGCGCAGCAAGCGCAGCCAGGCGGTCCGCGATTCGCTCGGCGGCGGCAGGGTGGGCCTGCGTGCGGGCGGCCGCGGACATTTCTGCCAGGCGGGCTGGATCAGAAAGAAGTCCTGTTAAGGCGGTGAGCAGGCGCCCGGGGATAGCCAGGTCCCGCTCTTCCAGCATCACGGCTGCACCCGCCTCCACCATAGCTTCCGCGTTGCGCTTCTGGTGCTCGTCGGCGGCAGCGGCAAAGGGGATCAGCAGGCTCGGCTTCCCGGCGGCGGCCAATTCCGCCACGGAAGATGCTCCGCTCCGAGCCATCACCAGATGCGCCTGGGCGAAGCGCGCCGGCATATCGTCCAGAAAAGGCTCCACGCGGCAGCGAGCCGCATCCACGCCGGCAGCAATGTAAGCAGCCTGTGTAGCTTCGGCGTTGCGCGCGCCCGCCTGATGGAGAACGGTAAGCCCGGGGATTGCCCGCAGCAGATCCCCCATGATCGGCGGCATTTTCTGGTTGAAGATCCTTGCTCCCTGCGAGCCTCCAAAGATGAGCAGGTGGGGAGCAGAGTTTTCCGGCGGGGTTTCTAGGGCGAAAAATTCCGGCCGGACCGGGATGCCGGTAACCTCGCAGTTGCGGAACCACTTGGCAGCAACCGGGAAGTTGACCGCGGCGGCCTGAACCCGTTTGCCCACAAGCCGATTGGCGAGGCCGGGAATCGCGTTTGGCTCGAAGGCCATGGTTGGCGTACGCGTCCAAATGGCCGCGGCCATGGCGGGCCCGGAAGCATAGCCGCCAACACCGAAGACCACGCCGGGCTTGAATTCGTGGATGAGCCGTCGGCAGGCGAATATGCTGCGCGGCAAGTCCGCCAGCGTGCGCAGGCGGGTCATGAGTGAGACGTTTTTGAGCTGGCCCACCTGGATGAGGTGAAGCTTGAATCCCGCGGCGGGAACCAGCCTGCTTTCCATGCCGCGCGGAGTTCCGACGAAGAGCACTTCCGCTCCATGGCGCGCGACGAGTTCGCGGGCAACTGCGAGAGCCGGGATGATGTGTCCGCCGGTGCCGCCACCGGCAATCAGGACGCGGAAATTGGGCAAGCTCAACGGTTTCCTGCCCTTCTCAATCCGCTTTGCGCGTAATATTCAGCAGAATCCCGATGCTGGCCAGCGTCACAAACACCGACGTCCCCCCGGAAGAGATCAGCGGCAGCGGAATTCCCTTGGTCGGCACCAGCGAGAGCACCACGCTGATGTTGAAAAAAGCCTGAAGCAGGATGGTCAGTGTGATCCCGAAAGCTACCAGCCGCGCGAAAGGATCCTGAACCCGAAAGGCAGCCCGCAGCCCGCGCCAGCCGAAGACCACGAACAGCAACACAATGAAGATGGAGCCGATGAAGCCGAGTTCTTCCGCAATGTTGGCGAAGATAAAATCCGTGGAAGACTCCGGCAGGTAGAACAGCTTCTGCATGCCCTCCATGTAGCCGCGTCCAGTCAGTCCGCCGGTGCCCACGGCGATCAGCGACTGGTTGATGTGGAAACCCGCGCCCTGCGGGTCCGCGTCAGGATTCAGGAACACCAGCACGCGCTTCAACCGCCAGGAAACAAGCAGAAGCAGCGCTGCCAGTGCAGGTAGCGCGACACCCGCAGCCATGCCCAGATATTTCCACTCCATGCCGGCCAGAATGAGCATGAGCGCGGTAACTCCGGCCACCACCAGCGCTGTGCCCAGGTCGGGCTCCTTGACGATCAGCAGCATGAAAACCACCGGCATCACCGCAGCCTTCAGCAGAGTATTCTTCCAGTCGCGCATCTGGTCCATGCGGGTGTAGAGGAACCACGCGAGAAACAGCACACTCACAGGCTTGGCCAGTTCCGAGGGCTGAAATGTAAAGAAGCCGCCGAAGCGGATCCAGCGATGCACCGCGTGTGAGCCCGGAAAAAAGAATACGGAAACCAGCAGGACAGTCGTCACGCAGCTGGCAAAGTAGATAAACCGGCTGGACTTGTAGAAGTTTGAGTCCACCTGCATCAGCACGACCATGGCCAGCACGCCGGCCAGCGCCCACAAGGCCTGACGGCCCACGTACTGGTAGGGCGAGTTGAAGCGTTCCTGCGCAACCACGGCAGACGCGGAGAAGACCATGAGCAGGCCCACCAGCACCAGCAGCAGCGTGGTGAAAAACAGCCATTTGTCTGCGCCTACGCGTGCTGCCATACCTTCCACCCCCGTCGTTCGTTGACGAGTTCCTTGAAGACTCTGCCGCGCTGCTCGTAATTCTCAAACTGATCAAAGCTGGAGCAGGCCGGCGCCAGCACCACCACTTCGCCGGGCCGAGCCGCGGACCCAGCGGCACTGACGGCGTTGTCCAGTGTTTCGCAGGAAAGGATCGGCACCACGCCGCGGAGCTGCGACTCGATTTTTTGAGCCGCGGATCCGATCGTGTAGATGGCGCGGACCCGTGCGCGCAGCAAGTCAGAGAGCTGCGTGTAGTCGGAGCCCTTGTCTTTGCCGCCCAGGATGAGATGAATCCCGCCTGAGAATGCAGCGACGGCCTTGGCTGTGGCGTCCACGTTGGTCGCCTTCGAGTCATTGTAAAACTCCACGCCGTTGATCTTGGTCACGAACTCGAGACGGTGTTCCACGGCCTGGAAGGCCTCAATAGCCTGGCGAATCACCTCGTCTGAAGCGCCGGCTTGACGCGCAGCGCACACAGCCGCGAGCACGTTTTCAACATTGTGCGTGCCTTTGAGCGGAACGCCGCTCAGGTGCATGATCTTTTCGATCTGCTCGTCCTTGCCGCCGCGATAAACCACCCAGCCTTCCTCCACCCACGCGCCCTGGAGCACGGAGTGCTCGACGGAAAAGAAAAAGACGCGGGCAACCGAGCGCGAAGCGGCCTGTGCGGCACGGGAGTTGTCGGCATTGAGGATGACGCAGTCGCCCTCATGCTGCGCGGCAAAGATGCGCTCCTTGGCCTGAGCATAGTTCTCAAAGCTGCCGTGGCGATCCAGATGGTCTGGCGTAATGTTCAGGATCACCGCGATCTGGGGATGAAACTGCTGCGTGCTTTCAAGCTGGAAGCTGGAAACTTCCAGCACCGACCAGGTTTCGTCGGTGCTGTCATTGATGAGGGCGACGACCGGGACGCCGATGTTGCCGCCGACCAGGGTGGGAAAGCCGGCCTTCTGCAGGATCTCGCCCACCAGCGCGGTAGTGGTGGTTTTGCCGTTGGAGCCGGTAATGGCCAGCGTCTTGCCTTTGAGGAAGCGCGCGGCCAGTTCCAGCTCGCCGATGACGGGAAGGCCGAAGCTCTTCACCTGGGCCAGTTCAGGCGTGTTCAGCGGCACGCCGGGACTGACGACGATCAGGTCCTGGCGGCGGAAAGTCAGCAGGCCATGGCCGCCGGTTTCCACCATGATGCCTTCCTCCAGCAGGGCGGGAATGTCTTTGGCCAGTGCTTCCGCGCTGCGTACGTCGGAAACGGTGACGTGTGCGCCGTGGTGGCGCAGAAACAGGGCCGCCGCCAGACCGGATTTCCCCAGTCCCACAACCAGAACTTTCTTGCCTTTGAGTTCCATCATTTGGTTGTTCCTTTTGGCATGCGCGACTCTTCTATTCTGCATTGCGAAGCGCCACGCGCGCGCCGTGTCTACCTCAGTTTCAGGGTGGTGAGTGCAAACAATGCAAACACCAGGGCGCCGATCCAGAAGCGAACGATGATTTTGGATTCGCTCCAGCCTAATTGCTCAAAATGGTGATGCAGCGGCGCCATCTTGAAGATACGCTTTCCGTTGCGAAGCTTGTAACTGCCCACCTGCAAAATTACCGAGAGAGCTTCCAGCAGGAAGATGCCGCCAATGAACGGAAGCAGCAGTTCCTGCCGGATGAGGATTGCTACCGTGCCGATCGCGCCGCCCAGGGCAAGCGAGCCAACGTCGCCCATGAAGACTTCCGCCGGGTGCGCGTTGTACCAGAGAAAGCCGATCGAAGCGCCGACCATGGAACCGCAGAAGACAGTGAGTTCGCCCACCATGGGCATGCGCTGGAGTTCGAGATAGTCCGCAAAAACAACGTGGCCGCTCACATAGGTCAGCACGGCCAGCGCCCCGGCAGCGATGATGGTGCACCCGATGGCCAGGCCGTCGAGGCCGTCGGTCAGGTTGACGGCGTTGGAGGAAAGCGTCAGAACAAATATCACGAACAGCACAAAGGGCACAAAGGCCAACAGCGCCAGTTGCGGCATGGTGGCCGGCCACCAGTGCCACAACAGGTCAGGCCGCCAGGACTTGATAAATGGGACCGTCAGGTTGGTCGAAAACATCTTGAACTGGTCGAGAACCACCAGGATGATCGCAACAGCCGCGCCGGCAAGGCCCTGGTAGAAAAGCTTGGCGCGTGCCGTCAGGCCCATGCTGCGCCGCTTGACTACCTTGATGTAGTCGTCGGCAAACCCAATAGCGCCGTAAGCCAGAGTGGAGAAGACAGCAACCCAAACAAAGGGGTTGGAGGGATCGGCCCAGAGCACGGTGGGCAGCAGGATTGCAATGACAATCAGGACGCCTCCCATGGTGGGCGTGCCTGACTTTTTCAGGTGCGACTGCGGACCGTCTTCCCGAACAAACTGTCCAATCTGGAACTCGTGCAGCTTCTGGATAACCCACGGACCGATGAACAGCGCAATCAGCAGTGCCGTAAGCGAGGCAAACGCAGTGCGGAAGGTGAGATAGCGAAAGATGCGAAAGGGATGAAAGAACGGATAAAGCTTCTCGTACAGCAGCCAGTAAAGCAAGTGGCCTCCAGAGCCGGAATGATGCGAGTTTCTACTCGATTTTACAAGGCGGGGTTGGTTGCGGTCAGCGGAACATGCGCGTGTCGAAACGAAAGGGTATCGGTTCCGCCAAAGCTACCGTGCCGAAATCAGGATGCGCCGGATTCAGCAGCAGATTCGAGTCGCCCTGAACCACGATGGAATGCACCAGAAGCGCAAACGACCGGAGGCTCGCGGCCCACCCAGAGCCGATATCGCGGCAGGTGAGGTTATCGATAGCGCGCCAGTCCGCTGGGAGCTCGGCAGGCTCGATTCTTTCGATCAAGTCGTCGGCAAACGAGGCCTCGGCTATCAACAAATCGTCTGGCGCTTCGCGAATGTCCAGGTTGACGAAGTATTCCAGCGCTGCCAGGGCGCGAGATGTCGCGGTGTAGACCAACGCCGTTCCCCGATGATTCCAGCGCCTTGCCGCGTAGAGCCCGCCGATGCCCGTAAATGCCGTGCTTTGGAAGCGCTCCGGAAAGATCCTCCACACCTTCATCAGCTATACATTCCGTATGCGATGGCGTACAAGATCTCCTCAGCCGAGCGGACGCCGAGTTCGGTGTCGAGTCGGTCGAATGGCCGGTCCCCCCCAAGCGCGCGATTGGGCGCGACCATCCACCGTGCGGCCTTGTCGTCCGCACCGAGAACTTCCTGGGCCAGCGCGACCACGCGCGCCATGCGCATCGCACGGTCCGACTCATCGTGGGTCAGGCGCTGGCTGGTGGCCAAACGTCGGCTCAGGGTGCGCGCCGGGATGTTGAGGCGGGCAGCCACCTCCGACCGGTGCATGCAGAGCTTTTCAGCCAGCACTGTCACGGTGGAAGCTGGCAATCCCGCGCGAACCTGTTCTTCCAGATCGGTTGCCTTTTGGATCGGATGCGGGAAAATGCTGTTGCCGCCCAGTACATCGACGATTTGCGCATTTGTCATTTGGGCCACCTGGCATAATTATCGCGCCATTTGGCCCATGATGCAAGACCAGTGGCTTACTGCCGCGCCATTAGCACTTCAATGGCCCTTTCCAGATGAACCCCGCGCGACCCTTTGACCAAGGCCACGTCGCCAGGTTGGAGATTCTGCAGCAGCCAGCGGCCCGCAGCTTCCGCATCGGGAAGAAACAGCGACGCAACCCCGCCCCGGCAGGCGGTTGTCGCCAGGTGCACGGCGTTTCCCTGCACACCCGCAATCAGATCGAGACCAGCCTCGGCAGCTGTAACTCCGCAGGCTGTGTGCAGCTCCGGTCCATGCTCGCCGAGTTCCAGCATCTCGCCGGCCACAAGAATGCGCCGCGTGGCCGGCCGCGCGGCCAGCGTGCGAATCATGGAGCGAAGCGCCTCAGGGTTCGAGTTATAGCAATCGTTCAGGATAGTTGCACCGTTGATTTCGATGAGCTGGCCGCGCTTGTCCCCGGCGGTGAGCGATGCGAGAGCGGCAACGGCATCATCGAGCGCGACTCCTGCTTCCAGGGCCACCGCCAGACCGGCCATGGCATTCGATGCGTTATGAGCGCCGAGCAACTGAAGCGTGAGTTTGCCTTCACGCTCCCCGGCGCGGAACCGAATGTGGAGGCCGGTAAGATCCTCGCTGGTTTCCACAACCCGCGGATCAGCGCAGGGGCCATCGCCGAAGTAAACCACGCGCCCCAGAAAGTCGCGGCCAAACTGAGACACGTACGGGTCGCTGCAGTTGAGGAAAGCAACTCCGCTGGCCGGCAGCGCGGCGACCAGCTCGAACTTGGCACGCGCAATCCCGGCCTGCCCGTCTGCGAAGTTCTCAATGTGTGCGGTGCCAACGTTTGTCACCACGCCCCAATCCGGCGCGGCAATGCGGGCAAGCGTTGCGATTTCCCCCGCGTGGTTCATGCCCATCTCGACGACGGCGATGTCGTGTTCCGGTTCCAGGCGCAGCAACTCCAACGGCAGCCCGAAGCCGTTGTTGAGGTTGCCGCGCGACTTGAGCACGTTGAACTTTGCGCTCAACGCGGCAGCGACAGCCTCTTTGGTGGTCGTCTTGCCGGCTGAGCCGGTAATCGCCACCACCCGCTTGCCCCACCGGCGCCGGACATGCGTGGCCAGCGCCTGCAGCGCGATAAGCGGATCTTCTGTGATCAGCAGTGGCGCGGCAAGAACTGCGTCGGGAAGCGATGCGACGAGAGCGCGGGAAACCACGGCAGCAACCGCCCCGCGTTTGAGTGCGGATTCAACGAAGTTGTGGCCGTCCAGACGCTCGCCGCGGACGGCGAAAAAAAGCTCGCCTGCGCCCACCGTGCGCGAATCGATCGAATAGCCGCTCACCGTGAGCGTGCCGGCATTGGACAGGTCCGCCGGAGCTTCAAGCACAGCGCCCGCGCCGATTGCCGCCTCTGCCAATGTCAGCTTCATTTCACTCCACCATAGCCCATTTGCTGCAGTGCTGAAAGTGCTATTTGCGCGTCGTCAAAAGGAATCGTCCTGCCGCCAAGAATCTGCTCCTTTTCATGCCCCTTTCCCGCAATCAGCACAACGTCCCCGGCAACCGCAGCTTCAAGAGCCACCCGAATCGCGGCTGCGCGGTCCGGTTCAATGGTGTACTTGGCTTTGGTCGACTTGAATCCCGGCTCGATTTCCGCCAGAATCGCGAGCGGATCTTCGGAGCGTGGATTGTCGCTTGTCGCAACCACAAAGTCGCTATTGGCTCCGGCAGCCTGGCCCATCTTCGGGCGCTTGGTGCGGTCGCGATCCCCCCCGCAGCCGAACAGCGTAATGATGCGGCCGCCGGACTTCGCGGTCATCTGGCGGGCAAGCGCGATCAGGTTGCGCAGGGCGTCGTCGGTATGTGCGTAGTCGACAACGACAGTGAAGGGTTGGCCGGCATCGACGGGCTGAAACCGGCCGGGAACGGGCTTCAAATCGGGCACGGACGCAACAAGCTGATCGAAGGAAACACCGCGCGCATGGGCTGCGGTAAAGGCGGCAAGCAGGTTGAGAATGTTCACTTCGCCCGCGAGTTTGGAAGCAACGCGGGCCGATCCGGCGGGGGTTTCGAGATCGATGACCGCACCGCCGGGAGTAAGCGTGTGGCTTGCCGCCTGCCAGTCCCCTGCGCCGATGCCATACGTACGAATCTCTGCTCCGGCCTTGCGTGCGGCCGCTGTCAGTTGCGCGGCGCGAGCGTCATTTGCATTGATCACAGCCACGCGCGGCGCTGGATAAACAGTGCCGTCAAACAGCAGGCGCTTGGCGGCGAAGTATTTATCCATGGTCTGGTGGTAGTCGAGGTGATCGCGCGTCAGGTTGGTGAACACCGCAACGTCGAAGTTCACTCCGGCGTTGCGCCCCTGGTCGAGGCCATGGCTTGAGACTTCGGTGACCAGTTCGGTTGCGCCAAGAGCTGCGCCTTCTGCCATCAATTCAAACAGGTCGCGCGACTCAGGCGTGGTGTGAACGCTGGGCCGAACATCGCCGGCTACGTGGTATTCAATGGTGCCTATGAGGACCGTACTGCGAGCAGCAGCGTTGAGCAGAGCTTCCGTCAGAAAGGCCGTGGTGGTTTTGCCATTCGTGCCGGTGATGCCAGTCGCGGCGAGCTTGCGCTCGGGATGGCCGAAGTAGGCTGCCGAAGCCTCGGCAAGCGCGCGGCGCCCGTGTTCCACTTCCAGCACCGGGACACCGGCCTGATAGACGAGCAAATGATCGAAGGCGTTAGACGAGTCCGTGATGATCCCGAGTGCACCCGCTGCGATGGCCTTATCGATGTAGCGATTGCCGTCTGTCGAGCCGCCCTTCATGGCGACGAAAACCGCGCCAGGCTTCACTTTGCGCGAGTCGTATTCAACGCCGGTGATCGGGGCATCGGAGCTTGCGCCGGTGCCCACTGCGGTTACTTCTGCTACTAATTCTTTCCAGGTCATGTCTTGTCTATTGTAGTTTGTTAGAGGTCACGGGTAACGAGCAGAGGTTATATTGCCGTGTTCGCAACCCTGGCGAAGTTGAAATGCAAGTTCGAGGGAAAAGAGAATGGCTGAATCGCAGTTTGTGTATGTGACGTTTATTCGCACCACGCCGGAGAAGCTTTGGCAGGCGTTGCTGCAGCCTGAATTCACGCGGCGCTATTGGTTCCAGACGACCCAGGAGTCAGCATGGGAGCCGGGGTCGCCGTGGTGCATCAAGTTTGCCGATGGCCGCGTGGCCGACAGCGGCGAGGTGGTAGAGATTGAGCCGCGCAAGCGCCTGGTGCTGAAGTGGCGCCATGAAATCCAGCCGGAGTTGACGGAAGAAGGCTACTCGCGGCTGACGCTTGAAATTGAAGAGATGGGCTCGGCGGTCAAGCTCACCGTGCTGCATGAGATGGACAGGAAGGAATCGAAATTCATCCAGGCCGTGACCGGAGGTTGGCCGATGATTCTGTCCAGCTTGAAGAGCTTGCTGGAGACGGGCGAATCATTGGAGCTAACAGGGAGTTCGCCGAAGGAGAAATGAACGAAAGCCGCCTCAGCGCGCGCAGCGAACCACGATGCGCGTTCCCGCTGCAACCATCGTTCCCGCAGCGGGAGCCTGTTCGCGAACAGTACCCTCACCCGTAATATGCACGTCGAGGCTAGCCGCATAAGCCTGCTCGATCACCTTGCGCACCGGCAGGCCGACCAGCGAAGGAACCTTGAGCTGCTTCTGGTCATTCAAGGCGACAGTGGCAGTGACGGGTTGTGCCGGGGAAGCCGGAGTCTTGACCGGTTGGGCAGTTAGTTTTGCAGCAAGGCCAGTTGGCTTGGCTGCAATGCCCGTTGCCGGGGTCGCAGACTGCGCAGTTGCGGGCCGTGCCGCTACCTGCTGCTGCGGCGCGCGAAGAGGATCGTCGCTGGGCAAATCGTTGATCGCCGCAAACACCGCATTCACATCGCCCTGCTGATGCTCGTCGTCTTCCGCAATGTTTGACGCGGTCAAAGGTTTGACGCTCGGCGCATGCACATCAATGTCATGCGGAACGCCAAGGTATTCGAGCACCTGCTGCGCCACTTCCTTGAACACCGGCCCGGAAACAGCCGTGCCATAATACGAGGCGCCTTTCGGATCGTCCATGATCACTGCAACCGCAATCACCGGATTGTTCACCGGCGCAATGCCCGCGAAAGACGCAATGTGCATGCTCTTCGAATACAGATGCGTGGCCGGATCGATCTTCTGCGCGGTGCCGGTCTTTCCCCCCGAGGAGTAGCCATTCAATTGCGCCGGCTTGCCCGTACCAAACAGGACCACGCCTTCCATCATCTTGCGCATCTGCGCGGCGGTCATGGTGGAGATCACGCGGTGCGCGCCAGGCGGCAGCGGATCGGAAAGATCTTCGCCGAGTTTCACGGGCTCGGGCCGCACCGGTGCATCGGCATGCGTGCCGTTGCCCACCTGGCCGGGCATCAGCACATGCGGCGGAAGGTAGGTCCCCCCATTGGCAATCGTCGAAACCATCGAAACCAATTGCAGTGGCGTTACACCCACTTCCTGCCCGATTGCGATCGATGCATACGAGGTTGTGCCCCAGCGCTTGACTGGCTGCAGAATGCCGCGCGTCTCACCCGGCAGCTCGGTGCCCGTGCGCTCCCCAAATCCGAAACCGCGAATGTATTCGTAGAACTTGTCCTGGCCAATCTTCTGCACCAGCTTCACGGCGGCCACGTCGCTTGAGTGCTCCAGCGCCTCATGCACCGTAATCACGCCAAAGTGGTCGCCCTTGTCGTCGTGGATGACGCGGCCGGGCAGCGCCATTGACCCGCCCTGGCAGTCGATCTTGTCGTCGGGTGTCACAACGTGCTGCTCCAGGGCGGCAGAGTAACTCACCAGTTTGAAGACAGAGCCGGGTTCGTAGGCGTCGCTGACAGCGTGATTCTTGAGCAGTGCCGTGGGGGTTTCGCGAGCTTGATTGGGATTGAACGTGGGACGGATGGCGAGGGCCAGAATCTGTCCCGTGTGCACGTCCTGCACCACGATGGTTCCGTTGTCCGCATGTGTGCGTTCCATCGCACTATCGAGCGCGCGCTCCGTCAGAAACTGAATATTCTCATCGATCGTGAGAACAAGATTCTGCCCCGGCTCCGGCTCGTGCTCGCTTGAGCCGAGCACCTTGCGCCGCGCATCCATGGCCGTGTACATGCGCCCCGGAACGCCGTGCAGCTGCGTGTCGAATTTCTGCTCCAGCCCGCCCAGCCCATTGTCGTCCACACCAACATACCCAAGCACCTGCGCGGCAATGTCGTTGTCAGGATAGAAGCGTTGAAACTCCTTCTGCGAGTAGATCCCCTTGATGTTCAGCTCCTTCACCTTGGCCGCTGCATCAGGTGTTACGCGCCGTGCAACCCACGCAAAGCTGTGCCCGTTCGTCAGGCGCTCGGCAATCTGCCCTTCCGTGGTCGTATCGTCCTTGGCGTTGGTGTGCACCACGGCGGCAAGCGCATGCGCTGATGACTGCACCCAGGCCGCGCGCAGCTTTTCATCAATTTCACTGGGGACCGCGTAAAACGAGTCGGCCTGCACCGTCATGGCCAGATCCTGCAGGTTGCGATCGTAAAGCACACCGCGGCGAGGAGCAACCTCGAAGGTGCGCAACTGCTGCTTTTCAGCGCGCTCTACAAACTCCTTGTGGCGTACAATCTGAAGCCAGAACAGCCGGCCGCTTATGGCCAGCGCCCACATCAGAAACAGCAGGCAGATGAGCCAGAACCGCGCGCGCTTCAACGGAATGGCGCGAGGAGCGCTGTTGCGGTTGCGATTGGCTCGATCTGCTAACTGCATTGGGAATTGCTCCGCCGCCGGGTTAGGAAATTACGGTTAGGAAATCGCCCGCAAACGTACCCCGCGAACAACCTATCTAACCAGTGCGGCAGGCGGCATAACCTGGGCCAGAACCGGCGCCGATGCGTCAGCACGCGCTGCCGGATGAATCACCTGTCCGGGTACGGGTTCGGAGAGTCCCAACTGGCGGGCCATCAGGTCAATGCGCTCAGGCTGGCTAAGCTGCGCCTCGGCCAGCCGCAACTGCCGGTTGTCTTCACGCAACTGCTCCACGGCAAGCTTCTCCGCTTCCACCCGGTAGCCGCTCTCGATCGCGTAGAAGTGCTGCAGGCCGTAAATCATGATCAGGGAAAAAAGAATCGCCACCGCCGCTGAAAACAGGCGCATCTGCCGAATCATCACCGGATCGGGCGCCTTCACCAGGCGCGAATTGTCATAGCTGCGCGCGATGTAGAACTCTGGCGTACGAACGCCGCGCCGGCGCAGTGGCTGAAGCGCGAAAAGCTCTGCATTCTTTTCCTTGATCCGCTGGCTCGGGCCGCGGCCTGTCTCGAAATACGTTGTCGCCATAGTCGCCATGATTGCCCCTCCGGAGCGCAGGGAACAGGGATCAGGGAATAGGGATCAGTCAAGCAAAACAACTGCCACAGATCCTAGTCCAATCATCTATTCCATTCGCCTTGATTGCCGATGCTTATTACCCTGTTCCTCATGCTTGCCGCGCCTATCGTCCCCTGTTCCCTGCCCCCTGTTCCCTGTTCCCTGCTTTTCCGCCGCTCTTAACTTTGCGCTGCGCGAACGGGGATTGCGATCTATCTCTTCTTCGCCCGCAGTTACCGGCTTCCGGGTTAAAATCTCCCAGATGCCGTCGTGCGCGCCTTCCCGTAAATTGTCTTTTGCAATGCGATCTTCCAGGGAGTGAAAGCTTATGACCACAAGCCTTGCAGAGGGCTTAAGCAATCCTGGTGCGGCCTCAAACAACGCTTTGATCTCGTCCAATTCGCGATTCACATAAATACGAAGAGCTTGAAATGTCCTGGTCGCCGGATGAATGCGCTCTTGTTTCATCGTCGGGGCGGCTTGAGTTACAATCCGGGCTAACTGCCCCGTAGTTGTAACCGGCCGCCCGCGAACAATGGCTCTGGCGATTCTCCGCGACCTCCTTTCCTCTCCGTACTCGTAAATGAGATCCGCAAGCTGATGCTCGTTCGCCTCATTCACCACTTGTTCGGCTGTCTGCCCCCGGCGCGTATCCATGCGCATATCAAGGGGTCCATCAGCCTGAAAACTAAACCCTCGTTCGGCCTGGTCGAACTGGAGGCTGCTCACTCCAAAATCCGCCAGCAACCCATCCACTGAAGCAGCCTTTACATGCTCCGCAATCGAGCTGAAAGGTTCGTTCAACAGTGTTATCCGAGGCGCCTGGCTGCCTAACTCGCTTGTAACTTCCGCCAGCCTGGACTTGGCAAGCTCCATCGCTTCCCAGTCCCGGTCAAATCCTATAAAGTGCCCTTGCGGACCAAGCTTCCGGATAACCACTTCAGCATGGCCCGCCAATCCCAGCGTGCAGTCCACATACGTTCCGCCTGCCCGCACGTTGAGAAAATCAATCGCTTCCTGAAAAAGAACTGGCACATGCCGGTCATTCGGTTTCGTCATGTGCTCCCCCTTGGGGGTAGTTACCGCTCAATCAATTCCCCCGGTAATCTCCGCCATTGCCTGGAAATCCGCGTCGGTCATCTCAATTTCTTCCATCCGTCCGCTGAAGTCCTTCTCGTTCTGCACGTCCAGGTAAAGCAACTTCCCCAGTACCACTACCTCAGCGTCGAGCCTTGCCTTGTCGCGCAGAATCTGTGGCAACACCACCCGCGACTGGCTGTCCATCTCCACTTGCTGCCCGTAATAACTGGTCAAACTCAAATACTTCTGCACCGACTTGTTGAGGTTGCTGTGTTGAGCCAGCTTTCTTTCCCGCTTCTCCCACTCCGGCAACGGCCAGATTTCAGCGCTCTTTCCATCCGTCGAGGTGATGTAAAACTGCGTCACATTCGCCGCGTCCAGCAACGTCTTGAACCCGGAAGGGATCTTCAGCCGCCCCTTGTCGTCCACCTTTGCCGGATTATTTCCCCGAAACACCGTTTTGCCTCTTGCCCATTCGCGGCCGACTTCAATTCCTCAACCGCGTCTGATTCCCTGCCCCGAACTTTTGTTTTCCCATTAGCCAAGCTGGTTCCCCAGTCGCTTTGGAGCCCTGTGCGTCTCGTGGAGAGGGTGATGTGCGAGTAAACTTACTTCTGGGTTGGTCCTGTGGGTTTTCGGTAGTATCTTCCGAAACTCCACCGGACTCCATTTCGCTCCACTGGACTCCACAAGAGCGATAGTACAGCCGATAAACCGTGCGCGCCACGGAAAAATGCGCGTCTGAGCGCAAGAGTTTCGGATCATTTGTGGGAAATTGGTCTAATAGCTCAAAAAAAATCTATTACCACAATATGTAGTGTTTACTGCGATGGTTCCACTACTGGACAGAACCAGCAGCCCCATGATAAAGCGAATAAAAAGCGAATATGGTTACAGAGCTTCCGGCGACGCCTCGCCACTCACCCGTTTACCCCGCTCAATTACCACCTTCAGCAGGTAGAGGAACACCAGGATGTTGACCGTCAGCAGGGTCACGCGAATCGGAGCTGCCCGGCGAATCACCTCGAAGATCTCCCATGGCAGGAACGATGCGGTGATAGCCAGGGTCATATACTCGGCCCAGGTTTTCTCCAGATAAAGGCCGATGCCCTCGGTCATCCCCAGTGCGGCGTAGGAGAAGAGCGCAACGCTGAACCGGCGCAGAGTCTTGTCGTCTACCAGCGACGCCTTATCGAGCACGAAATCGATGAAGTGGGATTCCGGGCTGAAATGCAGGTGATGGGCAAGCCTGCCCAGCATCTCCGGCAAGTCGTGATGCACCAGGCGCAAGGCGCTGATACCAACCGCGATGAACAGCGCAGCCTGGGCCAGTTTGAATGCCGCGATCAGCATCAGCCACCGGTTATGGTGGGGCTTGCGCATGGATACCTTAAATGGGGAGTTGATGATTTCCTCTGCGTACAGGGCCTGAATGCTACCCGCGCCCCTATAGATACGTTAACCGACGCAGGCCGGTTCTCCCAACCGGGCTCGGTAGACGGTGATGACCGAGGTGAAGGGTGACCGGCACTTTTGGGGCATTCACAACCAGTGTGCGGTTTGTTGATGGAGTCGACGTTGGGCCTCTGACGGCAATCCCGGCTCGAATCCATTTCACAGGCTGGCGCGTTCTAGGGATGTAGTCAATTTCGCAGGAGGTTGTACATCTCATGATTCATTCCAAGATTCGTCGTGGCAAGCTCTTTCTGGCCGCGCTCGCCGTTGTCACGCTCACTGTCTCTGCTTCATCCGTATTTGCCCAAAAGGATCCCGATGTGGGCGGCGCTGCGATGTTCCCCACCAAGAACATTGTGGAGAACGCGCTCAACTCACAAGATCACACCACGCTGGTGGCCGCTGTGAAGGCAGCAGGCCTTGTGGATACGCTCGAAAGCGCTGGCCCGTTCACCGTCTTTGCACCAACCAACGAAGCATTCGCCAAGCTGCCAGCAGGCACTGTAGACACGCTGCTGAAGCCGGAGAACAAGGATCAACTGGTAAAGATTCTCACCTATCACGTTGTTGCCGGACGAGTTGGCTCGAAGGACCTCATCAAGATGATCAAGAAGGGCGGCGGCAAGGCGGAACTGAAGACAGTTTCCGGCGGCACGCTGACTGCTTCTCTGAGCATGGGCCACGTCATTCTCACCGATGAGAAGGGCGGCACAGCCACGGTGACCATTGCCGATGTCTACCAGTCGAATGGAGTGATCCACGTGATCGACTCGGTTCTGCTCCCCAACTAAGAACCTTCAGCGCGCTTGAGTTTTCAGCCGGAAGAACCCAGCTCTGCGGCCCACGCTATATTCGCCGCAGTCTTCCGGCTGACTTTTTATCGAGTGCCCCTTCCCAAAAGTTTTTGTCAACAAAAGAGATGTCATCCTGAGCGAACGGGGCCCCAAACGCTTCTCAGTTCCCGGGGTCCCCGGCGACAGGTCTTCGTCGCTGGGGTGGAGGTTGGGGTGGTGAGTCGAAGGATCTGCATTGGCATTTCGGAACGTATGTCGCAGATTTTGGGCGCAGGATCCTGGCACTCCGCACGATACCATCGAAAACATGATGCAGCGCTTCGAAACCAGCGATTGGGTGCCATTCCCGGTTGAACTGGTCTTTGCTTTTTTTGCCAACCCCACCAATCTTCCCCATCTCATGCCGGCCAAACTCGAAACCAGGATCGAAGACGCGCGGATTCAGCCCCCGCCTCCGCGCCCCGTGCATCCCGATCCAGCACGCCGCTTCAAGAGCGTAGCCGCAGGCACGGGTTCAGAAATTCTCATCAGCTTCATTCCCATCCCATGGGCTCCGCGCCGCGTGAGCTGGATGGTGCGGATCACCGAATTCGAGTGGAACAGCCATTTCTGCGACGAGCAGGTGCGCGGCCCATTTGAACACTACAAACATTGCCACTGGATTGCGGCCGAAGTGCGTGATGGCGTTGAAGGCACGCTGGTCACTGACTCCATTGAGTTCGAGTTGCCTTATGGCGGTGTGGGCCAGATGGGCGTTGGCTTTGTGCGGGCAAATCTGAAGAAGTCGTTCGCCTATCGCCAGAAGCGATTGCCGCAAATCCTTGCCGCTGCGGCGCGGCAAGCAGTTAAGCGGGCGTAACCGGCTCTACTTCTCTTTCAGCAGCGCGTCCCGATCGATCACGTTTCCATCCACGACCAGCGTCGAAATCCGTCGCGCGTTCCATATGTTTTGCGTCGGGTCGCCGTCAATCACCAGGATATCCGCGCGCCGCCCCGGAACAATCTGGCCGATTTCGTTCCACCCAAACTGGATTGCGTAGTTGTTCGTGGCCGCTGCCAGAGCCTCGCGCGGAGACAGGCCAAGCCTCACCAGCATTTCCAGCTCAGTGTGCATCGAGATGCCGGGCATTGCCCCGAACACCGGCGCGCCGGATGCAGCCAGGTAGTGGGGAAATGCGGAAAATATCGTTTGATTGATGCGCCACAGCCGCATCGCCGACTGGTCGGCCTTCTTGCGCTGGCCTTCTTCAAGATAGCGCTGGCCGGCGGCCGGCAGGTGGCGGGTCCACGGCGCAAGCGGGTAGTTGAGTTCGCCGGTCGCGGGGTCAGCTGGATCGAAGAGGCGCCTGGGATCGAGCAACGCCGCCGCGGGCTCCTTCCACAGGTTGCGATGCCCCGGCAGCTGTGTGTAGTAGGTGCTGAACGTGGGCATCAACGCAGCGTGGTGCCCGGCCAGAAACTTTGCGTAGTTGCGCACGTGAAGGTCAGTGGGCGGCAGGCGCTCTGAGTAGTCGTATGCGGTGTTGGCAGCTGCCCCATAAGCATCGTCCACCAGCGGGTGCTGCAATTCATCGGGAATGACGCCGAGTTCGTAGCGGCTCATGTGCAACAGCACGTCAACACCGGCCTCAATGCCAACCGCGTAGGGTGTCGAGACGAATTCGCCATAGGTGATCAGGCCCATCTGGTGAGCCTTGGCGATAATCACCTGCGTGTTGGCTGCGGTAAGATTGTGCCCCAGCCACAGCACGCGCGTTCCAAGCTTGGCGGTGTCGGCAATCTGGCGAGCTGTATCCTCCGGGCTTAGCTCCACGGGGTGCGCGCCCTCTTTGAGCTTCGCCGCCCATTCCGGACGGCGGGCAAGGCTGCTCCAATCGTCCGTCGTGCCCACAGAGTCAACCATGTAGACATGCGGACTGGGGTTGGCGCCTGCATCCACTGCGCCGCGCCGATCATCGCTCGATGCGACGATCGTGGTAACGCCCATGTAGAGATTGGCGCTGGCCTGACCCTGGGAGTTCATGCCGGCAAACCCATCCACAAGTCCGGGAATGATGTACTTCCCCGTGCAGTCAATCACGCGCGCGTTCTTTGGAATCGTGATGGCGTAGCGTGTGCCAACGTCGGTGATGTGCCCGTCGCGGATCACGACGACCCCGTCTTCGAGATCTTTTGCGGAGTGTCCCCACTCGGTCACATCCACAATGGTCCCGCCAACCAGAACCAGCGGAGGAGGGGCCGCAGCCTGTGCCTTGGCTTGCGGAGAAGACGGAGACTGCGCCCAGGCTTGCCCTGCGGCTACTGCCACAAAACCCACACCGATCGCAAGATCCCGGAGAATTCGCATAGAGGATTTGGTCTTGTGTGGATTGTCGCACAGCCGCAGGTCGCGGATCATGAAATCATCCTGCTCGGACCCACGCAAACGCCGTTCAGTGCAACTTCCACTCCAGGTTCCCTGCCCACCCACATTAGCTGGCTACCAGCGTTGCCCTGCGCCGGCGAGCGATAAGCGGCAGAATCTGTGCCTGTGCGGCTTCCACCGTGAGGCCGTATTTGGCGCGAAGATCGTCGATCTTGCCATGTTCGATGAATTGGTCAGGCCAGCCAATCCGGACCACTGGAATCTGAACGCCCATCTCTTCCAGCGCTTCGATCACAGCAGCGCCAAATCCCCCCATCTTGACATGGTCTTCGAAAGTTACAAAAGCCGCCACGCGGCGCGCATACGACTCGAGCATGGCGCGGTCAATGGGTTTCACGAAGCGCGGATTGACTACTGCGGCCGAGTAGCCTTCGCGGCCTAGACGTACTCCGAGTTCCCTGGCCAGCGCGATCATCGGCCCCAGCCCCAGAATGGCAACATCCGAGCCGTCCTCAATCACCTCAGCCCTGCCCACAGTCAGCAACTGCGGCTCCGGCTTGCGCGCCACACCGGCCACCGCTCCACGCGGATAGCGAATCGCGCTGGGACCGGGAAGCTGAAGCGCGGTGAACATCATGTCTGCCAGCTCATCTTCATCCTTCGGCGCCATCAACACCATCTCAGGAATGCCTCGCAGGTAGCTGATGTCGAACAAGCCGTGATGCGTGGGACCATCGTCTCCAGACAATCCGGCACGGTCCATGCAGAAGACTACGGGGAGCTTTTGCAAGGCGACATCGTGAACAATGGGATCGAAGGCGCGCTGCAGAAACGTTGAGTAGATGGCGCAGACCGGACGAAAGCCGCGCGTTGCCATACCCGCCGCAAAAATCACGGCATGCTCTTCCGCAATGCCCACATCAAAGTAGCGCTTGGGATGATGCGGACGGAAGAGATCGAGCGCAGTGCCGTTGGGCATCGCGGCAGTGATAGCCACGATCTTTTCATTCTTGTTGGCCAGCTCAACCAGCGTATTGGCAAAGACCTCAGAATACGTCTGCTGCGCGGCTTTGGTGGTTCCTGTTTCGGGGTCGTAAGGACCAAGCCCATGAAACTTCTTTTGCCCTTCGAGAGCAGGCTGATAGCCGCGCCCTTTCTGCGTAAGTATGTGCAGCAGAACCGGCCGGTCGATGCTCTTTAAGAACTTGAAAGTCTCCACCAGCAGCGGCAGATTGTGGCCGTCAATGGGACCAAAGTACTCCAGGCCAAACTCCTCGAAAAGTATCGATGGCCAGAGCATGCTCTTGGCCGCTTCTTCAGCGCGGCGGGCCAGCGTAACCGCCGTCTTGCCGCCGATCTTCTGCACGATGCGCTTGGCGGAGTCGTGCAGATGCTGGTAGTGCTCATTGGTCACGATCTTGTGGAAGTAGCGGGCGATGGCCCCAACGTTGCGGTCAATCGACCACTCATTGTCGTTGAGCACAATAATCATGCGCCGCGTTGATTCGGAGATGTTGTTGAGCGCTTCAAATGAGATGCCGTTGGTGAAGGCAGCATCGCCGGCAACGGCAATCACGTGCTCATGCCCGCCTGCCAGGTCGCGCGCCACGGCCATGCCCAGCGCAGCGGAAAGCGCGGTGCCGGCATGTCCCGCGCCAAAGCAGTCGTGCTCACTTTCAGTGCGGAGCATAAAACCGTTCAGCCCGCCCGGCTGGCGGATGGTGGCAAGTCGATCGAGCCTTCCGGTAAGAATTTTATGAACGTACGACTGGTGGCTCACGTCGAAAAGAAGCCGGTCCTCGGGTGTGTTGAACACCGTGTGCAGAGCGATCGTCAGTTCCACCACACCCAGGTTGGGGCCAAGGTGTCCGCCGGTCTTTGACAACGTCTGGATCAGGAATTCACGGATCTCCTCCGCCAGCTCTGCCATTTGCGCGAAATTCAGGCGCTTCAGGTCTGCGGGCGAGTGGATGGATTCCAGCAATGCTCCCATGATCTTCCTTCTCCCGGAGACGGACCGGGTCTAAACATTCAACAACCCACGCCGGTGCGGGAGCTGAAAAGCTGCCTGTTTCACGGGAACGCGGGTCCGCAAAAGTGCATTCCCGGCTCACTGCCACATCCCGCTTCCAGACGAAGCAAGCTGCCCACGAGCCAACCGTCAGTATACCAAGCACCCGGTTGGCTTGCTGCGCAATTGTTTTGACGATCTCAATTGGCCTGAGTTTCAAGTCCCGGCAAATATTCCCGGTCAGACGATCAACCGTGGGCGCTTCGACAACTGCGTTAGCATAACTAAGGAGGACAGCGACATGCGCAAAACTGCATTGGCAATATGGGCTGGATTGTTGGGCGCGGGAATCAGTTTCCCGGTGCCTGCCCATGGGCAGCTGCCGGAGCCGGGCAGCGCATCTTCGAGCGCCCCAAACCCGCTGGCCGACACCACCGTCAAGCCCGGCAAGATGCTCCTGTTTGACCTCGAGGCCCGCTTCGCCAAAGACGTTGCCACAAAAGGCGGTGCGGCGTTTGCCGAGTGGTTTGCAGACGATGGCGTCGAGTTGAGTAACGGAGAAGCGCCGGTCGTGGGGAAGGTGGCCATTTTGAAGTCGGCCAACTGGTCTCCCAAAAGCTATCAGCTCACCTGGACACCGACAGATGCGCTCATGGGCCCGTCGGGCGACATGGGCTACACCTGGGGACATTACGAAGGACATAGCAAGGATGCGAACGGAAACCCGGTGACGACGAGCGGCCGCTACATGACCATCTGGCGGCGGCAGCCAAACGGGGACTGGAAGGTTATCCTCGACGCCGGCAACAATGAGCCCGCTGCGGCTGGAGACTGCTGCAAGGTGCCGTAGGCAGGGTGAATCAGCCCCTTCCGGCGCAGGATCTGGTCTCGCCTCCATGCTATTTTTGCCGTTCTCCAATAAGCGGGTAACCCCTGAAAGTAATGTGCACTGGTTCATTTTCGAACCATCCGAAAGTAACACACAATCTAGCCGTTTATCCAAATTAATGAATTACTTAGGTCGTAATACCAACGCTGCAAAACTCCCATCTTTGTGGCAGAGCCAATCGCATCTATGATGGCTGATACTTGCGACAGGTGATCGTCTCTTTATGGGCACAATGCAGAGTCAAAATCTCGCCGATCATCTGCCTGCCGCCCTGCGTCAGGGATTCGAGCTGTTCGACAGAAACCCCGATCCAGCTCTCGATGAGCTGACCGAGCTCTCCGCGGTCCTGTGCAATGCGGACTACGCCTATCTCGGATGGATGGATTTCAACCGGCTTTGGTTCAAGGCCCAGTTTGGGTTCAAGGCAACTGACCAGCCCCGATCCACCACCGCTTGCCAGTGGATGCTTGAACAGGGCAAACCCCTCCTGATTCTCGACGCCGGCCACGACGCGCGCTTCCCTCCCACGGGCATTCCACTCATGGGCGGCAAAAGCTGCCGGTCGTATGCAGGAGTTCCCCTCTTCTCCAGTCTTGACCAGATGATTGGAACCCTCGCGGTCATGTCGAAGGACGCGGGCAAGTTTACCGAGAACCACATCATCCTGCTTGAAGTGCTGGGCCGCCAGGCAGTAACGCGCCTGGAACTCTACGCGCGCATTCGAGCCCAGGAACAGGCACAGAAAGCCCGCCAGCGCACGGAACGCGCCCTGGCCATTGAGCGCTGCTTCGTGGCCGCGACCCTTGACTCGGTCCCCGCGCTGGTTGCAGTTCTCGATACAGCGGGCCGCACAGTGCGCCTGAACCACTCCTGCGCACAGGTGACGGGCCTCAGCCTTGCCGACGCCGTCGGTCGACCCTTTGTTGACGAAGTGCTGGAACCTGACGACCGGCCCTGGGCAACAACCAGGCTCTTTGAAGCGGCGGCGGGGCTCGTCTCCGGGCCGCACGAGACGGCATGGAGGGTTGTGGGCGGCGAGAGCCGGCGTGTGAGCTGGACGTTGCGCCCACTGCAGGGACCCGACGGCGAAATTCAATACTTGATCGTCAGCGGCCAGGATGTAACCGACCAGCGCCAGGTTGAGATGGCACTCCACTCCAGCGAGGCCCGCTACCGCGAGGTCGTTGAGAATTCGCTCGGCTTCGTATTTACCTGTTCGCTGGTAGGCCGGCTCACCTCGCTCAATGCATTCACCGCGGAGACGCTCGGCTATCGCGCCGAGGCGCTCACAGGCCGCTTTGTCACTGAACTGCTCGACGCAAATGGGCTGGCCGTGTTTCAGGATTGCCTCCGCACTCTCGAAACCCGCGACGAGTGGCAGGGCGCGCTCACCCTCCGCCGCAGCGACGGCGTCTACCGGCGCATCGCTTGCCGCAGTCGGCGGTTGGAGCTGCCCGGAGAACGCCCCTTCATTCTGATCCAGGGCACCGATGTCACAGAGCAGCATGAGGCTGAGCAGGCCCTGCACATGGCCACCCGCCAGCGTGAGCTGATTCTTGAATCGGTGGGAGAAGGCATCTACGGCATCGACCTCGAAGGTCGCCTCACGTTTATCAACCAGGCCGGCGCACAGACACTGGGTTATCCGGCGGAAAAGTTGACCGGATCCTACCTGCACGAGATCATCCGCCACAGCCACAGCGATGGGATCGTTTACACCAAGGCTACCAATCCTATCCTCCAGGCGCTGCGCCGCTGCGAATCCATTCGCATGAGCGACGAAGTCTTCTGGCGGCAGGACGGCGAACCGTTCCCCGTCGAATACAGCGCCAACCCGCTGCTCGAAGACGGACAAATCTCGGGCATGGTCGTCGCCTTCCAGGACATTTCAGAACGCCGCCGCCTTGAGAACATGAAGGATGAGTTCATCTCAACCGTCAGCCACGAATTGCGCACGCCGCTCACTTCGCTGCGCGCCTCCCTCGGGCTCATCTCCAGCGGCACCCTGGACAAGCGCCCGGAGAAGCAGCGCCAGATGATCGAAATGGCCATTGGCAACACCGATCGCCTGATCCGTCTCGTGAACGACATACTGGACTTCGACAAGGTTGAAAAAGGAACTCTGCCGCTTGACCGCCAGGCCGTGGAAGCCATCGACCTGCTGCGCCGCGCTGCGGACGTGGCCCATGGCTCAGCCACCCAGGCGCGAATCACCCTCAAGGTGGATGCGGCCCGCGTGAAGGTAATGGCAGACGAAGAGCGGGTGCTTCAGGTCCTCAACGAGCTGGTAACCAACGCAATCAAGTTCTCTCCACAGCAAACCATCATCCGCCTGTCCGCGACGCAAGGTGTGGCCAGGCCGGATCAACCGGCCGAGCCCGCCGAGGTCTGCTTCACGGTAGAAGATCAGGGACGCGGCATTGCTGCGGAGAAACTGGAGCGCATCTTCGATCGCTTCCAGCAAGGCGATGCCTCTGACTCGCGCGCGCTCGGTGGCACAGGCCTGGGCCTGGCTCTCGCCCGCAGCATTGTCGAGCAACACGGCGGACGCCTGTGGGCCGAAAGCACTCCCGGCAAAGGCAGCCGCTTTCATTTCACCCTGCCCGTCGCACCCGCGCCTGGCGGAACCTCTTAGAGTCCTGAGTTAAACCCTCATCACAAAAGAGACACTGTCATCCTGAGCGAACGGGGCCCCAAACGTATTTCAGTTTGGGGGTGGTGAGTCGAAGGATCTGCATTTGTTCTTTGCGAAGTATGCCACGAGTTTCTGACACACCACACTAGTCCGCGGCGTAGCCTCTGCTCCCCTGGCCCACTCCCCATCGCTTATCATTCCCATTGACCCTTGCGATGACAACCCATCCCCAAGCCGCCGCGGTAGCCCGCCAGTTTGCCATCGACGGAGAACTGCTCACGGCCAGTCCCTTTGGCACCGGCCATATCAACGGCACATACTGCGCTGTCTTCCGCCAGGGCGCCAACTCGGCGCGCTTCATTATCCAGCGCATCCACACCGGCATCTTCCGCGACCCCGCAGCGTTGATGGAAAACATCACCCGCGTAACCTCGCACCTCGCCTTCAAGCTTCAGGCCGAGCCGGATCGCGACCGGCGCGTGCTCACGCTGATTCCCACGCGCGATGGGCATCCCTGGCTCGAGGATGCGGACGGTGGCTTCTGGCGCGCCTATCGCATGATTGAAGGCGCCCGTTCCTACGACGCAGTCGAGTCACCACAGCAGGCCTTCCAGGCAGCCAGGGCCTTCGGGCGCTTTCAATTGCTCCTTGCCGACCTGCCTGCTCCACGATTACACGACACCATTCCCGACTTCCACAACACGCCGAAAAGATTTGCCGCATTCGAACAATCACTCGCAGCCGATGTCGCAGGCCGCGCGTCGAATGCCAGCGCAGAAATCGAATTTGCTCTTGCGCACAAGCACATTGCAAGCGTTCTGCTCGACGCGCAACTGCCGGAGCGCGTCACCCACAACGACACCAAGTTCAACAACGTCCTGCTCGACGACCAAACCGGCGAAGGCCTCTGCGTAATCGATCTCGATACCGTGATGCCCGGCCTGGCCCTTTACGACTTCGGAGACATGGTGCGCACCGCAACCTGCCCCGCCAGCGAAGATGAGCGCGATCTCTCCAAAGTAGCCACGCAGTTTGAAATGTTCGAAGCCCTGGTCCGCGGCTATCTCAGCACCGCGGGCGGCTTTCTAACTCCAGCAGAGCTTGACCACCTGGCCTTCGCGGGCAAAGCGATCACCTTCGAGCAGGGCATCCGCTTCCTCGCCGACTACCTTGCGGGAGACACGTACTACAAGGTGCATCGCGACCAACAGAATCTCGATCGTTGCCGCACTCAATTCAAGCTCGTCCAGTCCATCGAAGCCCAGGAAGACGCGATGAACTGCCTGGTCAGGACCGCGTGGCGAAAGCCGGGATTTGAAAGGGCACGACTTTAGTCGTGCCGCAAGACGCTGAAAATGAGGGACGGGCTTTAGCCCCTGAGCGGAGCTCTTATGCGATTTGGACTCTTTCCGAATGCTGATCAGGACCCTCGCGAACCCGTAACTCGCACCAGCGTGAATGCAAGAACGCCAAGTATCACAATCGCAAACCGGTCGCCCAGCCGCTCGTAAATCGTGCCGTCGTGCACAGCGGGCACAGCAACCAGCAGCGTAGCAAACGGCGCGGAGCCGCTGTCAGTTTCGCCCAGAATGCGCCCGCGATCATCCGTCACCATCAGCGAGCCGCCCCGGCCCGCGCGTGCAATCGCAAACCCGCTTTCCACGCCGCGCATGATCGCCATGTGCCCGTGCGACACGCGGTCAACAACAAAATCCCAGCCGGGGACGAGCATCAATCCCACGCCGTCCACGCCATACTGCCGCGAAAGCGTTGTAAAGTCCATGTCCTTGCAGATGGCCACGCCCCATTTGCTGTTTGCTTCCGGCAGCACCGTCAGCGTGGTTCCCGGCGTGAAGCGCGATTCGAACGGCGGCAGCAGATGATGCTTGTTATACAGCAGCACAGTGTTATGCGGAGCATAAACGCGAGCCTGGTTGCGCGGATCTCGCTGCGACTCGTATCCCACTCCCACAACAATCGTTGCCCCCGTTACGTCGGAGATAGGCTGGAAAATCGCATCGACGGCCGGCGCCTGTGCCTCGGTCATTTCGCCCACATGCTCGGCCAGCACAATCACCTGCGCACCACGCTCGGCAAGCACCAGCGCCTGCTCAGCGTAGTCTTTCAATACACGGTCCGTGTCTGCGCCGGGTGCGGCTGAGCCTTTGTTCGGGCCGAAGTCGGATGCGACGAGCCCCACTTTAACCTCCTGATTCGGCGGCGGCGGCAGCGCAAGCCGCGCCGCGCCGAAGACAAGCGCCAGGGCGATCGTTCCCAGCGTTGCGCCCACAATCTGCATCGCTTTGCGCCGATCCGTCCGAAGCAGTGAAACACCAATCGCGACAGCCGATGAAAACCCGAGCACCACAAAGCTGATTCCCCACGGCCCTGTGATCGATGCCAGCTGCAGCACCGGCAGGCAGTCGAGCTGCGTATAAGCAACGCTCACCGCGGTGCCGTGCGGCGAAGTGAGATTGAACAGATACTCAAATGAGACCCACATCGCAGGGAACGCAACCAGTGCGGACCACTGCGCACCCCGGAGCAGCAACGCGCGATGGAGCAACACTCCAGACGCAATTACCATCGCCGGCAGCAGAACGATTTCGATGCGCCCAACCAGCGGCACCTGCAGCGAAGCGTCGTAATAATGGTCCTTGTTCAGGCTGCCAAGAGCCCATGCGGTAATCGCGGCAAGCGCTGCGACCCAACCCGAACTGCGAGCTGAGACCAGCAGAATCGGCAGCGGCGCAAGCCACAAAAGCGGCCACATCGGAAAGAGTCCTGTACCAAACCACACCAGCACCGCGGACGCGGCCACAGCGAGAATCACAAAACCAATGCGTTTTAGCTCAGGCACGAATGCCATGCGTGTACCTCCGGAATGCCTGTCGATAAATCGTGCGAAACCGATCCGCCGTGACGTCCATGCGCCCGCCCAGGTAGAGCATAATGAGCCCGTGCGAAAGTGCTCCCATCTCGAATACAATCTGGTGCGCGTCCCCCTCGCGGAAGATGCCGGCCTCCATGCCCTCTTTCACCGCTTCCACCATCAGGTTCACCGTGGGAGACAGGCCGGCCTTGAAGTCGCGTGGATACTGGCGTGCCCCTGCGCGTGGCTTCAGGAACATAAGTTCAAACAGGCGCGGATTCGCCAGCGCGTGGTCCAGGTAAATCTCCCCCATCCTGGTCAGTTTCTGCTCAATCCCGCCGGAAAACCGCCGCTTCGCCAGCCGGCTGGCGAGTTCCTCGAAGCCCTTGTCGGCCAGCGCGTTGAGCAGCGTCTCCCGGTCCTGGTAATGCCGGTAGATGGCCATGGCCGTAATGCCCACGGCATCTGCAACGCGACGCATGGTCACCGCTTCCGGCCCATCTTCATCCAGCAGGCGTCGGGCAGCGGCAGCGATCTTCTGCTCGGTCGAGAGTGTCTTCATGTATACATCGTATACATTAACCTCTGCAAGATCAAGCAATTTTTTGCCGGCCCAGTTTCCTGGTTCTGGGTCAGTTTGATGGGTACAGGCTTCAGCCCGTACATCTGCATGCTCAAATCACGCGGGCTTCAGCCCCCGATGGAATGCGCATTTCAACAAACTGACCCACGGCCAATTCATTTCCCTCCCCACTGCGCCATGAGACAATGCCTTCGACGGCTCTTCCCTGTTCACCCTACAGCCGCTGGACATGACAACCCATGCCAATTACCTCACGGATTCAGGATCTGCTTTTTGGCCGGCCCCTCGCTACCAGCGAAGAGCGCGCCGAGCACATCGGCCCCATCGCCGGCATTCCCATCTTCGGGCTCGACGCACTCAGCTCTGCCGCGTACGGCCCTGAAGCCGCGCTGACCCTGCTGATCCCGCTCGGACTCATGGGTGTCGCTTACATTGTGCCGGTGAGCGCGGCCATCGTAATCCTGCTCACGATCGTCTTCTTCAGCTACCGGCAGACCATTGACGCCTATCCCCACGGCGGCGGGTCGTATACCGTTGCTTCGCAAAATCTCGGTGAGGGCGCGGGTCTGCTGGCCGCCGCCGCTCTCATGATCGACTACATTCTTACCGCCGCCGTGGGCATTTCGGCTGGCGTGGGCGCGCTCATTTCCGCCGCGCCAGGTTTGCAGCCATACACCCTGCAACTGTGCCTGGCAGTGCTGCTGATTCTTACTGTGATCAACATGCGCGGCGTTCACGATACGGGCGTCATCTTCATGATTCCCACCTACCTGTTCACCGCGACGTTGCTGATTGTGATCGGCGTTGGCGGGTGGCACGTATTGGCTTCGGGAGGCCATCCGCAGCCAGTCACAACATTGCCGGCAATTCCCAACGCCACCATGATGGTCAGTTGGTGGCTGCTCTTGAAAGTGTTTTCCTCCGGCTGCACAGCCATGACCGGCGTTGAAGCGGTGAGCAATGGCGTAATGGCCTTCCGCGACGACACGCGCAAGAACGCGAAAATCACGCTGACCATCATTATCGTGTTGCTGGCAGTGCTGCTGGCAGGCATTGCCCTGCTTTGCCGCGCCTATGGCATCGCCGCGACAAACCCCGACGGCCCCGGCTACGAAAGCGTCCTGTCCATGCTTACCCGCGCGGTCATGGGCCACGGCTGGTTTTATTACCTCACCATCGCCTCGGTCCTGCTGGTCTTGGCCCTCTCCGCCAACACCGCGTTCGCGGATTTTCCCCGCCTCACGCGCGCCATTGCGCTCGACAATTACATGCCGCATGTCTTTATGCTGCGCGGCAGGCGCCTGCTTTACTCCTGGGGCATTTACGTGCTCGTCGCACTGACGGCGGTGCTGTTGATCATCTTCCGCGGCGTCACCGACAGGCTCATTCCGCTCTACGCCATAGGTGCGTTCATGGCCTTCACCCTTTCGCAGGCAGGCATGGTCATGCACTGGAAGCGCGCCGGCAAGGCGCGCCTGCGCATGTTTGTCAATGGCCTTGGCGCCCTCGCCACCGGCATTACCACCGTCGTCGTGCTGGTCGCGAAGTTCGTAGAAGGAGCATGGATTACCGCCCTGCTGATCGCGCTCTTGATCCTGCTCATGCGCGCCGTCAACCGCCATTACGTTCGCGTGGAAAAGCAGACGTTTCTTGACCTGCCATTCGTGCCTTCCGACGTTTCCGAACCCACCGTGATTCTCCCCATTGACCGCTGGAGCCGCATCACGGAGAAGGCGCTTGCCTTTGCGCTCTCCATGTCCACTGACGTGCGCTGCCTGCATGTGCAGGTGGCCGACGACCCGGACACAATCTGCAAAGTTTGGGACGAAGATGTAGTTGTGCCGCTCAATGCGGCCGGCAAGGGCGCGCCCAAGCTGATCGTGTTGAAGTCTCCTTATCGCTACGTTTTGGCGCCCGTGGTCGATTACATTCTGGCCGCGGAGAAAGAATCGGACTCCCACAATATATGCGTGCTCGTGCCGGAACTGGTGGTGAAGCACTGGTGGGAAAATCTGATGCACAACCGGCGCGCCGACTTGCTCAAGGTGATTCTGCTCATGCGCGGCAACCGCCGCATCGTGGTAATCAACATTCCCTGGTATCTTGAAGAAAAATAAAGGGGAAAGTCTGTGAAGTTCGGCTCTGCGTTGCATTCGGCTGGATTTTCATCGCCCTGTCGATTCCCTTCCCCGCTGCGAACGGTCAAAATGGGGAGTGGTCCTTCAGCACATCTTCCAACGCGCCAGCGGGCAGCACGCCTCACCGGAGACCTCGGTGAGCCTGAGCACCATGACTCGCGTTGCAAGTTACATCCGCGATGAACAACGGCCCGAATCCGCCAACAAATGCTGGGTACCCCATCCATTCGCAGTTTTTTTGCGAATGGGTGGGATACCACAGCTTTCCGTCATCCCCTTCGTCGGGACCCGGCGGGTGACGTGGACCTTTCTTGCTTTCACTTTGCTGCTTTGCGGCGCATTGCAGACGGCGGAGGCGCAGGACGGTCTCTCTGTGGTCCAGCAACTGAACCAGAACAGCACCGTATCCACCGCAGAGCGCGTCACCGTCAGCGGTGTCGTCCGCAACGCCGCCTCCGGCGATCCTCTGCCCCGCGCGATGGTGGAAATCGAGGGCGACGCCAATACCGGCTCGCTCACTGACGGCGAGGGGCGATTCGAGCTCCCGGGTGTTCCCATCGGCCCGCAGATCATCCGCGTGGCCAAGCCCGGTTTTCGCGACCGCCCATACGCTACGGAAGAAATCGGCATGCAGGCGGATGGCCCCGCGCACAGCGTGATGATCGCTGCGCAAATGGCGGAGCTGACCTTCGCGCTCAGCCCCAACTGTGCCATCCACGGCCACATTGCACTTTCCACAGGCGATCCAGCGAACGGGATCGCGGTTGTCCTGCTAAAACAGATCGTGCGCTTTGGCCGCGCCGTGTGGACGATGGAGTCCAACACCCGCGCCCACGGAGACGGAAATTACCGCTTCGGTGGCCTGCCCGATGGAACTTACGCGGTCTACACCATGCCGTCCCTGGAAAGCGAGCCCGTGGTCAGTGTCGTCGCGGCCAGCAGCACGGCCAATATTGTTCGCAGCGGCTTTGCGCCGGTGTTTTATCCGGATGCGCGCGAATTCAGTGGTGCCGGCCGCATCCGCCTCGCGGGCGGCTCCCAGGCTGAGGCTGATTTTTCGCTCTTTCTGGAACCGTTTTATCCGGTAAACATCCTTGCCGCTTCTCCGGCCGCTGGAAACGCTCCCGGTAAATCCGGAACGCAGAGCGGGTATTCGGCTTTGGTCATGGACGGTTCCGGCCATCTGCTGCCCTACACCGCTCAATACGACGATTCAACTCACAGCCTGCAAGCCAATCTGCCCGACGGAACCTACAGCGTAGTCGTCCGCGGATTTCGCCGTCACGAGGGATTCATCAGTCTCGACGGCGCCGGCATTGTTGACCGTGGCAATCCTCCCGCCATGCTCGCCGGGGCTGCGGAGTTCACCGTCGCCGGTCACCCCATTCCCGGCCTGCGGGTTCCACTCGGGCCGCCCGCCTCCGCGGTGGTCCATCTGCGTTTTCAACACAACACCGAAAACCCAAACAACAATGCCTTTGCCACCAACAACGCCTCAGAGCTGGTGACCCTCAGTCTAGATACCGCCGGAGGAGTTCCGCAAAACGGATTTGATAGCGTGTGGTCCATGAACGGCGGCCCGGACACCATCAGCTTTACTGCCCAGCCCGGCGCATATTGGGTAAGCACCTATCTCCCCCGCAAGGACATGTGCGCTGGGCCGTTCACGGCCGGCGGCGCGAATCTGGCCCGCGAGCCCTTGGCAATGAGCCTCACCACAGCTCCTCCACCCATGGACCTGACCCTGCGTGACGATTGCGGAACGCTGGCCATTACTCTTCCATCCAGCCTGGCTGGATTTGTGCCCGGAGAGGAACCCTTCTACACCGTGTATGTCGTCCCGGACTTCGACACCGTGCAGGATATCCCGCCCATGACTGTACACGCATCGTCAGGGCCCACGCTCTCGCTCGATGGGCTCGCGCCCGGCAGCTATCACGTCTATACCTTCACCTCGCCCGTACATCTGGAATACCGCAACCCCGCCGCATTGGCAGCACTGCCCAACCCGGGGCAGGTCGTCACAATATCCGCCGGCAATCCGAGCAGCCTCACGCTGGAGGTCCCCGAACATTGAAGCAGCAGACTCATAGCACAGCAAGCGAGCGCAACCAGCCAGGTGCCCCATCCACGCGACGCGTCTCCCTCAGTCGCAGGACTGTTGGAAGCACTGTCAGCAGGTACAACAATCCGGGTGCCCCATCCATGCGACGCCTTTGTCGCATGGGTGGGAAAGCCCAGCACTCGCGCCATTGTCTCGCCTTCTGGAGCCTGTATTTCGTTTTCCTGTTGGGCGCCTTGTCCGCCCTCGCCCAGCCATCACCAACCAATGCATCCCGCCCCGCATCCACCTCCAGCGGCCTCTACCGCATTGCCGGCACAGTCGTAAACGCAATCACCGGCGACCCCCTCCACCACGCCATGGTCGCTGCCCTGTCAGAGGAGGACAGCCACACCGTTGCCGCCGTGGTCTCTGACGACGAGGGCCATTTCTCGCTCGACCGTCTGCCCGCAGCCAAGTATCAGTTGACCGCCTCCAAGCGCGGCTTTCGCAACGCCTTCTACGACGAGCACGGCGATTTCAACTCCGCAATCGTTACCGGTCTCGGCCAGGACACCGCCAACCTGACCTTCAAGCTCGTTCCCGGAGGCGTTGTCTACGGAACCGTCTCTACCGAAGGTGGCGATCCCGTCGAGAATGCGCGTGTAATGCTCTTCCGCAAGTTCAAAAACGGAAAAGCCGGAGGCCTGACTGCCCCTTCTGACACCACCTCGACCGACGACACCGGCGCTTACGAGTTCGATGATCTGGCCGCCGGAGATTACTACCTCTCCGTCATCGCCGAGCCCTGGTACGCCATGCACCGGAACCCACGCCGCGACAAGCGCAACGCCGCGCAAAGTTCTTCGGGCGACCCCGCAGCCTCACTGGACGTGGCCTATCCCATCACCTTCTTCGACTCATCCACAGACGAACGAGCCGCAACCCGAATCACCGTCGCCGGAGGCACCAGGCAGCAGGCGGACGTAAACCTGCATGCCGTGCCCGCCTTGAAGATTGAAGTCGACACCCCCCGCAAGCCGGATGGCTCGGTCTCTCATGCCGAACTCCGCCAAACCGTCTTCGGAGTCGTCATAGGCGCCGAGACCAACAGTTTCTCTGACTTCACGCAGAACGGAACCACCGAGTTTGATGGCGTGGCCCCGGGCCACTATGAACTCGCCCAGGGAGATCCCCCTCGCGTGGCCGAACTCGACGCCGCCGCCAGCCAGCAGGTTGACCCGTCCCTGGGAACGCCCACCGTTTCCGTCCGCGGAACGCTTCACCCTTCCTCGGGCGGCTCCCTGGCCGGAGAATGCAACGTCGTCCTCGAATCTGCCGATGGCGCCCAGCACCAGTTTCCCGAGCAGGCTGTCTGCCTGGGCGGCGTCTTCACCTTCAACTCCGTCCCGCCGGGCCATTGGGAGCTCACTGCTGAAAGCGCCGGCAGGCAGTTGCCGGTCATGTCCGTTGCGGTTGGCGGACATACCCACGCCGGCAACGAAATTACCGTGCAGGACCGCTCGCTCAACCTCGAAGCCACCGTAAGCGAGGGCGCGACCCGCCTGCAAGGCTTCGCCAAGAGGGCCGCCAAGGGCGCAGCCGGCGTTATGGTCGAGCTGATACCCAAAGATCTGGCCGCCATCGACGGCCTGGTGCGCCGCGACCAATCCGACTCCGACGGCAGCTTTTCCCTCCGCGACGTAGTCCCCGGCCAGTACACCCTGGTGGCCATCGACGACGGCTGGGACCTCGATTGGGCCGACCCGCATGTTATCTCCCGCTACCTTCCCGGCGGAATCGCCGTCACAGTATCAGACAGACCGGAAAAAGTAGTTTCGCTTGAGACTTCCGTGCCCGTTCAACCGCGCTAAGGAACCTCTGAACAAGTTGATGTTTTGAAAGGGCACGGCTTTAGCCGTGCCGCAAGCAGCTGAAAATAAAGATGGGCTTTAGCCCCTGAGGGATGCTTTTCACTGAATCTGAAATTCAGCACAGGTCCCTGAGACCAACCGCGCCAAACCTGGCCTTGGTCGCCTTCCGGTTTCCTCGAAACAGGGGGTAGAGGATAGTCTATGAAGGTACAGATTTTCAGTCACGGCGCCGCTGCTGGCGCGCAAAGATGAGCGCACAGGGATCAAACCCCCGCACCCGGCAGCCACGACCCAGCAAGTTGTTGAGGAGAGTTTCAAGTTGAAGAGGACGTTCTCGTTATCGATTTTTGCGGCCATCGCTGCCGCGCTCCTGCCCCTGGCCTCACTCTGCCAGGATTCCCCCACTGCCAGCCCCAGATCCGCTGAAAAAGAGGAGGCTTCCTACAGGTACCAGGTTTACGCCGGCTATGCTTACACCAGCCTCAACCAGGTAAACCAGTCCCGCTACGGGCTCCAGGGCGTCAACGTCTCCGTCACCCGCGACTGGGGCAGATACTTCGGAATCACCGCCGAAGGCGACTACTTCAGTACTCCCCTGGGAAACCCTGAAGTTGTCGGCAGCACCATCAAGCCAACCGTCACCTCGGTATTGCTTGGTCCGGTCATTCACGCCAACATTTACGGAAAGTTCGACGGCTTCATGCATGGCCTGCTCGGCGGAGAGCACACCGGCAACGAGAAGCAGACGCCCAATATCTCCTTCGCCGGCGGCTTCGGCGGGGGCCTCGAATACGCATTCAAACCGCGCATCTCCATTCGCGCTTCCGGCGACATCATCGGAGCCTCCTTCTCCCTCACCGGAAACAGCCCCCAACTCGGCAACTCCCCCCACAGAACCTGGGACTCAAGAGCCTCCATCGGCGTCGTCTACAAGTTCTAGCCCAGGCCTGAGTCAATGGGATCGCAAGAACGAAGGGCGTTCGCGTTCTGACGCCCTTGTTCTCTTATCTGTTTGGATCCATCGACAAGCGCTGCAGGCTCATCCCTTCCCGCTATCCACATGGCAGCAGACAATTTCATCCATGGTTGTGCGCGCCCTCAATACGGCGGAGCAGGGGCGAGCGGAGCCCAGGCCGGCGGATTGGTAGAGTCGTCGCCCCAGTCCACCGACAGAGCAGTGTAAGGATCCACATCGCGAATGCGGTTGTTGCCGGTATCGCCAACGAGCACTCTGCCGTGACTCGTCACTGCGACTCCCAGCGGTTCTGCCAGAGCCCCCGGCACGAAAGGATAGACGGCCGGTTCACCGTCTCCGGAGTAGCCTCCTGTAGCGAGCAAATAGCCGCCGAGCCAGACATAGGGGTACGAATCATCAATTCCGTTGCCGGCAATTGAGTTAATCGTGCCTCCGGGATACACCTGTCGAATCAGGTGATCCCACGTATCAGCGATAAATGCGTTGCCATAAGAATCGAACGTTATTGCGGCGGGGTACGCCAACCCGGCATCGACCGCCGCTCCGCCGTCGCCCACGTTGCAGACTGCCTCGTTGTAATTGGATGCGGTGCAGCCGTTGTAGAACGTGTTGCAATAACCTCCTCCGCAGTACCAATAGAACCAATTTCCAGGCATCGTTCCATTGCCCGCAAACGTCGAGATCGTGCCCTCGGTGTCCACCATCCGAATGCGGTTGTTGAAGGTATCGGCGACGTAGAGATTCCCTGCGCCATCCAGAGCCAGGCCTTCAGGGTTATTCAGGGCGGCGCTCGTCGCCGGTCCGCCGTCTCCCGAGTACCCGCCCCCGGTGTAGGGCATGGGAACCTCCGGATGGTAGATCGAATTGTCGCCCGTGCCGGCGACCGTTGAGATAATACCCATCGCGTTCACTTTCCGGATGAGATTGTTTCCGGTATCGGATATGTAGATGTTCCCCTGCCCGTCCACAGCCACGCCCATCGGCGAGTTCAGATTCGCTTTGACAGCCGGTTGTCCACCACCTGGAGATTCGTTGTTTGTCCAAAAACCGGTGCCCGCAATCGTGGTCATCATGCCGTTGGGGGTCACCTTTCGGATGCGATTGTTCCCAGTATCCGCGATATACAGGACTCCACTCGCATCCAGAGCCAGAGCCGTTGGCCATGCCAGGCGCTCGCTGGTCGCCGGTCCACCGGCTCCCGAATAGGCCCCATTGCTTGAGGCGACTCCGGCAATGGTGGAGATGACACCGGCGGGGTCGATCTTGCGGACGACATTGTTGTTCGTATCGGAGAAGTACACATCGCCCGCGGAATCCACCACCATTCCGGTTGGACCGTTGAGTTCTGCATTGGTGGATTGACCCCCATCTCCGGAATACGCTGGATTCCCATCCCCGGCAATGGTAAAGAGAACCGGAACCGGCGCCGTGAATGTCTGGGTCCCCATCTGGCTCAGGGCGTTGCCGGCACTAACGGCAATCGCGTTGATCTGTATCCACCCGTAATTCACAAACGCATCCCCGGGCAGAAAAGGTCCGGCATAGACCGTTGAAGCTGTGGTTGGCGTGCTCCCGTCGAGGGTGTAGTAAATCGTGGCCGCCGGGTCCGCATCCGAAATGGAGATTGGTGAACCCTGGAATAGGGCGTTCACCCACGGGTCGGGCCAGTTCCAGAATGTCGGGCCGACGACTGGGGTTGGAGTGCTTGGCGTCACGCTATAGACCCCATGGAAATTCGTGCTCTTGCGAGAGCCTGGCGCGGTCGCCATTGCGGTGATGGTTGCCGATCCCGATGACAGGACGATGGGGCCAATATAGAGCGGCGCCGAGGTCGTGGGGGACGATCCATCCAGCGTGTAGTAAATCGTCGCCCCAGGCGCAGCATCATTGATCACTACGGACAGGGGGCCGATGTAGCTGCCTGGCGCCGGGGAGAACGTCGGAGCCGGACCCGCCGGTATAACCACATCATAGGTCGCTGCGGCCACTGGGCTGTTCCAATACCCTGGCGCCGACGCAACGGCTTGCAGCAGGTTATTCCCCCCAATGTAGAGGGCAGTGCTATACCTCGCCGAACTGGCCGTAGGAGCGTTTCCATTGATGGTGTAGTAGATGGAAGCGTCTGGTGTCGTGTCACCCAGCTGTACATACTGCACACTCGAGTAGCTGCCTGGGGGGACAGTGAAGGTTGGTGCAGCCGCTGTTGGACGCGTGCCGGAATACACTGCGCGTACGGTGTTGTTAAGCGTATCCGCAATGTACAAGTTGCCCGTTGAGTCCAGCGTGATGCCGTTGGGCTGGTCCAGTTGGGCGTCGGTCGCCGGTCCACCGTCGCCTGAGTATCCGTACGTGCCATCTCCAGCGACAGTGGAGATGACGCCGCCGGGAACCACCATTCGGATGCGCTGATTCCCCGTGTCAGCGATGTAGAGATTTCCAACGCTGTCGAGAACAACACTTGTCGGCCAATTCAATTCCGCCGAGGCGGCCGGGCTTCCATCACCCGAATATCCGCTTGTGCCATCCCCGGCGATGGTGGTGATTTTGCCGCCTGAGTTGACCATGCGAATGCGATGGTTGTTCGTGTCGGCGATGTACAGATTGCCAGCGCTGTCCAAAGCTAGGCCGAAGGGGCCGTTGAGTTCCGCGCTCGTTGCAGGGCCTCCATCCCCGGAGTAACCGGCCGTTCCATCCCCGGCAATCGTGCTGATCGCTCCCGAGACGGTAACTTCGCGGATGACGTTGTTGCCGGAATCCGCAATGTAGAGATTCCCAGAGGCATCTACAGCTACACCGGTTGGTTGATTCAGTTCCGCGGTTCCGGGGGTGCCTCCATCGCCTGCATATCCTTTTGTCCCGTTGCCCGCAACCGTCTGGATAAAGGGAGAGGAAACGCCGCTGGTCCGGAGAGGATTGAACATCCGGATGGCGTTGTTCCCGGAGTCGGCAATGTACACATTGTTGAACGCGTCCACTGCAACTCCGGTTGGAAAATTCAGTTGTGCGCTGAGGGCAGGACCGTTGTCGCCCGAATACCCTGGTTTGGCCACTAAGCCGACTTCGCTCCCGATGCGGCCATTAGCGCCGATTACGCGAAGAGTACTGCTGCCTGCATCGGCGAGATAAAGATTACCCGAAGCATCGAAGGCAATCCCGTAAGGGGACCACAGCATCGCTCGGGTAGCCGGGCCGGCATTCCCTGAAAAACCTTGAGCGCCAATTCCCGCGATGGTCGAGATCACCCTGGAATCTGGATTGCCAGGTTGCGGCCAAGCCTTGCAAGCGACCGTCAGAACCGTGAATAGAATGAGCATCGAGAAAAAATGAACCTTGCGCATAAGCCAGTTCCTCCCACTTCGGATCCTCCGCCCGTTGAGGATCCGCAGAAATCAGGTCGGCGCATGGAAGAAACATGCCGTCTGTATCGAGCGAGCCAGGGCTGTCTCATTGTCTGAGCATTCAATCCCTCGACCAATGCCAGCTTGGCTTACTAGCGATAAGTGCGGATTCGTCTCCCCCGGGCCGCGGACCTGCACTCTCTCAGGCATGCGAAACAACCGGTCACAGTAAGTAGCTTCAAAGCCTTTCACCTGCCGGCTGCCGGATGGGCTTCGGGCCTGACCAACGGGCGACAGAAGTATACCCCCGTCAGAAGAACCGACGCTGTGATTTCGAGTGATTTTCCAATTCTCACGAAGGATTGCGCGAATCCGCTTTGAGACTGTTTTATACCGAAATGTCGGCAGCCCCTAAACGATGCCTTCGGCCGCCCCATCAACTCCTCCACGGCATGCACTGCAGTTTGATCCGCGCTTCCGGCGACATCATCGGAGCCTCCTTCTCCCTTACCGGAAACAGCCCCCAACTCGGCAACTCCCCCCACAGAACCTGGGACTCAAGAGCCTCCATCGGCGTCGTTTACAAGTTCTAGCCCAGGCCTGAGTCAATGGGATCGCAAGCAGAAGGGGCGCCCGGCATTCGAGCGCCCCTTCTGCTTTTGGTCTGAGCGCTATTTCGGAAGGATGGTGAGTGTTGCTCCTACGTAGTCAATGGCATAGTTCTTTGCACTCAGACCCTGTGTGGCAAAGGTGATGGGGTAACTCCCAGGCGCGGAGTTTGCCGTCGCCGTGGTTGTTAGGCCGGCCGACCCGGAGACGACGGAGATGTTATCCGCATAGTCGTACCCGGTAACCGTATATGCGAGTTTCGGCAAAGGCGCGCCGTACTTGATTTGGACGTTCGTGGCGCGCGCATTGAGCAACCCCGGCGTGATGGTCAGCGTGGCGTTGTTGGGCGCCGGGCCCAGGGTGTAGTTTGCCCCGGTGGACAAGCCCGCAAGGCTCAGGTTAATGGAGTAGCTGCCGACCGGCGGCTCCCCGCTGGCGGTGGTGGTAATGATGGGTGTGCCAATCAGCGCGCTGGCCAGCGTTTGGCCGTAGGCCAGTCCGGTTGCGTTGTAGAGCAAGGTCGGCAGGCCCTCGCCATACTTCCTGGTTAGGGAGACAGGCTTGATATCGAGCGGATCGGCCGTTACCCCGATAGGGCCGCCAACGCCGGTGAAGCTGTAGTTGGCTGCGGCCAGCGTCCCAACGCCGATTGTCAAGGGATACGTGCCCACGTTGGGCTGCGCAGGCCACGCGATGCTGACCGTCGGCAAGCCGCTGACGACCGAGAAGCCGTCGCCGTTCACAAAGCCAGTGATGGTGTACAGGTCGCTCAGATAGGGCGCGTTGTCGCCGTAGCCGACCGTGAACACACTCGATCCAGCCTGGGGTGGCGTCTCCTTCACCGTCAGCAATGCCTTGTTGACAGTGAGCGGCACGGTTGTGGTGACCGAACTGTACACGCCCGGGTCGCTAGGCGTGAAAGTTGAGGAGAGCATCTGCGACCCCGCGGGCAGCACCGTTCCGGAGACGGGCGAATAGCTGAATGTGCCGGCCACATTGGTGGTAGCGTCCAGTTCTGCGCCGCCCAGCCCCGTGCCGTAGGTAATGGCCGCAGGCGCAGGCCAGGTGATTACCGGCTTCGTTTTGCCACCGGGCGCCCCGATCTCGAACACCGTTCCGTCGTTGGTGTACCGGTCAGCGTCGTAAAGGCCCCCAACGTAAGTCGTGCCATAGAGATTGCCTGCGGTGTCGGCGACCAGGCCGCCATAGGGCTGATAGCCGTCGGTGCTCGGGGAGTAAAAGCTGTGCAGAATGGTTTCACTCCATGGGCCGCTGTTTGTGGGGGTCAACTCGAAAGCCGTTCCCGCGTAGTAGCCCCCGTAGCCCCCAGTAATATACTCACCGTTGGGCCCGCCGAAAGCCGTTGTGCCGTAGAGATTACCTTGGGCGTCGAAGATCAAGGTGTCGAAGGGTTCAAAGCCGTCCGAGCCGTTATACTGCGAGCCGGCAAAGGTCCAAAGCAACTTCTCGGTCCATGCTCCGCCTGTGCCAGGCGACAACTCGAAGACAGTTCCGCCGTTGTTGAGACCGCCGCCGTACTCGGTCGTGCCGTAGAGGTTGCCCTGGGAGTCGAAGACCAAACTGGCATCAGGCGTGGCTCCGTCGGGGTAGCCAGTAAAGACCCACAACTGCTTTTCTGTCCAGGCGCCGCCTGTGCCAGGCGACAGCTCGAAAGCAGTCCCGAACTCACCGCCGGAGGAGGTCGTGCCGTAGAGGTTGCCCTCGGCGTCGAAGATCAGGCCGCCGAGTGGGAGTTTGCCGTCAAAATCACCGGGGATGTCATTCCCGTTGAAGTTATACAGCACCCTCTCCGTCCAGGCCCCGCCGGTGCCAGGTGACAACTCGAAGACCGTCCCGTTGCTATCTATGCCGCCTGTATTGGTCGTACCGTAGAGATTGCCCTGTGCGTCGAAGATCAGATTGGCCTCGGGTTGACTTCCGTCCGTCGTACCTGTTTGATTGCCCACGGCAAAGGAGTGCAGAACTTGCTCCGTCCAAACCCCGCCGGTGCCGGGTGACAACTCGAAGACCGTCCCGGCGCTATTTGCGCCACCTTCGTAGGTTGTGCCATAGAGATTCCCGGGCTTATCGAAGACTAGGCTACCCAGGGGGTTTTGCCCATCCGCGGAGTTGGCGACGGAACCGAAGCTGTACAGAATTTGCTCCGTCCAACCCCCGCCTTCAACCGGCAACAACTCGAAGACCGCCCCAGCGTAATGCGCGCCGCCGTTCACAGTCGTGCCGTAGAGATTGCCCTGGGCGTCAATGATCAGGCTGGCGTCGGGATTCAATCCGTCAGCGGTTGGGCCCAGGAAGTTATACAGCACGCTTTCCTGTGCAATGGCCGTGTGCGCGCCAATCCCCAGCAGGACCACCGCGATCATCGTCAAAACGCTTCCAATCTGTTTCATATCAACCTTCTTGTCGAGCAATTTGTTTGGCCGGCCTTGGAAGCCGCCCGCTGTTCTTGAAATGTGGAGCGCCGTCCCTTCGGGAATCGCCGCCTGCGCCCGGTTGAAATCAGCGCGTTCTAGGGATCAAACGTTGTCTTTTCAATGCTCTTTGGCGGGCGAGCGCACTACGAGTAACACCCGGACGGAACATTGCCAGTGCATCCTGCAGATGCGATAATGAGGGCGATTTCAGTCGGGATCAAGCGCCTTGACCGGACATGAGCGGTCATTTCCCGACAAGAGCCACGATTGGAGGCCAGGTGTGGCCCCGACTTCGCCCGAATGGCACAACTCCGAGGATTCCGCGCGAGGGCAGCGTCTCGATTGCTGGAAGGAGATTGCCGCCTATCTGGGCAGGAGTGAAAAAACCGTCAGGCGCTGGGAAACAGAACGTGGACTGCCCACCCATCGCGCGCCGGGCGAGGGCCGCACTGCGGTCTATGCTTACACCGCTGCGCTGGACGAATGGCTGAAGTCCCGCCGCACTCAGGATCTGAATGCTGCCGAGGTCGGCGAGGAGAGTGCAGGGCCCTCGGCAGGAAGCGAATCATCCAGCATCGCCGCCGTTGACTCTCCAATCGCCGTGCTGGCAGCCGGCCCGGCAGAAGCCAATCCATTCGAGACAGCTACATACTTGCAAGCCGGCCGGCACAGATTCCGCTCGGTCTGGAAGCCCGCGCTTGCCGGAATCCTGGCGGCGGGAGCGGTAGCCCTGACCGTCTACGCCGTGGCTCCTCGTTCCGCCGGCGCTGGAATCGCGCACCGTATTTCTTCGCTGTTTGGTACAGCGCACGCGGCGTCCATTCCTCCTGGTTTTGCCTCCGTTTCCGATGCGGAAAGGACTCGCGCGCACGAGTTCTACCTGAATGGCAGATACGAATGGAGTCAAAGGACGCCGCAGAGCCTCAACCGGGCGCTCGATGACTTTACGCAAGCGATCGTTCACGACCCCAACGATGCCAAATCCTATGCGGGGCTGGCCGACACCTACAATCTGTTGCAGATCTTTTCAACATTGCCGCTTGCCGATTCTTACCCCAGAGCCATTGCCGCGGCCAGGAGGGCAATCGCCTTGGATGATTCGCTGGCCGAGGCCCATCGCGCCCTCGCTTTCTCTGAGTTTTACGGTCTCGGGGATTGGAGGGATTCGGAAAAAGAGTTCCTGCGCGCCATCCAACTGGACCCGAAAGATCCCTTGACTCGGTGCTGGTACGGCAATGCCTTCGCGATGCCAGGCCGATTTGAAGACTCCCTGGCGCAACTCGACAAGGCCCAGGAACTTGATCCGACATCGAACGCCACCCTGTCCAACAAGGCCGTAATCCTCTACAACGCGGGGCGACTTGAGGAGGGGGTCGCAATTCTCAAGGGCATCGAGCGTTCCAACCCCGACTACTATCTGGCCCACTTTTACCGGATGCAGATAAGTTTTCATTTGCGTGACTTTCGCACCTTCCTCGACGAGGGGCAAAAAGCCGCCGAGATCCGGAACGATCCCGTTTTGAAGGACATTATTGCGTCGGCTCGGGAAGGGTACGCGAGGGCTGGCGAAAGCGGCTTGATGAAGAGCCTTTACACTAAGCAAAAGGACTACTACGAAATGGGGAAGTATTCTCCCGCTCTGTTGGCTATCACATGCGTCGCGCTGGGCAAGCGGCAGGAAGCATTGGACCTGCTCGAAGCCGCCTATGTCCGCCATCAACCGGATGCCCTTTGGATTCTCACGGACACTGACCTGGCCACTCTGAAAGGCGAGCCAAGATACAACGCACTGGTGAAGAAGATCGATTTCCCTTCGAAACCACAAAACGAATAGCTGAGAACTCTGCCCGCACCGCGGGCTATGCTTTCGCCGCTGTTGTGTCTTTCGCGCCGCTTAGGGTCCGCGCTGAATCGAAATTAATTCGCAGCCGCATCCGCAGCCATGCGCTTCTCCTGGATCTTCTTCAGCGTTTCCCGCCAGCGCTTGCTCTTCCCGCCGTCCAGGGAGTCCTCAACCGCCTTGCGATAGCCGCCCAGAAAGATGGAATAGAGGATCGCCAGCGAGCACCCAATTCCCCACAGAAACCCCACGCACAAGCCCAGAATCGCAGCAGGACCGAATTCGATCATCGCGCACCACCTTTCTCGCGCGCCACCTAGACAGCGACCGTAAAGCTATCCTCGGTCCGCGTCACCGCGTGGTACAGCGTGTCCCGCTCCACCGGAACCCGTCCAGCCTCGGTAATCAGCCGGCAAAGCTCCTTGCGCGTCATGCCCTGCGGCGTAGTCGCCCCGGCATCGTGATAGATCTTCTCCTCAATCACCGTTCCGTCCAGATCGTCCGCCCCAAACCGCAGCGCAATCTGCGCAATCTTGGGCGTCATCATCTGCCAGTACGCCTTGATGTGCGGGAAGTTATCCAGCAGCAGCCGGCTGACCGCGATCTGCCGGATGTCCGTCAACCCGGTCGTCACCGGCAGATGGTCCAGCGCCGTGTTCTCCGGATGGAACGCCAGCGGAATGAAGGTCTGGAAGCCGCCCGTCTCGTCCTGCACCGCGCGCAGCTTAAGCAGGTGGTCCACCCGGTCCTCATCGTTCTCGATATGTCCGTACAGCATGGTCGCGTTCGACCGGAAACCCAGCTTGTGGGCCAGCCTCGCCGTCTCCAGCCACTCTTCGCCATCGATCTTGTGGTCGCAGATGATGGAGCGAACCCGGGCCGAGAATATCTCCGCGCCCCCGCCGGGCATCGAGTCCACGCCCGCGTCGCGCATCTTGATCAGCGTCTCCTCAATGCTCAGCTTGGCCCGCCGCGCCAGAAACGCAACCTCCACCATGGTGAAGGCCTTGATATGCACCTTGGGGAAGCGCACCTTCAGCCCGCTCACCAGGTCAAGGAAGTACTCCAGTGGCAAATCCGGGTGCAGCCCGCCAACAATATGGAACTCCGTCACCGCCTCCGAGTATCCTGACGCCGCCGTTTCCCACGCCTCTTCCAAAGCCATCGTGTACCCGGCCGGATCGCCCTTCTTCCGTCCGAACGCGCACAGCTTGCAGGCCGCTACGCACACATTGGTTGGATTGATATGGCGATTGACGTTAAAGTAGGCCACATCTCCGTGCAGGCGCTCGCGCACCAGGTTGGCCAGCCAGCCAACCGCCAGCACGTCCGAGGAGCCATACAGGGCGACCCCCTCCGCGAAGTCGAGCCGATCCCCCGCCAGCACTTTTTGGGCGATGGGCTCAAGGCGGGGGTCATGGGTGCGAAAAACCTGGGGCGCTCGGAACTCTGCGGTCTGCGTCTGCATAAGTAGATGATACAGAATCCCAGGAATGGATTCATCCCCCGGATCACCTTTGCCCGCTGGCAACCACTCCCGAAACCGGCTCAACAACCACGCCATCAAAAAGCGATGCGGCTACCAGGCGGTCTCCCGCCGCGCGCACCTCGCCGATCTTGTACCCGGTCTGCCACCATTTCCAGGTCATTGACTTGGCATCGATGCCGTAAATCTGATCGCTGTTGTGTGAACTCGCAAGAACCACGCGAAGGCTCGCGTCATAACTCAGGTTATCCACATCGCGAAACGGCAGGCGCTGGATCCACCGCCATGACCTGCCAAGATCGTAGGTAAAATAGACCCCTTCGCGCGCGCCCAGCCAAAGTGTCCCTTCCGGCGTAAACAGCACCTTGTGGATGCGCGTCAGCATGGTCGGTATCTGCATTGGCGTCCACGTCTTGCCGGCATCGGTCGAGTACACCACCCCATCGCCCCGAGCCGCAGCCATCGTCGCTCCCCGCGCCGTCACCGACATGTAGTCGCTGGAATCCATCACCAGCCCCCCCTGCCAGCTTGCGCCCTGGTCCTTGCTCGTCAACAGGCCAATGCTCGTTGAGGCGAGCCATACATCTCCCGAAACATCAAGCGCACTGACCTTGCTCCCGAGTTCGATTGGAGCTTCCTTGATCTTCTTCTCAACGTTGATGTGCTTTCCGTTGACAGTCTCCGTGGCCGTCCTTGCAATCGTGTTTGCGATCGTGTTTCTCGGTTCCCAGTGAGGCGAAACCCCAGTCGCAATATTCTGGATCAGAGCGAACATGCCGTGATTCGTCCCGGCCAGAAGAGTACTGTCAGAAGCTTGTGACAGTGCAAACACATCGCGTCCCTCCAGCCCCTCGCCAATCTGCTGCCAGTTTGAGCCCCCATCCAGAGTTTGAAAAACGCCGCCAAAGGTCTTGTCGTTCACCACCCCGGCGTACATTCGCTGAGGGTCGGCGCGGTCAACCAGAAGTGCATCCACTTTGCGTGCAGAGAACCCTTCGTTGGACCCGGCAAAGGTCACCCCTCCATCGGTACTCGCCATCACGCCGCCACGATCGGTTGCCATCAGCACGTGATTTGAGTTGTTGGGATCCACGAACACGTCATTCACAATCACTTCGGAGCCGGTGAGCGCCTTGAAGTTCTTCCCGCCGTCCGTAGTCTTGTAAAGGCCTTCTGTGGTTCCGGCATAGACAATTCCATGGTCCTCGGGGTCCTGCATGAGCACACGCGTTCTGCGCGCATCGCTCGGAATGCCCTGGATTTTGTGAAAGAGTTCGCCAGCGTCTTCACTCTTATAAATCCCGCTGCATGCGCTCAGGAAAACGGTACTCGGCTTGGCAGGATCGACGATGATTGAAAACACATCCGAGTCTTCGATCACCCCCTGCTTGATGTTTTTCCACGTCTTGCCGCCGTCGGTCGTCTTCCACGGCAGGTGCCATGTGCCCGCATAGAGCGTGTTGGGGTCAGAAGGGTCCACGGCGAGCGACTCAACCTCGTGGATCTCTTTGCTGTCTGGCGGGCTGATCAGGTCCCAGGTCGCTCCCGAATCCTGCGAACGAAAGACCCCTTCAAGAGTCCCTGCAAACAGGAAGGCCGGATTCGAGGGCGACTGGACAAAAGCCAGGATTGACTGCCCCTTCAACGGTTCAGACTGCTTCCAGCTCTTGCCCGCATCGAGGCTGATCCATAGTCCGCCACCAGGATGATCGATCTTCCATGCGGCCGCATAAATTGTCGCGGGATTGGCAGCATCCACAACAATGCTATCCAAAACCAAATCGGAAGCGGTATCCAGTTGCACAAGCCGGCGCCACGTGCTTCCCCCGTTGAGGGATTCATAGAGCCATCCTGCAGTCGTTCCGAGATAGAGATGATTGGGTTGCCCCGGCACAGCGGCGAAGGCGCGAGCGTCTCCACCAGCGGGGCCGACAGCACTCCACACTTTCTGAGCGGTAAGCTTGGAAATTGGAATTGAAATAAATAAAAGCGAGACTGCCAACGCCAGAACTCCGCGCCGGCTCTGAGACTTAATACGAGTCCGCATGCAGCTCATGGATAAACAAAACTCCCGGGATGGCCAAACAAATATCAAGATTATCGGCTTACAAAATGGATGAGGCTGACCAGCTTGCCGGTCAGCCTCGGATCGTTGCAGGAGGAATAGCTAAGCTTTTGTTTTTCCCGAACCTCTCCGGATTAGCGGAGAGGTTCGGGATCGTTTTACTGCGTTGAACAGCCAGGCTACTGCCTACTTCTTTTCTTTCTTGTGTGCGTGCTTCTTTTCACCAAGGGGCTTGCGCACCTCGGCCTTGACCACAGTTTCGTCCACCGGAGTGGTTGCGCTAATGTCGGCTGAGAAGCTTGCACCCGCGGGCACCAGGTAGTCTTCTACCGTCTGCCCATCCGTCGTACCGGTCGCGACGCTGATGCGAGAAGCATCAATGCCCTTCTCGGTAACCAGGTATTCCTTCGTGTTGACGGCGCGCTGTGCAGCGTCATCGACAACCGGCTTGGGATGCTTCATCTTCGCTTCTTTGGCCGTTTCCTTCGCGGTCCATTCCTTTTCCTTGGCATCGGATTCGCCGACAATGACTGCCTTGGCATCCGACTGCTGTTGCAGGCTCAGAGCAACCTGGTCCAGGCAGGCCTTGGCTTCGTTGTCCACACGGGTCGGGCGCTTCGTATCCTTGGTAAAGGTGATCGAGCAAAGTGCCTGCGTGTGTGGCGTGGGAGCGACATAAGGAGCAGTGATCGTCACACTGGTGTTGGCGGTCGCCGTTTGGCCCTTGTCGTCCGATACGTTACACGTTATGCCAACCGCACCTGTCGGAGCGCCGGCCGAAGTGAATGTCGCCTCGGTACCCGTTCCGCTGATGGAGCCGGCCGAGGCCGTGTAGCTGTAGGTCAGTGGACGGTTCTGCGGGCTCACGCCGACTGAGGTAACCGTGCTGGTGTCGCCCGGCTTGATGGTCCCGGGGTTTGCCGAGCAGGTGATGGTCGGCGGCTCGTAGGCCTTGACGGTAAAGCTGGCCGAGCAGTCAGCCGACTCGCCCGGCTTCATGCCTTCCTTGCCCGCCTTGCCTTCCTTGACAGTGGCCTTCACCGTGTAGCTGCCGGCTGCCAGTGAGGCGGTGGCGATGGTAACGGTGGTGCCCGTGCCCGAAGCGCCGGTTCCAGACCACGAGTAGACCACGTTGGCCTTGGGGTCAAGCGCGCCCGCCGTTGCGGTCACAGTGACCGGTTCGCCGGGGAAGATCGAAGTTGGTGTCGCCGAGCACGCCAGGGTAACCGGCGGAGGAGGAGCGAACGTTCCAATGTGATAAACAAACCCTGTGCTCAGGCGCGCCATGTTGAAGTTGCCGCGCAAGCCGGGGATAGCGGACCAGTTCTCATGTGTGTACTGATAATCGGCCTGGAAGATGCGGATGGCGAGATGATGATTGAACAATGGGGTCTGGTAGTCCATGCCGCCGCCGGCCGTCAGCACCACGCCGAACGCGTCGTCGGTCGATCCCGGGACAATGCCCGCGTAATCGATACCCACCAGTGCGTGAACGAAGGGCGTGACGTCCGCTGAAGGGAAGCGGGCAATCAGTCCAGCGCTTCCGCCCGTGAAGTCGTCCCGTCCCCAGGTCGAACCGCAGCTGGGGCAGTTGGGATAGGACAGGTTTTCGTTCGGGATATGCTCGTCGATTTCCGCCTGCACGCCGACATACTTGTTGAAGTAGCGTGCCAGACTCAGGATCGAGCCGTAGTTGATGCTGTTGGCAGTCGTCCCATTCGTAGCCGAACCGTGGGGGGCCAGGTAGCTGTAACCAGCAAAAACATCCCACTTTGATATGGAAGGATCGCTCGAAGCTGCCGGCTTGGCGGTTTCCTGAGCAGTCAGGGCCAATGGCAGACAAGCCACGAAAGCCAGGGCGAGAACCCAGCTAGAAGTTTTTAGAACTCGAGAGTACATGCGTTTTTCCTCCGCAACTGATCTGGAAATCCAGTAGATGAAAGCTGTTTCGAGCTCAATGCTTGGCTCGGACTGAAGTGATTCCGGGAAGGCCCGGAAGGACAGGTGTCCCTACAGCATAACTAAAAATACCATAGGTCCATTCTGTCAGAACATTTTTTTTCAACAACATGCGGTATTCAACTACTAAACATTTGCCCTTTTTTCTCCGATTACCCCCGTACCTTTCCATCGGAAGTATTCCCCTTTTGCTCCACAGGTTCAACTTGCGTTCAACGTCTTCAAGAGGCTTCGCGGCTCGCGCTGAATCTTCTCTTGTAGAAGCGTAATCGCGTATAAAAGTTGCTCGGGACGTGGCGGGCACCCAGGAACATATACATCAACCGGGATGATCTGGTTCACCCCCTGCACCAGGGCGTAGTTGTTGAACACGCCTCCGGAGGTGGCGCATGCGCCCATCGAAATCACCCACTTCGGCTCCGGCATCTGGTCATAAAGACGGCGGATTACCGGTGCCATCTTGTGGGATACCCGGCCGGCAATCACCATCAGGTCGGACTGACGGGGCGACGGTCGGAAGACTTCGGCGCCGAATCGGGCAACATCAAACCGCGATGCACCCATCGACATCATCTCGATTGCACAGCATGCCAACCCAAACGTCATCGGCCAGACAGAGTTCTTCCGGATCCAGTTCACGGCAAAATCGAGTGAGGTCAGAAATACGCCTTCCGGCTCTTCATAGCCATAACTCACTTCGTTCAACTTCACGCGATTCTTCGCGCTGCTCTCGAGAGCTCCGAATAGGTAATGGTCCCGCTCCGCTATGCCCGCCATTCTTCTACTATAACCCGATTCGCTCGGGCGATAAATGGTCACATTTGCTCTTCCGGCCAGTTATCCCCAGTTGTCCCCTCACTCTCAGCGCCACCCCTTACTCCGAACAGGCTGAGCGCGTCGCACCCAGGCTGGCTGGAGCCTTCCAGGTAGGCGGAAGCCACAGCGTAATCGAAAACCTCATCCAGCCCAGCCTTCCCAACGGCGTCGATTGACCGCCAGCCGCGGACTCGAATGTGTGCGGTGTACGCACCGCCCCTAAAGCCCAGTTTTCGGCAAATGGAGCGGCATCCGCAATTCCCGGAGTCAGGCGCGCATCCAGAATCTGAAACTGCCCCGCAGCGGAATTCCGCGCAAACTCCATCAGTTTCTCCACCGATCCGCCGCTTCCGGCACTGGATTGCTGCTTGCTGTCTGATGCTGCCGCACCCCCGCTCCGATCTCGCCTCATCGCGAGAAAGAGTTGCTGCGCGGCGTGTAAATCCGCCCCTTGGGTCAGAAAGCGAAAACTGCGCGGGTTCCAGCCAATCACATCCTGCGCTCTCATGCCGAATGTCGTCCCGACCTCGCGCTCATTGATCGAGTCATACGGCGGAGTCGCCAACAGCAATGCATCCGGAAAGCCCGCCGCCTGCTCGCGATCCACCACCAGGTCCCAGCCGCTGTTACTGGATTTCTCAGACACCGGCTTTCCAGTGTCAATCGGCATCACGTGAAAAACCCAGCCCTCGCCGATGGGCGCCTTCCACTCTTGCCCGGCCGTCACCTCGCCCTGCAAAATAACCTTTTCGCATACCGAAGGTTGCAGCGTACTCGCCGCGCAAATCGCCGGCGCCATCCCTACCACCCACATCATCAGCAGCCGGCAAGCCAAATCCCGGAATTGCGCGTTCTTCATCCTGCCCCCATCGCTTTCACCCTCGCACACTGGCCGCGGAACCTCCAAGTTCTCCGCTACCCTGGTGCCTTTTGGCGAACGCGTGTATCTCATTCAACCTGATCAACCCACGCAGCTGCGGAGGAGACTTGCACTCTCGAGCTTCATTGGCGAAAATCGTGTAAGCCTCAGCAACTCCACTCCGAACCCTGCTGTTCCGGCCTCGCCGGTCAAACCATGCTCGTGATCGGCGGGAAACCAGCGCAGATCGCTGGTCGTTGCAAACACACTCTCGTCCACAACTCAATCGTGGGCGCTTTTCCGGAGCGGAAAATCTCATGCGCAGTCGAAGTCTTCGTTTTTTCCTCGTTCCCGCGGTTCTGGCCTCTCCCATCCTCGCCTTCGCCCAATCGCAGGTTGCTGATCCACCTGCTTCCGCGCCAGCCACCCAGGCCCAGATTCAAGCCCTTCAGCAGGCTGTCCAGAATGCTCAGTCTGCCGGAGACAACGCCTGGATGCTGGTCTCCGCAGCCCTTGTCCTGCTCATGACCGGCCCCGGCCTGGCCCTCTTCTATGGCGGACTGGTCCGCCGCAAAAACATCCTCGGCACCATGATGCAGAGTTTCGCAATGATGGGCCTGATCACAATACTCTGGGCCGTCGTCGGCTACTCGCTCGCCTTCAGCCATGGCAACAGTTTCATCGGCGGCTTCCAAAACGTCTTTCTCCATGGCGTCGGCCTGACGCCCAATCCCGCTTACGCACCCACCATCCCCGAACAGACCTACATGATCTACCAGCTCATGTTCGCCATCATCACCCCGGCGCTCATCACCGGCGCTTTTGCCGAACGGGTGAAGTTCAGCTCCATGGCCGTCTTTCTCTCCGCCTGGTCCCTGCTCGTCTACAGCCCCATGGCCCACATGGTCTGGGGTGCGGGCGGCTTTCTCAACTCCACCGGCGGCCGTTTTCCCAGCCTTGACTTCGCCGGCGGCACCGTCGTCCATGTCACCTCCGGCGTCTCTGCCCTGGTCACCTGCCTCTACCTAGGCAAGCGCATCGGCTACCCGCATACCAGCATGCCCCCGCACTCCATGGTGCTCAGCTTCATCGGAGCTTGCCTGCTCTGGTTCGGCTGGTTCGGCTTCAACGCCGGCAGTGCGCTTGGCGCAAGTTCCCTTGCCACCAGCGCCTTCGTCAACACTCACTTCGCTGCAGCCGCTGCCGCCATCGGCTGGTCCATCGCCGAGTGGATTCACAACGGCAAGCCCACCGCCCTCGGCGCTATCTCCGGCGCGGTAGCCGGGCTCGTCGCCATCACCCCGGCTTCAGGTTTCGTACAACCCATGTCCGCCCTGGCCATCGGCTTCCTCGCCGGCCTCTTCTGCTTCTTCATGGTCTTCGTCGTCAAAAGCATCTTCGGCTACGACGACTCCCTTGACGCGTTCGGCGTCCACGGAGCCGGAGGCACCCTCGGCGCTGTGCTCACCGGCCTCTTCGCCACTCGCCTCATCAACCCCGTCTTCGGCAAAGACGCGCCCACCGGCGCAATGGACGGCCATTGGGGCCAGGTGCTCAATCAACTCGCCGGAGTAGGAATCGCCTGGGGCATCTCCATCGTCGGAACCCTCATCCTGCTCCTTGTCGTCGACAAGACCATGGGCCTCCGCGTTTCTCCGGACCACGAATCCCTTGGCCTCGACCTCTCCCAGCACAATGAGGAAGGCTACGATCTCAACTCCTGAGCAGGCACGCTTCCGGCGTGCCTGTTGACTCCGGGTAGACAATATTCGCTGAATTCACTCCCGCGCAGCCGCCCAACCGTCCGTTGCGCCTGTTACGCTGTCAAACGAGGCATTTTCGACATGCTCAAAATTGAAGCCGTTCTCCAGCCCTCCAAGCTGGACGCCGTGAAAGACGCCCTGCTTGAAGCAGGCATCGAAGGCATGACCATTCTTGAGGCTCGCGGCCATGGCCGCCAAAAGGGCCACACCGAGTTCTACCGCGGCCGCGAATACACCGTCGACCTCCTTCCCAAAGTGAAGATCGAGCTGGTTGTCCCGGACGATTTGCGCGAAAAAGCCATCCAGGCCATCGTCGGCGCAGCCCGCACCGGCCGCATCGGCGACGGCAAAATCTTCGTCAGCAAAATCGACGACGCCATCCGCATCCGCAACGACGAACGAGGGGAATCCGCCCTGTAGGCAATCCTTGCGTGGCTGATTTCCCAATTACCGGTGAACTGGAGAAGCAACAGCCTCTATGCGCGCGATATATCTAGCAACCGGACTCCTGGCAGCCGTTTCATGCTTGGGGCAGGCGGGGACGCAGCCAGCTCCTTCGCCTGCCCCTAGCCAGAGAAAGGCAGGTCAGAGTAAGACCAGCCAGGAGAAACCGGTCGCAGACTCGGCCGCCGAGGTAAAGCAAGAGGATATTCCCGCCTATTCTCTCGAATTCCAGAAGCAGGAAAAGCCGTCCGGGGACGTTGTCGCATCACCATTTATCATTTTGCCGATCCGCTGCGCTTCCGACGGAACCCCTTTCTTCAACGTGATCAATCCGCCAAGCGCAGGAAACAAAAGTTACGATCCGCTCCAGCAGACGGTCTATTCCGTTTCGCCGAAAGGTTCGCAATCCTTCTCCATCCACGCAGCGTCTGACCTTGACGACATTCGCTTCATCGCGATGGATGCCGACGACTCGAAAGTCGCATTTCTGGTAGTCGCGCGGCGCAAAGACCAGGAAAACATTTCGTCTGCGGGGCTGCCTCCGGGAGTGACAGTTAAGAAAAAGAGCTACATCGCACTGTTTGACCGCAATGGAAGTTACACGAAGTCGGTTGAAGTTGGCGTTGACTACGGCCCAAGCGACCTGGCTCTCCTGTCCTCAGGTGAGTTTGTCGTTTTCGGGTATGACAGCGTGAATGCGGCGGTCAAAGTTTCATTGTTGGGTTCGAGCGGAGAACTAATCCGGTCGATTCCGCTGTCCGATGAAATCGCAGGTAACCCGGCGCTCAAGGAGGCGGAGACAGGGTCTATGCACGAGCGTGTGCAAGATTTATCCCGGTCTGGAATCGGCTCATGGCGTTTTGTGCGGACGCGCGGGAAGGCTCTGCTCTATGAACCTGGCTCAGATGCGCCTGTGCTCGAGATCGGGGATGGGGGAGCGAGACGCGAGGTACCTCTCGCCGCGCCCGAGGGCTACTCTCTGGATGCCTTTTTGCCGGCATCCGACCGCTGGATCGTGCGCTTCAAACGAAGCGGTCTTCCTAAGTCAGGCGAGTTCGTTGTCAGCCCCGACTCGACGGACCTCGAACTGTACGAACTGAATCCAGGCGACGGCAGCTTGCGTTATCGAATTGACCTGGGAAAGGACAACAGTGTCGGCATCTTTGGCATTGCGTGCGAAGAGAACGGGGAGTTCCTCTCGTACAGAATGGACAACGACTCAAAGTTAGCCCTGCTCAAGGCAGCCGCGCCGCGGTGAGATGGACATGATCGATTCGGCAATGGCTGATGGACTGGGGAAAGCAACGACCCGGCCGTCTATCACCCAAACACCTTCAGCCCATGCTTCTCCACAATATCCAGCAGCTTTAGCGCCATCCCGCTGGGCTTCTTCACGCCGGATTCCCACTTTTCTATGGTAGATTCGCTGGTGTTGAGATAACGCGCGAAAACCGGTTGGCTCACCTTCTGGCTCACACGAATCCGCTTGATCCGCTTCGGTTCCATCTGCTGCGGAACCGTCAAGCAGGACTGATCAAAACGCAGCATCGTCGTCTTGTCGATAGTCCCGGCCTCGTACATGCCCGAAACGGCGCTGTGAATCGCTTCAAAAGCGTCACTCTTGTACTTTCGTTTGGTCGCCATGGCAAATCTCCACCAATTTCCCTAGTTGTAGTTCCCGCGCTATGTCGGAGTCAGATTCTCGGCAATACAAAGTAGCGAGTGCTCGAAACTCTACCAGTTCATCCTCACGTATGTTAGCCCGATCCTGTTTCGCAAACAGAAAAGCATAAACCCAATACCGCCCGCCCTTCGCAACCACGATCGAGCGGTAAAGATTCTTGCCCATCCGCTTCTTGTAAACCCCGCCGCCCAGATCGTCCGCTTGCCCCAGCATCACCTGTCGAATAGCAATGCAAAGTTCCCGATCCCGAATCTGCGCCTTGAACGCCGCTTTTGAAAACCAGGCAGTCTTGAAAACTCGTTCCAATTGCCCAGCTTCACGTGCCATAGCCATAATGTAGCACCTGGTCCTATCGAAATCTACCGAAAAACGTGCTTCTCATGCACTGCGGCAGGGCCGCGCCCGCTCCGCATCAGATCCAAACCACCCCGCCTCAACAATTCCATCCCACCCATTTCCCTCTTCCCAACCCCAAAACTCCCCACCAGCAAGAAAATCGCTTATTCTGTTAACAATTCCTTACTTGCTTCGGCAAGCCTCACATAATCCTCATGAATCCAGTCGCTTTGGCGGTTGACGATCTTCGGGAGCAGTATACGCGGGAGATGGCGCTCGTCCGCCAAACCTGCGAACGCACCGGCGACGGCACCGCCGCCATCCGCCGCCGCTCCGCCGTTGTCGACCGTATCCTCATTGAAATGTGGCGTCGAGCCTTCGCCGGACAGCCCGCCAACAGCGTTTCCCTGCTCGCTCTCGGCGGCTACGGCCGCAAGGATCTCTTCCCCTTTTCAGACATCGACGTCCTCTTCGCCTTTGCAGACGAAAAAACAGAAGAACAATCCCAGGAAGCGGTAAGGGCCATCATTCAGGGCATGTGGGACGTCGGCCTTCGCGCCAGCCCCAGTTCCCGCACCCTCAAGGAAGCCGGCCGCTTCGACCCCGACAACCTTGAATTCACCCTGGCCACCCTCGACCGCCGCTTCCTCGCCGGACAGTTTCCCCTCTACCAGCAACTTCACCAAATCGTCCTCCCCGGCCTGGTGCTGAGCGAGTGGAACACCATCACCCAGAAGCTGGGGGAAATCGCCCGCGCCCGCCACGCCAAGTACGGCAACACTATCTTCCACCTCGAGCCCAATCTCAAGGAGTGTCCCGGCGGCCTGCGCGACTACCATCTCGCCGTCTGGTTCGCCCTCCTCTTTCACCTCAAGGAGACCAAGGAGTGGCCCCGCCAGCGCGGCGGCGTCTTCCAGTCCGCCCGCGGAGACGCCGAGGCCGCCTTCGACTTCCTCGCCGCCGCCCGATGTTTCCTCCACTTCCGCCACGGCCGTGACGACAACACCCTCGACTGGCAGTCCCAGGACGAAGCCGCCGCCAACTCCATCGGACTCGAAACCCGTGGCACCGCCGACCCCAGCTACTGGATGCGGACCTACTACCGGCACGCCCGCATCATCTACCGCCGCGCCGCCCTTCTCATGGAACATCTCCCCGCCCCGGTCAGCTTCTACAAGCAGTTCCGCCGCCGCCGCACACCCATCGCCGGAACCGACTTCATGCTCGACCAGGGCCGCATCGACATCGTGCCCGGAGCGCAATTCAACGACACCAGCGCCATCCTGCGCATCTTCTCGCTCATGGCCACCCACGGCTACACGCTGTCGCAGGCCGCCGAAGACCGCATCACCGACGCCCTCCCAGCCCTCGCCATCCACATTCCCGAGGGGCCTTACCTCTGGAACGCCCTCCGCGAAGTCCTAATGGGCCCCCACGCTGCCCACGCCCTCCGCACCATGCATGCCCTCGGCGTCCTCGAAATGCTCATCCCCGAGTTCCACGGCATCGACGCCCTCGTAATCCGCGACAGCTATCACCGCTACACCGTCGACGAGCACACCTTCCTCACCATCGACAACGTCCACTGTCTCCGCCAGCCCACCCACGAATACGAGCAGCGCCTGGCCCAGCTCCTCCCAGAAATCGATCGCCTCGACCTGTTCCTGCTCGCCCTGCTGCTGCACGACACTGGCAAGGCCCGCCGCACCGGCGAACATGCCGGCCAAAGCGTTGAACTCGCCGACGCCTTCCTCGCTCGCCTCGACTTTGACACCGAAGAGCGCGAATCCATCCTCAAGCTCATCCGCCTTCATCTGGAAATGTCGAACGCCCTGCGCCGCGACATCTTCGACCCCGAAAACGTCCGCAGTTTCTCTGAGAAAATTGGCAACCCCCAGTTGCTGAAGATGCTCACCCTCATGACCTTCGCCGACATCAAGGCCGTCAACCCCGATGCCCTCACCCCCTGGAAAGCCGAGAACCTCTGGCAGTTCTACATGTCCACCGCAAACTTCATGGACCGCTCAGTCGATGAGGTCCGCTATCACGCCTCCATCGACCCAACGCTGCTCAACCGCATCCGCTCCATGGTCCCGACAAGCCAATACGACGCTCTACGCCACTTCCTGGAAGGCCTGCCCCAGCGCTACCTGCAAACCCGCCTCCCCGAGCAGATTCGCAACCACTTCCAGATGGCCATCAATCTCGACAAAGACCCGGTCCAGCTCGACCTGCGGCCCAACCGCCAGCTCTTTGACTTGACCGTGATCACGCGCGACCGCACCCGCCTCTTCGCCGACGTCGCCGGAACCCTCGCCGCCTGGGGAATGAACATCGTCAAGGCCGGCGCGTTCTCAAACGAAGCCGGCGTCATTGTAGACAGCTTCCACTTCACCGACGTCTTCCACACCTTGGAACTCAACCCCAGCGAGAAAGACCGATTCCTGGCCAACCTCCATGAGGTAGTAGCCCAGAAGATTTCAGTCCAGCAGCTCCTCGAAGCCCGCCGCCACCTCAATCACCCCTCCAACCTCAAAGTCGAAGTCCCCACCCGCCTCCAATTCGATTCCGAATCCTCCACCCACTCCACGCTTCTTCAGGTCGTCTCCCAGGACACCCCCGGCCTGCTCCGTCAGATAGCCCTCACCCTCGGCGCGCACCAATGCGACATCAAGGTAGCCCTAATCGACACCGAAGGCGAAACCGCCATCGACGTCTTCTACCTCACCAGCCAGGAAAAGAAGCTCTCCGAAGAAGTCCAGCAAACCCTCGCCGCCAACCTCACCGGCGCCCTCGAAGCCATGCGCGCCCCATCCGGCCCGTAGCGGCCTGCCTCTTGGGTGTATAGATTTAAATGACCTGTCATCCTGAGCGAACGGGGCCCCAAACGCTCTTCAGTTTGGGGGTGGTGAGTCGAAGGACCTGCATTTGTCTTTCGTGCTTCACCTCATCCCACCCTTTCATACCCCACATAAACCGGCTCCCAAACATACCCCGTGATCTCCACCTTCAAATCATCCCCATCCCCAAGCTCTGAAACTCCTTCAGCAATCGCCTGCCGCCCCACCGCCTCGGCCACAATCAACCCCACCTTCCGCGACTCCGCAATCGGCGGCAGCAGCCGGGCGTTCTTGTCCAGCCGCGCCGGAGAAAGCCCCGCCAGCGCCTTCGCCGCCGCCATGATCATCCCGTCCGTCACCCGCCGCGCGCGCGAAACCAGGATCCCCAGCGCCAGCCCCGGAAAGATATACGAGTTGTTGGTCTGCGCAATCGGAATCAGCTTCCCATTCACCTCCACCGGCGCAAACGGGCTCCCGGTCCCGATGATCGCCCGCCCCTCCGTCCAGGCAAGCAGATCGGACGGCGTAGCCTCCGCGCGCGAAGTCGGATTCGACAACGGAAAGATAATCGGCCGCGGCGTATGACTGCCCATGGCTCGCACAATCTCTTCGGTAAACGCCCCAGCCTGCGCGGAAGTGCCCACCAGCGCCGTGACCCCCGCATTCAGCACAACGTCCAGCAGTGAAACATCCTCCCCGCCCGCAAGCTGCCACCCCGCAATATCCGCCCGCGACCGCACCCACTGCAACTGTCCCTCGCGAATGCCTCGCCCGCCCTCCACTAGCAGCCCGTAGCGATTGAACGCATAAATCCGCCCGCGCGCCTCGGCCTCCGTCAGCCCTTCTTCCTCCATCGCCGCACGCAGCACGTTGGCAATCCCCAGCCCCGCGCCGCCTGACCCGAACAGCACAATCCGCTGTTCCTTGAGCGGAACTCCAGTCGCGTTCACAGCAGCCAACAGCGTAGCCGTCGTCACTGCCGCCGTCCCCTGAATGTCGTCGTTGAAGGTACAAAGCCGGTCGCGATACCGCTCCAGCAGCGTCGCCGCATTGGTCCCCGCAAAGTCTTCCCACTGCAGCAGAATGTGCGGCCACCGCTTCATCACCGCGGAGACAAAGGCTTCCACAAAATCGTCGTACTCCTGCCCGCGCACTCTCGGATGTTGCCAGCCGATGTAAATCGGATCGTGCAGCAGCGTCTCGTTGTCCGTGCCCACATCTAGCAGCACCGGCAAACAATGCTCCGGCGGAATCCCCGCCAGCGCCGTATACAGCGCCATCTTCCCAATCGGAATCCCCATCCCGCCCGCGCCCTGGTCGCCAAGACCCAGAATGCGCTCCCCGTCGCTCACCACAATGCAGCGCACATCGTCATAGCGCGGGTCGGCCAGCAGCTGGTCAATCCTCTCTCGATTGGGATAGCTGATAAACAGCCCGCGCGGCCTGCGCCATATCTCGGAAAACCGCTGGCACCCCTCGCCCACCGCCGGCGTATACACCACCGGCAGCAGTTCCTCGGTATTCTCCGCAATCAGCGAGTAGAACAGCGTCTCATCGTTGTCCTGCAGGTCGCGCATGTTGCTGTATTTGCCAAAGGCCGTCTCGCGACTCGCAAGCACCCGCATGCGCCGCTCACGCTGGTCTTCCAGCGTGCCTATATGCGGAGGCAACAGCCCATGCAGCCCAAACGCGTCGCGTTCTTCTTCTGTAAAAGCCGTGCCCTTGTTCAACCGCGCATTCGACAGCAACTCAATGCCGTGCAACCGCGTCCGAACGACCTTCTCCCCACCCGCATGCGGCCCTTGCCAATCCGTGCTCACTCGCCCGTTCTCCTTACCAAGCTCCCGGACCAGATCGCGCGTCCCTGGAGATACCCCTATTGCTCCTCGATAATAGCCAAATCCCATGGCGCCAAAGTGAATTCAGCAGCCTTCGCAACCGCCCTCCCAGCCAGCAAATCCGTCCCCGGCCCGTAAGAGTAATTGAGTTTCACTTCGCCGCCGGAATAATTGAAGTAGTAGTGAATCCGCTTTCCCATCCGATTCACCCCATGCTCCACATGCACCGCCCCCGGCAACCCCTGGTCCGTCTCCGCAAGCCCGATCTTCTGCAACTCCCCCTTCAAAATCGTCGTCTGCAACTCATCTGAGAGATAGGTGCCCTCGTACAACAGCGTCCCCGAGCCAAATTCATTCTCAGTAATAGCCGGCCACTTCCCAAAGAAAGGATGGTCGTAGTAAGCAAGCGCCTTGGCGTGTTCCGGCATCAAAAACTCCGCCCAGTAGTAAGTCTTGTTATGCTCTCCCGCTTGAAATGGATCGCCCTTCAGTCCGAGCGGCCGCTCCAGGCTTGAGAACTCCTGATAGTTGACTCCAGCCGCCTCCCTCAGCGGTCCCGGCGCACGCTCCCAGCGCACCGCCGAATTCTCGTTCGCAAACCCGCTCTTGAACGTCATCACCACATGCCCGCCGCCCTTAACATAATCAGAAATCCGCCTCAGCAGCGCATCGTCTGAGATGTAAAGCACCGGCACAATCAGCAGCTTGTACTGCGAAAAATCCTGCGTCTCCGGAAACACAAAATCCGCGCCCACGTTCAGGTCGTAGAGCGCCTTGTGCATCTGCTGCACCACCGACGCGTACCCATCCGCATCGCCCGTCCAGCTCCGCGCCGGAACCCCGCCGCCATACGGCATAAAGCTCACCGCATTGGCCGAGTCCCGGCTCCACAAAATCGCCACATCGTTGTGAATCTTCAAACCCACAATCTGCGGCCCAATCTTCTGCAACTCATGCGCCGTCCGGCTCATCTCTGCATACTCGCGATTCGGCTCCAGGTCGTGCGACAGAATCCCCTTCCAATAGGTCTCCTGGTTCGCCGCAATCGATGCCCAGTGCCAGTACTCCACCATGTTCGCGCCGCTCGCCAGGTAGGTGTAAACATCCTCGCGCAACTGTCCGTCATATGGTGGAAACTGCCCCTGCGACGACCATCCGATCGTCTGCGCGTTGGTCTCCGTTACCAGAAAATTCCCGTGCTTCAACGACCGCGAAAAGTCGCTCTGCAGCGCCTGGAACGACCCGTCATAGTGGTCCTGCGTCCCGTGGTAAATGTTGTCCGCCACAATATCCAGCGACCCGGCAACCGCTTCCTCATTCACATCCCGCTTCATCATGCCGCCGTAGTCCGTGGTGATAAATTGCCGCGGCCCCGCACACTCCCGCACAAGCTTCGACTGCCAATCCAGAAAGTCCGTCACCCGCATCTGGCTCCAGCGCGTCCACTCCAGCTTGTACCCCGTGGAAATCGTTCCATCCCGCCGCGGCAGGTCTTCCCACGTGTGCAGATTCTCGCCCCAGTAGTTCAAAAACCACGCCTTGCTCAGCGCCTCCGGCGTGCCAAACTTCTTTTCCAGGTAATGCTGGAACCCGATAAATACATCGGTATTCGCCGCATCGTAGCTGCCTGTCTCGTTGTCCAGCTGCCAGCCGATCACCGTCGGGTTGTCCTTGTAGTGGGCCACAATATGCCGGATAAGCCGCTCCGCATAAAACCGGAATGCCGGCGAATCGGTGTCCATGTTCTGCCGGATTCCATACGTGCTCGCAATCGGCTTGCCGCCGAACATTCCCCCAGGAATCCGATCCGCAAAAATCTCCGGATGCTGGTGCGCCATCCACCCTGGAATCGAATACGTCGGCGTGCCCAGAATCACCTTGATGCCCGCCTTGCCCATCGCCTCCACCACGCGGTCCATCCACGCATACTCGAACCGCCCATCCTCCGGCTCCCACAGGCTCCACGTCGACTCGCCCATCCGCACCACGCTCAGCCCTGCCGACTTCATCAGCGCGACGTCCTTCTCGAGGCGCGCAGCGTGCTCCGCATCGTCCCCCGGCATGTACTCGTTGTAATATGCCGCCCCATAAAGCACCGTCGGAAAGCTGAGGTCAGGCCCGGCGGCCGCGGCCTGCTGCCCTCGCGCGCTCATCGAGAGAAAACCCGTTAGAACAGCAACAGTCAGCACAAAAAGAAAACGTTTCCTCGGATGCGTCATCGAAATCCCCTTTTTCGACCGAATCGCAAGTCTATATCAATTGGACTGTATCGAGAAAGCCGTCAATCTTGCCAGGGATTCAGGAGTTGAACGCCGGTAGGTTGGAAGTCTCGAACGTTGCGGGTCACCACCGTCATGCCATGAACCAAAGCCGTTGCCGCAATGAATGCATCACGACTCGGAGCCGGGTTCGGTACATGCAACATGGCACACCGTTGCGCTACTGCTACATCGACTGGCAGGATCCTGCCATCGAACTCACGAACCACATTGTCTCGCACCCATGATCGAAGAATCGCCGCCTGGAACGGATCGTGCCGATCAATCAGCTGAAAACCAATCTCCAATTCCAGAATGACAATCACTGACAAGTAAAGCCTGGACCATGGCACACTTTCGATCCACGCCTTCACGCCAGGGTTTATCCTGGCTCCGCGCTGCTGAGGATTGAATGCCTTCCGCATCTCTGAGACAACGTTGGTATCGAGCAGGTACATCATGAGAAATCCGCAGGCCGGATCCCCCAATCCCCATCCAGGCGCGGGGGGTCGAATTCGATTTCGGCCGCGCAAGGCATGTACAGCCGCTCGAGGATCGAGCCTTGCTTCTCATTCATCCTCTCGTAATCCTCCCATTTCATTACCACGAGGCTGGGCTTGCCACGGTCAGTGATAATCACAGGGCCCTGATCCGCAGCTCGCTTGATACTGCTGCGATTCTGGTTGAACTCTCGGCTTGAAAGTGTGGAAATCGCCACGGCTCACCTCCAATGTAGCAACGTAGCTACATTCTAGCACGGAATCGCCCTGGGTCATTCTGCCCTAAACGAACGTCAAGACCACAACCTCCGCCCGCGTCCCCACCCGCATTGGCGGACCCCACGTCCCCGCCCCATACGACGTGTAAACCTGCAACTCGCCAAACGAGTTCAGCCCGTAGGTGAACTTCCCAAACACCCTCCGCGTCAGCCAGGTGAACGGCGCAAACTGCCCCCCGTGCGTGTGTCCCGATAGCTGCAGACTCACCCCCGCCTGCTCCACAATCGGCAGCCGGTTGGGCACATGGTTGATCAGAATGCTGGCCGTCCCCCGGTCGATCTGCATCGCCTCCAGCGCCGCCCGCATCCGCATCGGGTAAGTGGTGTCGTGATAAGGCACACCCAGAATCTGCAAGCCCTCAACCACCGCCTTGTCATTCGCCAGCACCCGAACCCCGGCGCCCTTCAGCGCAGCCAGGTACCGCGGCGTATCCCCAAACTCATCGTGATTCCCTGTCGCAAAAAACACCCCAAAGGGCGGCACAACCCCCTTCAGCGGAGAAGCCAGCAACTCCGGATCAACCTTCGTTCCATCAAAAAAATCTCCCGCCAGAAAGATCACATCCGGCTTGAGACGTGTCATCAATGCCGCCATGCGCCTGCTGAACCGGATTCCGTTGATATGGCCCAGGTGCAGATCGCTCGCCAGCAGCGCTGTGCGCCCACGCCACGCCGCAGGCAGTTTCGGCAGCTCCACCGCAATGCGCCGCACTCGAACCAGCCGCGCGTTGACAATCCCAAACACGCTGACCCCAATCGCAAGCCCCAGGCACACCCACGCTATTGCCGGCCGGGCGTGCATCCCGTTCCCGTCATGATGGCTGAAATTCAGCAAGCCCCAAACCAGCCATGCCAGGCACGCGCCAAAAAACAAGTAGTTGAAAAATCCAAGCCAGTACGCCGCAACCCTGTAAATGGCCGTAACCAGCAAACCCGCGAAGAAGAAACTGAGCAGTGCTCCCACCACAAAGCTGCACCCCAGCGCCAGCAGGGCCACCTTCAGCGCCACGCCGCCCAACCCGGCTGGCACACCGCAAAAACTCACCCAGGTCCAATAGAGGAACCAGTGAACCAATAGTAAGAATGACTGAAGGAAGGCGATCCCCAGGACTGGCCAGGCTTTCAAGCGAAAGACTCCTCAGCTCAATTCTTGCACGGCATCGAGTGGGCATTGGTATGGAGTCCGCCGCGCCCATGAAACAATAGTGGGGATGGCTGCACTCTCTGACAACGCGCTCGGCCTGTATATCTCCATCCCCTTCTGCCGGTCGAAATGCACCTACTGCAACTTCGCCTCCGGCGTTTATCCCGCCAGCGACCACGCGCGCTACGTCGATCGCCTCATTCAAAATCTCGAAGCCACGCACGCCTGGGCCGACAAGCTTGGCCTTGAACTGCCCCGCGCCGTCGACACCATCTTCTTCGGCGGCGGCACGCCCAGCCTCCTCGCTCCTGAACTTTTCGAGCGGCTCTTCCGGGCCATGCGCAGCCAGTTTGAGGTCCATCCGGACGCGGAGATCACCATCGAATGCGCCCCGGGCCAAATCTCCGACGAAACCCTTGCCGCATTCCGCACCATCGGCGTCAATCGCGTCAGCATGGGTGTGCAATCGTTCATCAACCGCGAAGCCCAGGGCAGCGGCCGCCTCCATTCCCGCGCCATCGTCGAGAATGACCTGGCCCGCCTGCGCCGGTCCGGCATCGCCAACATCAACCTCGATCTCATCGCCGGTCTCGCCGGCCAGACCCATGCCTCGTGGGACGAGTCTCTTTCAGCCCTCATCGACACCGGCGTTCCACACGCAAGTGTCTACATGCTTGAAGTCGACGAAGACTCCCGCCTCGGCCGCGAAATGCTCCTCGGCGGCGCTCGCTACCACGCAGATCTCGTCCCCTCCGACGACGCCATCGCCGAGATGTACACCCACGCGATTGAGCGTCTCGCCGAAGTCGGAATCGCCCAGTACGAAATCTCCAACTTCAGCCGTCCCGGCTTCGCCTCGCGCCACAATCTACGCTACTGGCAGCGCCGCCCCTACCTCGGCCTGGGCCTTGACGCATCTTCGATGTTCCTGGCTGCAGCGGACTCCCCGGAAGACAGCTACACCCTGCGCTCCACCACAACCAGCGACCTCCCCGCGTATCTCGCCGCCCCCGAGCCGCCTGAAATCACCTGGCTCTCCCCCGCCCGCCGGCACGAGGAAGCCTGGTTCCTCGGCCTCCGTCTCAACCGCGGAGTCAACGCAGCTCAGCTCAAAAAGGAATTTGGCCCTGAACTCGTCGCCCGGGCCATGAAAGTCGTCGCTTCGCTCAAGGAAGACGGACTGCTTCAGTCGAATGGGAAGACAGTCCGACTGACCGCTCAGGGCCAGTTGCTCTCGAACGAAGTCTTCCAGCAGTTCCTCGGCCTCGACGCAGTCTCCCAAATCGAACCCGCTCAAGCCGAGTCGCTCTGTAACAGGGCATGACTTCACAGGCTGCGGAAAAACTCGTTCAGGCGGTAGGCCGGGGATTCATCCCCGGCACAAAGCCAATAGAATCAATAGGGCTTTAGCCCCTGCAAAAGCTCATACCGGGATGCCCTGCTTAAGGGCCGCAGTTGGGAATCGCTCCCTGTCTCGCTGGCTCAAGCAATCCGCACAAAGGCGCTCGCAACGCCTCACAGCTTCTCCGCAACCGATTTCGCCTGCGTAAACAAATACAAATAATCCGGCCCGCCCGCCTTCGAGTCCGTCCCGCTCATGTTGAACCCGCCAAACGGATGCGCACCCACCATCGCCCCGGTGCACTTCCGATTGAGATACAGATTTCCCACGTGGAACTCCTGTGCCGCGTTGTCCAGCGTCTCGCGATCGCCGGTATAAATGGCCCCGGTCAGCCCATACTCCGTGTTGTTAGCCACCGCCAGGCCTTCCTGGTAGCTGTTGACCTTGATAATCGCCAGCACCGGCCCGAAGATCTCTTCCTGCGAAAGCACCGCGTCCGGAGCGATATCCGCGAACACCGTCGGCTCCAGGAAATACCCGCCATCCGCCGTCTCCGGCGCATGACCACCAGCAATCAGGCGCCCTTCCTTCTTGCCCGTCTCCACATACTCCAGCATCGAATCCAGCGCAGCCTTGTTGATCACTGGCCCCATGTTGTGGTTCTCCGCCGGATCGCCCACCTTCAGCAGCGCCACCTTCTCTCGCACCCGCTCCACAAACACGTCGTACAGCGGAGCCTCCACAATGGCCCGCGAGCATGCCGAGCACTTCTGCCCGCTGAACCCGAACGCCGCTGCCACCACGCCGTCCACCGCCGCGTCCAGGTCCGCATCCGCGCACACCAGGATCGAATCCTTCCCGCCCATCTCCAGAATCGTCCGCTTGATCCAGATCTGTCCCGGCTTGGTCCGCGCCGCGCGCTCATGAATGTCCAGTCCCACTGCCTTCGAGCCCGTGAATGCAATAAACCGCGTCTTCGGATGCTCCACAATCGCGTTGCCAAATGTCGCGCCTGACCCTGGACAGAAGTTCACCACCCCGCCCGGCATCCCCGCCTCTTCCAGCACCTCAACAAACTTTGCCGCAATCGTCGGCGAGTCGCTGGAAGGCTTCAGCACCACCGTGTTTCCCGAAACAATCGACGCCGCCGTCATCCCCGCCATAATCGCAAACGGGAAGTTCCAAGGTGGAATCACCGCACCCACGCCCAGCGGAATATAGCGAAGTTGATTGCGCTCTCCCGGATACTGAATCGGCGTCGTAGCCGCGGCCAGCCGCAGCGCCTCGCGCGCGTAGAAGTTCAAAAAGTCGATCGTCTCGCCCACATCGGCGTCCGCCTCGGCCCAGTTCTTGCCAACCTCATAGGTCAGCCACGCGCAGAACTCGAAGTGCCGGCTCTTGATAATCTCCGCCGCATTCAGCAGCAGGGAGACGCGTGTCTCCACCGTCGTCCGGCTCCAGGTTTCGTACGCACTGAGCGCCGCCGCCATGGCCTCCTCGGCATGTTCCGCCCCGGCCTTCTGGTGGACGCCAACAACCTGCGCCGGCCGCGCCGGATTCAGCGACTTGATCTTGCCTTCCGTCTTGAGTCGATGCCCGCCAATGATCAGGTCGTACTCACGGCCCAACTGGCCGCCCACCTGGTCCAGCGCCGCCTGCATCGCGCGCGCGTTCTCAGGGCTCTGGAAGTCGACAAACGGCTCATTCACAAAGCCGCCCTGGGGAAGGCGCGGCTCAATATACGTGGAAAGGGTTGCAGTAGCCATAGCAAATCTAGTGTATTCCAAACCGCCCTCTGTCATTTAGGGTGCCCCCGGTCCCTCGCACTTGGGGACCGGGGAATGGGGCGTCGAGAATCTCATTCCGACTGTGGCTGAGCGAACGGGCCCCAAACTCTCATGGACCCTCCCCTTACTTCTTTCCGTTGTCCTTGAAATTCAGCGCGATGTAATAAGTCGTGTACGAGTGGCTGGTTGTTACATTCGTCAGGAACTGCCCACCGCCAAAATACCCAACCCCGCCGCCCAGATTAAAGTGCCTGTTGAGCTCATACCAGGAATAGCCATCGATCTCCGCCCCCACATGGCGGCCGTGATTGGTCTTGTTGGTCACAATCGCGCCACCCGAAGTGTTGTAAAGCGAATCCACCGCTGAAGCCGCCCAAAAGTCCAGACCCTGCGCCGTCAGCGTGAGCCGCCGATGAGGCTCAACTGTCGCACCCGCGCGTACCGCTTCAATGTTCTGCCAGCCGAAAAGATCGGTAATTCCAAAGCGGTCATGCGCTGTCGGGTAGATGGTGTCGAAGGTGGAGTGCGTTGCGTTCTGCGCCGGATTGCCGTTGCCCGAAGCGTAGTCGTACTGGGTAAAGATGCGCGGCTTGGCCGGCGCCTTCAAGAACTGATAAGCCGCACCCTCCTGCGTTGCAAACGCGCCAATGTTTTGCTTTCCCACCTTCCCAGTCTCGTAGATGAACTCGCCAGAGTAATCAAACGCCGCGTGCTCCTGCGCCTTCAGCCGTATCCCGAGAGCCTTCTCGTTCTCCTTGCCGGTGGCCTTGCTCACCGCCGGTTCCACCACCTCTGCCGGCTGCACGCGCCATAAGAAGAACGGCTCAAGGTTCGAGTGCGGCGCCACCAGGTCATCGACGCGCACGTAGGCTCCATAGATGTTGTTCCCCTCCTGGTGTGGGCTCACGCCGTAGCCCTGCGGAACCACTGCCGAAGCGGCGAAGATGCCCGCATGCTCGCGCTTACCATTCAGGTTCAGCACCGCCGCATCGTAAGAACGGGCCTGGTTGCGCCACTCGGAGTTGGCGATGATCGTATTGTTGTAGTTGATGAGCTGCCGCCCCACGCGCAGACTGACCCAATGCTTCTCCGGCGCGCCAACCTCGACATAAGCCAACTTCAGATCCCAGCGAACCGTGTTCGGCGGCCCGAGCGGCGGGTTCTGAAAGCCCGAACGGGCGTCCTGAACCTGTGCGGTAACGCGGAACCAACTGGGCGTATGCAGATCCACCTGGAACCGGAATCGGTTCAGCACGTAGGAGTCATTGGCGCCCAGTTTGAAGTTATTGTTGTCGTACGCCTCATACCGGAACCGCTCCTCGGCCTGCAGATCGATCCAATGGGGCAGCTTTCCGTCAACATAAGTCGCCGGGGCAAAGTCGTGAAAGTCATAGGCCGCCGGGTTGCCGGTGGTGCGAGAGGCCGCGCCGTTCAGGAAGCTTAGCGGGTTGGAAGCCGGCCCGGTGATGAATGCTCCGTTGTACCCGGACGACCCATTTTGCGTAGTGATGTCGTCCTGCGCCGCCAGTGGAAGGCCGGTGGCTAAAACAAAAAGAAACAACAGAGCGGAAATCGAGATCGACAACTGGCGGAATGAAGCAGACGTGACAGGATAAAGAGCCTTTTGCACTTTGGGTTCTCCTTGGAAATCTGGAAGCTGCATGGGTTTGGACCTATGGCCCCTGCCCGGATAAGGGAATTTGGCTGCGCAGAAAAGAGAGATGTAGATGGAAGAGCTATCGACAACAACAGCCGATGCGCACGCAGGGCGCGGCGCAGGATGCGGCAGAGGGTTCAGCCTGAGGTAAGGCCACGCTGAGACCCGGTGAGGCCGGGTTGTGATTCATTGAATCGGCAAACACAGGTACCCTTTGCTCGGGAAAACGTATCGGGTGGAGTTGAGCTTTGGAGCCGCAAAACAAATCGCGATAGAGCCAGCGGGCGCTAGCGCCGGGTACAGCAACAACAAGCGATTTTGTGAGCGGCGATGTGCATAACCTGTTTTTCCAAATTAACCGGCCCGCCCCACAAAGTCAACGTCCGGTTGAGATCCGATCCCGCATTTGCTACTCTTCCGGACAAGAAACTGCTACCGTTTTTGAGCGGCATGCGTCCCAAAATCAAGGCATCTCAGCATCCAGGTTTCGAAGGAGCTTTCCATGCGACCTGCGATTTTCGCTCTACTCCTCTGCGCCGGCACAGCAGCATTCTGCCAATCGCCGCCCCCGGTAACTCAGGTCAAGCCGGCCCTGCCGCCCTTGACGCTTACGCTCCCGCCGCAGGCGCCGGCCTTGGAATTCAACGCGCCCCCAAAAGTATTCACCTTCAGCGGGGTAGTACCGCGAAAAGCCATCGTACTGCCCCCGACGGCGCTTCAGTTCGAAGACCACGCGCAAATCGACCCGCAGATAATCGTCCGCCCGCCCCAATCCAGTCTCGGAGAACAGCCGCCGGGCACGCTGATCGCGCAGAACCTCTATCCCGGCCTTCAGATGTTGCCCATCGGCGAACCCAAAGGGAAGGTCAAGCCTATTCCAATCACCTGGCCTGATTTCAAGATGGAGCAGATTCCGATCGATGTTTCGAAAGCCCAAATCACGCTCATCGAAAAAGACACAACTGCAAAGCCCGCGAAGAAATAGGCCGCCCTGCACTCGGAACACATTACAGATTAAGCACTGTCATCCTGAGCGAACGGGGCTCCAAGCGCATTTCAGCTTGGGGGGGCGAGTCGAGGGATCTGCTTTTGTTCTTCCACGATTCTTTGAAAGAACTCAAGACTCCCGCCCCTACGTCGTCTCCGTAATCGCGTCCGTCGCCTTGCTCATCTTGGCCGTCCGCTGAATCTTGTCCCAGTTGAATGGCTTGCCATCAATGGCCCGCTTCAGCGTCTTGAACAGCACAATCGAGAACACCTGCCGATACGCAAACCGCTGCAGCCAGATGTGGAACAACAGCCATCCGTCTCCCTTGTTCGCCGGGTGTCGCCGCTCCAGGCTGAAGGCCACTGACGAGGTCACAAAATCAATAATCAGGAAGCCCAGGAAAAACACCAGCAGCTTGTCCAGGCTCGCCGACGAAGCCGACAGCGGATGGTAGTGCCGGTCAATGAAGTAGTTCGCTATGCCGTAAAGAAACATCATGTCGATGAACGGCGAAACCAGCGGCAGGAACATCTGGAAGATCAGAATATTCGGCAGCGCAAACAGCCCCATCGCCTTGTTGCGCACAAAAGCCGCCCTGTGCTTCCAGATTGCCTGGAGCGTCCCAAACGACCAGCGGAAGCGCTGCCGCATCAGGCCCCCCATGTCGATTGGCGCCTCTGTAAACGCCAGCGAGCGGTCTTCATAATCCACGCGGTAACCCTGCTCCAGAATGTTCATCGTCAGATCGGCATCTTCGGCAACAGTGTTGATTGGGTACCCGCCCGCCGCCTTCACCGGAGCCGTCCGCCATGCCCCAATCGCTCCCGGAACCACCGTCACAACGTGAAACAGGTCCAGCGCGCGCCGTTCAAAATTCTGGCTCGTGATGTATTCCAAAGCCTGCCAGCGCGTCCACAGATTCACGCGATTGCCCACCTTCGCATTGCCCGCCATCGCTCCGATGCGCGGATCTTCGAAGTGCGGAATCAGCTTTGAGATCGCGTCCGCCGCAATCACAGTATCCGCGTCAATGCCCACATAAATCTCTTCCGTCAGCCGCTCCAGCGCATAGTTCAGCGCCGCTGCCTTGCCGCCATTTTGCTTGGTCAATACTTCAATATGTCCCGCCGCAATCTCCGCCGCGTAAGCCTCGCACGCCACTTCCGCGGTACGATCCGGCGAACCGTCGTCGATCACGATAATGCGCAGATTCTTGTAGTCGGAGTTCAGCACCGACCGTATCGTGCGCACAATCACGGTCTCTTCTTTATATGCCGGTATGAGCACGGCAACCCGCGGATTGAAACCCGGCGAAGCCTTGGCATGCGGCTTGCGCAGCCGATCGATAATCGCCAGAATCCCAATCAGCAGCAACCGCGCGCCCATCAGAATGTCGCCGATAAAGAAAACAAACACAATGAAGCGCCCCACAATCTGCACGCCGGAAAACGCCAGCGAATCCGGAAACGCGCGCAGGTACTGCGTGAACGTGAGCTTGGGCATTACCTCCGCAGTCGTCTTCCCCATCAGCTGAGAAACCGGCACAATCGTGTACCCATGCGCGCGCAATGCGTCGATCAGCACCGGCAGCGCAGCCACGGTCGCCGAGCGGTCGCCGCCGCCATCGTGCATCAAAATCACCGAGCCGCGGAACTGAGGCTTGCCCTTCATGATCTGCAACTGGTTCAGCACCGACTCGGTGATCTCCGCCGGCGACTTGCGGGGATGCTCGTCCCAGTCGTCCGTATCTATCTTGCTTCCGATGACCCAGTACCCCTCGTTCTGAATCGGCACAATCGGCGCAGCCTGGTCGTCCGTCTCCGGCTCTTCGTCAATGTCATAAGGCGGGCGGAAATACAGCGGCTGCACGCTCAGCTTGCTCGCAAACAGCCGCTCCGTCAGCTTGATCTGCAGATCCAGTTGCTGCGGAGAAATTTCGCTGATGTCCGGATGCGTGTAAGTATGGTTGCCGATTTCATTGCCTTCTCGCGCCACGCGTTGCATCAGCCCGATATTCTCCGCCGCCTCAGCCCCAATCAGAAAGAACGTCCCCTTCACGCCCTTCTGTTTCAGGATGTCCAGAATCTTCGGCGTCCACTTGGGGTCCGGTCCGTCATCGAATGAAATCGAAACTTCGTTCGCATGATAGCCGTAATACTCCACCTTGTAAGAGCTGGGGTAAACGTCCATGTGCTCGTCGTAAATGAGCTTCTTGCGCGGATTGGGTTCGTCCTTGTCAATCGTCACCGTGCGCTTGCCCGACTGCGGCAGCCCGGTCACCCGCATGATGTCGCCTTCGCCCTCAATGTCAATGTCGTGGCCTGCCGGAACCTGGTTCAGCGCCTGCAGCGACTCCGGCGCCGTCGGCTTGTCCCACACATTCCACAGCGAGCTGTCTTCCATGCCCAGCCGCCACAGCGCAAAGGTGCTCAGCCCCATGTCGCGGGCCGCCCGCATCTCGTTCAAAACCGTCACGCCATCCAGAAACCACACCACGTGGCGTTGATTCGTGTCCTCGTCAATGTACTCGAAATGCGGGTTCAGCGAGTTGTCGTCAAGGTCCAGATCCGCGTCCGCATCCGAGGCCCTTTGCCACGCGTCAGAGACATGCAGATCTTCCGTATTCAACACCTGCGGCTTGTCCAGCTTGCCCCGATGCCCCTTCTTCAGTGGCGCCGGAATCGACATCGTCCAGTCGTACCCGTAGTTAGCCACGGCACAGATAATCTTCTTCTTCGGGACTATCTTCAGCACCCGCGTAAGGTTGTCCACAAACCAGTCCTGCCCGGCAATCGGCCCAGGCTCGCTGGTCGTCTGGTGCTCATCGTAGTTCATCAGAATCACGCCGTCCGAGTTGGCCGCAATCTGCTTCAGATCCGCGTCCCCAGTGGCCACCGCGGTGTTCACATACAGCCGCAGATCGCGCTTTTGCAGATCTCCGTACAGCTCCTGAATGAACGCCAGGTAGCCCGCGTCCGCGCTGTCCGGAAGGCTCTCAAAATCCAGCGATAGCCCCCGGTACTCCGGATAGGTGGTAAGGAAACGAAGAATCTGCCCACGCAGCAAGGCCCGCTTTCCCTGGTCTTTCAGAATCGTCCCGAAATTCGCGTCCCAGCTCTGCGTCGATGGGCTGAAGTTGTTCAGGTGGGGAAAGACCTCCGTATCTTCCCGCGCCGCCTGGATAACATGCTTCACCTTATCCCCGTCATCCGGATCGTGTACCCCCGTTGCGTCCACCACCGCATAGTCGCGATGCGTGTCGTTGTTCGTGGCCAGCAGTGTCCCGGTAGCCGACGTCGTATGCAGCCACTGCGGAAACAACAGATCGATCTGGTGGATGTGCGCCTTCAGCGATGAGTAGCTCGCCGGATCATCCTGCACATAGTAAGCCGCGCGCAGGCCCTCGCCCGAGTTGAACGGAATGTCGGATGGCTTGCGGGTTGTCTTGCGCCGCGCCGGGCGAGCGGCCCCCCGCCCGCGCACTACAGGCTCCGGCAGCGCCTTGTAATTGTGCTTCGGCGTCGTCAGGCCCAAGTCAGGCAGATGCTGATAGCGCATCACATTGAAGATAAATCCGACCAGAACCAGCGTCGATACAACGGCTACGGCGTCCAGAACGCGGCGTAGTCGCTTCCAGCGCTTCCGCTGCGGATCGTAGAATATTTGCTTCTCTGGCATCTAAAGCTCGTTTACCCTATGAACCGTCAGCAACAAGAATCTCTTCCTCACGCATGGCCGGAGTTAAAGTTCATCAAAAGACAGCAGCTGTCATCCTGAGCGAACAGGGCCCCAAACGCCTTTCAGTATGGGGGTGGTGAGTCGAAGGACCTGCATTTGTTCTTCAATCGCCACTTCGGATGTTCCGCCCCACTCGCGCCGCTCCCGACTCCGCAGTAAGGCGCATAACCTGGAAATGCTCGGACTCCGTTTACCATCATAACGGGCGGCGCCGCGAAGCACGAATCGCAAACAGCC
>Ga0302319_10000384_pt1 | contig 99635 bp, 80 predicted proteins | sample Bog_T0_2_FD_203319 | JGI IMG/M metagenome (GOLD analysis project Ga0302319, IMG submission 203319) | Peat permafrost microbial communities from Stordalen Mire near Abisko, Sweden - Bog_T0_2 | ecosystem: Environmental > Terrestrial > Soil > Wetlands > Peat | place: Sweden: Abisko, Stordalen Mire... | reverse complement strand
GCAGTGCCTTCTGCTAACAGGAACGCGTCGCAGGCGCGCACAGTTACCGCTTTGGCGCAGACTTCACAAGGGTTTACTTAGTAAAGCTGCGTGAGTAAAACTGCGTGAGTAAAGCCATGTAATGCTCGTCCTCAAAATAAAGATGAGAACTATTCGGGGATATTCCCACTCATTAGTACGGGCAATATATGCGCATCGCGAAGGTCTCTTTTCTGGCAGTGGCATTTCTCAATACGGGTCAAGTGAATGCTCAGGCACCGGCTGCCGACCCGGCTTATGCACCGCTCACCAGTGCGTTCGACGCCTTGCGGGGGCGCGATTACGATACCGCTATCCTCTACTTCCAGAAGGCCTCAGGCCTTTCGCCGCAACGCGCGGACATCCGAAAGAACCTCGCCTATACCCTGCTCAAGACCGGCGAAACCGAGAGCGCCAGGGTACAGTTCGGCGAGGCGATGCGAATTGATCCCGGCGATCTGCATGTCGCTCTGGAATACGCGTTCCTCTGCTTTGAAGCAAGGGATGATGCGCCTGCCCGCAAGGCCGAAGCGCGGCGGATCTTTGCCCGGGTTCGGGATAGTGCCGCATCCGATGAAGCTGTTCGTTCCGCGGCGGCAACCGCATTCCGCAACGTCGATGAGCCCCTCCGTAGCGGTATCGAACGATGGCAGCAGGCGCTGGCAGCCTCCGCACCGAACTTCAGCGCCCACTACGAGCTGGCTCAACTTGCCGAGGCCCGCGACGAAACGGATTTGGCCGCAGCGAACTACGCGGCGGCTTTTCGGTTGCTGCCCGAGCGGAAGTCCGTGTTGCTGGAACTGGCGCGGGTGGAGAAGTCGCGCGGCAATACCAAAGGCATGATGGCAGCCCTGATTGCTGCGTCCCGCGGACCCGAACCTCGTGCCGCGGAAATGGCACGAGAGCAACTCCCCGACCGCTACCCTTACGTCTATGAGTTTCGCGAGGCGCTCGCACTCGATCCGGCCAGCGCGACGTTGCGTCGCGAACTCGCCTACCTTCTGCTGAAAATGTCGGAGGATGGGCAGGCGGAAAGGGCCGATGCCGAGAACGAGTTTTCCTCGCTCATCGCAATTGTTCCCGACGATTATGTCGCCGTGGCACAACTCGGCCTCCTCTATCTCGAGGACCTCCGAACCGATGTCGCCATGCCGCTTCTGAATCGTGTACTGGCTCATGGTAACCAGGAAACGGCAAATCGCGTTCGCATGGCGCTGCACCTGCCACTGGTACTGGAGGAACGCAATGCGCCAGGCGAGCAAAGCGCAATCGACCCGCGCGTGCTGGGCGAACGCAGCTACCAGTCCGGTTTCCTGAAAGACGCGTTACGCTACTTCACACAGGCGCGGGAAGCCAACCCTCTCGATGCCGCTCTCGCCCTCAAGCTGGGCTGGACAAACAACCTTTTGCGTGACGACGTGACTGCGCTGCGCTGGTTCGATGTCGCGCGCAAGAGTGACGATCCAGCCGTCGCAGCAGAGGCCAAACGCGCGTGGCAGAATCTCAGCCCCGAGCAACGGCGCTTCCGGACCACCGTATGGATGTATCCGCTGTTCTCATCGCGCTGGAGCGATCTTTTCGGGTACGGGCAGGTCAAGACGGAGCTGAGAGTGAAGGCGTTGCCGCTGCACCCGTACGGGTCGGTTCGGTTGGCCGGCGACATCAGGCAGGTGACCGGCGGCCCGGTGGCACAGAGTCTTTCCGAGAACGCATTCGTGGTCGCGGCGGGAGTGGCCAGCAATACATGGCGAGGGGCCACGGCCTGGTTCGAGGGCGGCGAGGCAATTCAGTACCTGCATGGAGCGCATTGGAAAGATTTCCGCGGAGGTCTTTCCTACTCGCGCACGAGAGGGGCCTCGCTGAGTGGGGAGCAGACCGGGTGGTTTCTGGAGACGACGGTGGACAGCGTCTACATCAGCCATTTCGATGAAGACTTTATGAACTACGGGCAGGGGCGCGCAGGCTACACGAAGGCCGTGGCGGGCGTGAGAACTCAGGTGTTTTGGAATCAAAATCTGACCTTCGACGCGAAGCGGCTGTACTGGGCGAACTTCATTGAGATGGGGCCGGGATTCCGGGTGCATCCGCCGGGCGCGCCGGCACCGATGTGGTTCAACGTCAGCGTGACGCGGGGGGTCTATCTGGTCAACGAGGGGAATCCGCGGCGGCCGAATTTTAACGACGTTCGTTTGGGGATCTGGTATGCCTTCACAAAATAAGATTCCGAATCCTTTGCGGTTCGAGCGGTGCGTGTCACTGGTGATGGCGCTCGCTGCGATATTTTTCGTCGCAGTATTGCCTGGCCGCGCCGGCACGTTTGCGGTGTCTCCTGGAGCCGCAGGAGCGTGGGCCTCGATTCTCTCCTCCGGGGGCCACATCCTTTCTTCGCAGCCGACGGCGGATATCTATGTCGTCCCGCCCAATGCTGCGGCGGGGCCAGAGTGGCGCAACAGGGTCCAGGGGGGCGCGGCGGTCATCCTCGAAGGATCCTCGCCTCTGGCCGCCAGCTTTGGGTTCGCCGCGGCAACCGAAACCGTCTCGGTGCTCCATATCGTCGACGAACACAACCCGGAACTCCCGGTGATCTGGAACAAGCCCGTCGAGATGCCGCGCTACGGCGTTCCGGCCGACGCCCACGTGTTCGCGAAGGAGCGCTGGACAGAAACTCCGGTCGTGGCTGGCTATCGACTGGGCGCAGGCGCGGTGCTCTGGCTCGCGGTGAACCCCGGCGTTAACGGCTACGAGCGCTTTCCCTATCTGCTGCAGGCGTTGGCCGACCTTGGCGTCGGACCTTCCTTCCGCGCCTCCCGCCTCTGGGCATTTTTCGACTATTCCTACCGAACGCGGGCCGACCCCGACTATCTTGCGGAAAAGTGGCGCGCCGCCGGCATCAGCGCACTGCATGCCGCGTCCTGGCACTTCTACGACGCCGACCCGGCCCGCGACGAGTATCTGCGCCATCTGATTGAGGCCTGCCACCGGCACGGCATTCTTGTGTACGCCTGGGTAGAACTCCCACACGTCAGCGAGCAGTTTTGGACCGATCACCCCGAATGGCGCGAGAAAACAGCGCTGTTGCAGGATGCCCAACTCGATTGGCGCAAGCTGATGAATCTGCAGAATCCGGCTTGCGTGGCCGCCGTTCGGGCGGGTCTGCGATCGATGATGGAGCGCTTCGAATGGGACGGCGTCAATCTGGCGGAACTGTACTTTGAGTCGCTCGAAGGGGCGAGTAATCCGGCCCGCTTCACGCCGATGAATCCGGATGTTCGCGCGACGTTCCGTGCGCAGTCTGGCTGGGATCCACTTGAGATCTGGAAAAGCCATAACGATGCGGCGTCACTGCGGCAGTTTCTGGACTTTCGGGCCGGGCTCGCGAGGCACATGCAGGAGGACTGGCTCGGGGTCGCGGAACAGTTTCGATCGGTGCGGCCCGACCTCGATATCGTGCTCACCCACGTGGACGACCGCTTCGATTCGGGTATGAAGGATGCCATCGGGGCCGATGCCAGTCGGGTTCTGCCGCTGCTGGACACGCACGCGTTTTCGTTTCTGATCGAGGACCCGGCCACGGTGTGGAATCTGGGGCCGCAACGCTACCCCGAAATCGCGAAACGCTACGCGCCGCTGACACCGCATCAGGAAAAACTCGCCATCGATATCAACATCGTGGACCGTTACCAGGACGTCTATCCGACGAAGCAGCAAACAGGCTGCGAACTGTTCGAACTGGTTCATATGGCGGCGTCGGCATTTCCACGGGTTGCGCTGTACTTCGAAAACAGCATTTCGAAACCGGACTTGCCGCTGCTGGGTGCGGCTTCGGCCGTGGTGACGAGCTTCGTCAAAGACAAACAGCGCGTGTCGATGAGTGCACCGTCGGACGTGGAGTTGCCTTGGTCATCCGCAGGTGCGCTTGTGGATGGGAAACCGTGGCCGTTCGTGAGCAAGTCCGGGGTTCGGCTTCCGGGCGGCGCGCACGTTGTGGAACCGGCGGCGAAAAGGGAGGCGATCTCGATCGCGGATCTCAACGCGACGCTGCGCAGCGCATCGATCAACGGGGTGAAGATCCGGTTCCGCTATGCCAGCGACAGCACCGCCATCGTGCGCTTCGACCGCGCGCCCGCGGCGATGAGTCTGGACGGCCAGCCGTTCGCGCAGAAGTGCCTGGAAGGGAGCGATTGCACAATCCTTCTGCCGCGTGGCGAACACGACGTAATCGCCCGGTAACCGAACCAACCGCCGCGTGGGCGGCTAAAGGGCGGCGCGAATGGCCGCAGCCAACGCGGTTGCGTCAGATTCAGTTCCCAGCAATGCGCGATGCGGTATCCAGAACGCATCCCTGATGCGCGCCTCCGCGTTGGGGCACTGCATCACACGGCAGTTGGTGCGGTCACGGTACAGCGGATTCTCGTAGAGGGTATGCGGATAGAACGGCGTGCAGGGAAAACCGGCTCCCGTGAGCTTCTTGTGGAAAGCATTCCGATAGCCATCGACCCATCCCAGTAACAGATAGTTGGTGTGGACCCTCGCGGCATCCGGCACGCGCTGGAAGTGTAAGCCCGGAAGGCCGGCAAGTTGTTCCCGTATGATCGCGACATTCTTTGCCCGGCGCGCGTTCTGCTCCGGCAATCGCTCCAGTTGAGCGATAAGCACAGCGGATTGCCAGGCCGTGATCCGGTAGTTGGTGCCGAGAGTGTAGTGGGAAAACCAACCTTCCCCTTTGCGCCGTCCCTGATCGAGGACCTCGCGCGCCCGATCGATCAACGCTTCGTTATTCGAGAGAAGAATGCCACCCTCGCCCGCCGTCATCACTTTGCCGTTCTGAAAACTGAAGGAACTTACGGCCCCGATGCTGCCGGCGCGAACTCCGTTCCATTCCGAGCCGTGAGCGTGGGCGGCGTCTTCGAGGATCGGCAGGCCATGAGCGCTTGCAACGGCGGTAATGGCGTCCATATCGGCCATGGGTCCACCGAAATGCACCGGGATGATGGCGCGGGTCTTCGGTCCGATGGCTTCGAGGATTCGAGCGGCGTCGATGTTGAAGGTGTCGGCTTCGATATCGACGAAGACTGGCGTGGCACCCACGCGCGAGACGGCTGTGGCGGTGGAAATGAACGATATGGCCGGTACGATGACTTCGTCGCCTGCCCCGATGCCGAGGGTCTCAAGCGCCATCTCAAGGGTGACGGTGCCGTTGCAGGCGCTGAGGCCGTAACGGCAGTGCTGGAAAGCCGCGAATTCCTGCTCGAAACGCGCTACGAAGGGGTGATAGCCGCCCCAGCGATCGCTGGCGAGAACTTCTTCGAGAAGTTCTCGCTCGCGGGGGCCGGAAACGGGCCATGACGGGATGCCCATATGTTCAGCATAAGGGCTGCCCGTTTGTTGCTCAGAATTGTTGCGCCCGGTGAACTCCATAAGTTGATATTCTGGAACTGGTCTTTCTGGAAAACAGTCCAATCCGAGGAGGAATCTGGCTAGTGGCCGAAGTGGGTGGGGACATCACAGTCCTCCTGCGCAGGTGGAAGGACGGAGATGCGGGCGCGTGCGATCAACTGATACCGCACATCTATCCGCATCTGCACGAAGTTGCCGCCGCCTATCTCCGGCGGGAATCGGACGATCACACTCTGCAGCCGACCGCGCTGGTGCATGAATTGTATGTCCGGTTGCTCCAGCAAAGGAAGCCCGACTGGGATAACCGCGCGCATTTCTACACTTTCGCCGCAATGGTGATGCGGCGGATCCTGTCCGATCACGCCCGGGCGGCTCAGGCCGGAAAACGCGGCGCTGGATTGCGACATTTGCCGCTCAACGACGAAATCCCCTGGATCAACCTGAATGGTGACGATCTTGTGGACGTAAACCGGATTCTGGACGAACTCGAAGCGGTGGATCCCCGCAAGGTTCGCCTGCTGGAGTTGCGCTATTTTCTGGGATGCACTTTGGCTGAAGCGGCCGAGCTACTCTCCATTTCACGAGCGACGGCCGAACGCGATCTCACATTGGCCAGAACCTGGCTGTACTCGCGACTGATGGCAAAAAAATCGCCGGCGTGAGGGGTTTTCACACGCATTTCCGCGGACCAGAATGTGAGGTCCGGTTGGAGTACGGCTTATGAATCCAGAGGAAAACGCGAAGTCACTGACGCCGCAGCGATGGCAGCGCATAGAAGCTCTCTTTCATGCGGCTCTGCAACTCCCGGAAGCCGACCGGGCGGATTTTCTGCGCGATACGTGCGCGGGCGGGGAGTCCGTTGCCGACGAAGTACTTGATCTTCTGAGAGTGTACCCGCAGCAAGAGCGGCTGATCGGGAAGCGCCCGAACAAAGAGGACGCGGATGCCGATGAAGCAAGAGGACGGATCGGCGAAACGGTCGGGGGTTACCGGTTGGATTCGGAACTCGGCCATGGTGGCATGGGGACGGTCTATCTGGCCATCCGTGTGGATGGCGAGTTCGAACAACGGGTTGCGCTCAAGGTGGTTCGCCCGCAATTGCGGACACCAGTGTTTGTGGAGCGCTTTCGCGTGGAACGGCAGATCCTGGCGAATCTGAATCATCCCAACATCACGCGACTGCTGGATGGTGGCGTCACGGGCGAGGGCGATCCGTATCTGGCGATGGAATATGTGGAGGGTCAGCCGATCAATCGCTACTGCGACGAGAGGTTACTGCCGGTGCCGGATCGGATTCGGCTGTTTCTGGAGGCTTGTTCCGCCGTCGAGTACGCTCATGCGAATCTGGTGGTCCATCGGGATCTGAAACCAGGCAATCTGTTGGTTACGCGCGAGGGGGCACCGAAACTGCTCGATTTCGGAACAGCCAGCCTTTTGCTCGCGGAGCAGGAAGGCCTCAAGGACGCGCCGCTCGGCACCCTGACGCCGCGTTACGCAAGCCCGGAACAGTTGCGCGGTGAGCCGGTGTCCATCGCGATGGACCTGTACTCCATGGGGGTAATGCTCTACGAGTTGCTCACGGGCGCGTGGCCTTTCGGGGATCCGGAATCTCCCATCGCAGGGTTTGATCGCGCGCTGCGAGGCGCCGATCCCACCGCGCCGCAACGGGCGATCACGGAACAATCGGCGCGTCTGCGATCGACGAAAAAAGCCAAACTGGCACGGATGCTGGCGGGCGATCTGGGCAGCATCCTGATGAAGGCCCTGGCTAAGGATGCGCACCAGCGATACCTCTCGGTTGGGCATTTCTCGGACGACCTGAGGCGTTATCTCAATGGCGAGGCGGTTCTGGCGCGTACCGGAAACGTGGTCTACCGGGCGGGTAAGGTTGTGCGGAGGCACAAGCTCGCGGTGGCATCGACCCTACTCGCATTTCTGGTGCTGGTGGTTGCCACGATTTACTCCGCCGGGCAGGCGAAGGCGGCGCGGCAGCAAACGGCAAAGGCGGCGCTAGTCGTCGAGTTCCTGGAGGGGCTGCTGGGCGCGGCCGATCCCCTCAATGAGGGCGGAAGAGCGGATATCACGGTTCGCGAGGTGATCGACATTGCCCGAGTGCGACTGAATGAACTGAACCCGGAACCGGTGGTCAAGGGCTATCTGAATAATCAGCTGGGCGTATCGTTCGAGAATTTTGCGGAATTCGAAAAGGCGGAGGAGCAGTTCCGGAGCGCACTCGCTATCTCCCGGCGTGTGGGTTCCAGCGACCAGGTGGCCTGGGCTGAGACCCATCTGGCAAATGCACTGGCGGAAACCCTGAAAAATCAGGACGAAGCGGAGGCTTTATTTGTGGATGCGGTTGCCCGCGCCAGAAGGCAGGGAAAGGATGCCGATCCACAACTACTCTATGTCACGGTCGGGCAATATGCATTCTTCATTTGGCAAAGATATGGCCACACCGCGCGAGGCGAGGCATTGGGGAGAGAGGCAAATGAAATGGCGCGCACCGATGCGTCGATGCCGCGAGCCTGGCTCGCCCGCAGCGATGAGGCCGCGGCCGAGTACCTGATCGAGGAGAATCGCCAACAGGAGGCTGAGAAGTTGCTCGACGAGGCGCTGGCCATTGAGCGGGCGTTCACCTATCCCACCTCTAACCTGACTAATGTGCTGAGCACCCTGGGAACTCTGCGCATGAAACAGGGCGATTACGCGGCGGCGGAGAAATACGCGCGCGCGGCTCGGGATGAGGCGAATCGGGTGTATGGCAAGGCGAGCTTCCCGGGAGCCGAGGAGTCGGCGCTGCTGGCGTTCACCCTGTCGCGCCTGGGCCACGCAGAAGAAGCGTTGCAGGTATCGGCTGAAGCGCTCGATACCGCACGCGCGACGGCGGATCACGTGTCCGCTCGTATGGCATTGCCTTTGACTGCGCGCGCCTGCGCCTTGAACTATGCCCCGAACGGCGAGCAGTTGGCCCGGGAGGCCGAGCGGCTGGCGAGAGAGGCGCTGGCCGATCTCCCCGCGTCCCATCCAAACGACCCTGTGCAGGCGCGCGCCAACGCCGAACTGGGAGTGGCATTGGTGAGCCAGCGGCGTTTTGCGGAAGCCTTACCGGTGCTCCAGGCAAGTGAGCGGACATTCCTGGCGCTGCCGGGATGGGGTCCGAAGGACCCGGAAACGGTCCGGGTGCATGAGGCGTTAGCGACAGCATCGGCCCGAATTCATGGGTAGTCCCTGGTGTAGGCCCAACCCTTCGTGAGGGAGTTCTCCCCTGTCTTGCGCGGTCTCCAGTGTGCATGGTTTGGCCCTGCACAGAGCTTGAAAACTGGAGGAGAAGTCAGATGAAAAAATATAGCGCAGTCGCTTTACGGTTCATGGGCCTCGCGTTGCTCACGGCAGCGGGGTTGACCCCGACGGCATTTGCCGGTTCGGTCATTCTGGACGGAGGATTTGAAACACCCGTCCTCCCACCCGGCGGATTCAATACGGGTTATCAGCTTTACTATATCGGCCAGTCGCTCGGAGCGTGGACCGTCGTCGGGCCCGCGGGCGGAGATGTGGCCCTTTACCAGGATACCGAGACCAGTGGATCTCCCGTTACGCCCCTCAATGTGGTGGATGGGATCCAGGCGGTGGATCTCACGGGCGATTTAAATAATGGTGACCCGTACGGACTCTCGCAGTCCTTCGCGACGAACGCCGGCGACACATATTCGCTCTCCTTCTGGGTTGGTAATTATCTCAACCAGGACGCCAGTGTGGCGGTTGACCTGAACGGAAGCCTTTTTCAAATTGCGACGAATCCTTCCCCGACCAGCGGGTACGTGACGCTGTGGGAGGAGTTCAGTTACAGCTTCACCGCGGCTGCCAGTACGACGACACTGGCCTTTCTCAACCATGGCGTGCCGGGAACGAATCAAACCAGTCTGGATGCGATTTCGGTCACGGACACGACCCCTTCGAGCACCCCGGAGCCATCCACTCTCGGTCTGATCGGATTGGGTCTGGCTGCGGTTGGGGTAATCCGGAGCAGGCGGGGATGGCCTTTCGGGCGGCCTCTCGAATGAAAGAGTGTGTCTACCAGGAACGGCGCGAGGAGTTGGAGAAGCATGAATTCATGATGGGCTTGCCGCAGGGACGGTTGGGTTGCGTTTGACTGCGCGCACCTGCGCATTGAGCTACGGTCGGCACATCGGTAACGGCGACCGGATGGCCCGGGAGGCTGAGCAACTGGCGGGCGTGGCATTGGTGAGCCAGCGGCGTTTTGAGGAAGCTTGGCCACCGCTGCAGGCAAGTGAGCGGACCTTCCTGGCATTGCCGGGGTGGGGTTCGAAGGACGCGGAGACGGTTTCGGGTGCATGAGGCGTTGGCTACGGCATCGGCGCATGGCCGTCGGTAGTCTCCCGGCGTCGGCTCAATTTTCCGTGAGGGAGTTTTTCCCTTGTCTGCGCGGTCTCCAGTGTGCATGAGTTCGACCTTGCACAAAGTCTAAAACTGGAGGAGAAGTCAGTGAAAAGATTTACAGAACACATGCTGAAGCGTAGTATGGGCCCTTGCCACCTCGACCGACCGGCGGCGGTTCCCGGTGCAAACAGCCACCCGACACGGTCGCAGCTGCGGCAGGTAATTTGTCTGGCTGTCGCGAGCTGGCATTCAGCTGCGTCGCTAACGCCGGCAGTTACAGCGCGGCCACCGATTTTACGCTTGCCACCAATCCGAACGGAGTCTGGCTTTACGATTACACCAGCACTCCTCTTACCACTGCCGTCACGGGCACCGGATCGCTGACTGGCTTCAACTACTGGTGGGACGGGCAGGCTCTGCCGAACTCCTCCATAGTGGGAGAAAACGTCACCAGCAGCCCCATAGTATACCTTTCGGCGCTTGTTTTGCCCGTAGATTACCTGGTGATGGATCCTGAAGGCAACAGCAATGTCGAAGTAATCTTCACCGCGCCAACATCCGGGTATTATTCCATCACCGGGAGTTTCCTCGGCATCGACAGCAATGAGCAAACTCATCCGGTGGCGATTTTTGATAACAGTACTTCCATTTTCACGAGTACCATGTCGAGCCTGAACCAAACCGACTCGTTTAGTCTGAACGAGACGCTGAATGCCGGAGACACTATCGGGTTTGTTGTCGATACAGGCTCCGTCTACTACAGCCTGTCGACCGGGCTTACCGCCACAATAACCACCGGCGCGCCAGAGCCTTCCACCCTCGGCCTGATTGCCTTCGGGCTGGCTGCCGTGGGCGTTGTCCGGAGCAGGCGCAGGCGTCGTCTCGGCGGCCACTAGAATGAAAGAGTGAGTGTCTACCAGGAGCGGCGCGAGGAGTTGGAGAAGCACGAGTTCATGATGGGCCTGGCGCGGGGACGGCTGGCGGTGACGCTGGATGTCCTGACCGACGCGCTGGTGCTGGTGGGCCAACATGGCGTATATTGCCAAAGTTCGCGACAACCAGGTAAGCCAGCCATGGATATTCAGCTGATTTCGAAGTCCATCTCGGACGCGAAAGAGCTGATCAGCGGCGTGATGGGCGAGCTGAAGAAGTAGCTTAGTAACGAAATAGCGGAGCGCTTTGTGGGGCGGGATGGCATCGCCCACCAATACGCTGAAGCGCCGGCTGCCAACCAGGTTGCCAACCGGCCCGACAGCCGAGCCGAGTCTGAGGCAATTATTTTCCTGCAGATACTTAAGCCTGCACGAAGGGGTTTGAGCGCTTTTCCGCCGCGATGGTGGTGGGCGCGCCGTGGCCCGGATAGACGATGGTTGCTTCCGGCAAGGTGTAAAGCTTGCCGCGAATGGAAGCGGCGATCTGGCTGAAGTCGCCGCCGGGCAGATCGGTGCGGCCGACGCTGCCCTGGAAGAGCGTGTCGCCCGCGATCAGCTTCTGCTGCGCCGGCAGGAAGAGTGAAATGCTGCCAGGCGTATGGCCCGGCGTGTGGAGGACATGGGCCTCAATGGCACCCGCGCGCAGGATGTCGCCTTCGTGCGCAGGCGTATCGATCCCCGGGTTTTCCGGTGTTTCCATCCCGAGCCATGCCGCCTGCATGCTCAGATGCTCGGCCAGAAAAGAATCGTTTTCATTCATATAGACCGGCGCGCCGGTCAGCGCGCGGAGTTTTTGTGCGCCGCCGACGTGGTCGATATGGGCATGGGTGATCGCGATGGTCTTCACTTTGAGCTTGTGGCGGTCCAGAATGGCGACGATTTCGGCAATGTCGTCGCCGGGATCGACCACGATGGCTTCGCGGGTGACCGGGTCGCCGAGGATAGAGCAATTGCAGCCCAGGACGCCAACGGGGAGGATTTCGTGGATCAGGCTTTGATGGGTGGGGCTGGCTTCGGATTGCATATAACAACGATCATCGCGCATGATAGTGAGTGATGGTACTTGTTCATATTGTTGTGATGGCGCTGCATATCCTCTGCGCCGTGATCCTGGTGGGGGGCGCGATTGCGTGGCGCTTCGGGGCGATCCCGGGGATTCAGTTGCTGGAGGCGGAGACGCGAACCAAGGTGGATAACGCGATTGCGGCCACGTGGAAACCCGTGCTGTTCTTCGCGATCGCCGGCGTGTTGCTGAGCGGCATCGTCAATCTGATTGAGGCGGGGCAGCGTACTCCGCGATTCCACATGGTATTCGGGCTGAAGATGCTGGCGGTGCTGCATCTTTTGGCGGTATCCGTGCTGGCGACGCGCGCCGACAATCCGCGGCGGTCGCGGCAGTTGACCGGTGTTGTGGTCAGCGGCGTGATCATCGTGATTCTGTCGGCGGCGCTGAGATGGGTATAGACATGACTCCCGGCTACCAGGCTTTAGCCGATTCGGCTGCGATCCTCGATCTCTCGGAGCGCGGGCGGATTCGTGTCACCGGCGAGGATCGCGCACGTCTGCTGCATGCCATGACCACCAATCATGTGCAGGGGATGACGCCCGGCGATGGGCAGTATACATTCTTTCTCAATGCGCAGGGTCAGATTCAGGCGGACGCTTACATTTTGTGCTTCGAAGATCACTTCCTGGTAGACGTGGAACCGCAGACGCGGAAGTCTATATACGAACACCTGGACAAGTTCATTATTGCGGACGACGTAACGCTGGAAGATGTGACGGAGCAGACGTTCGCCTTCGGGCTGGAGGGTCCGCAGGCGCTGCGGTTTGCGGCGGAGGCGGGCATGACGGCGCCCCATGCGGCTGGTTCGCACACGGAATGGGATCCGTATTCGGTTGCCGCGATATCATTTACGGGCGCGCCGGGTGTTCGGGTTTACGGACCGGCCCTTCGTAAGGACGATGCGCTGGGTGTTTTGGCAGGTTCCGGAGCTATCGAGGCTACGCAGGCGGATGCGGAGACTTTTCGTGTGACGCGCTTTAAGCCGCGGTATGGGCGGGACATCACCGACCGGTCGCTACCGCAGGAGACGCAGCAGATGCGGGCGGTGCATTTCCAGAAGGGCTGCTATTTGGGGCAGGAGATTGTGGAACGAGTGCGGTCGCGAGGGCATGTGAATCGGTTGCTGGTTGGGTTTATGGGGGATTCCGGGCATGTGCCTGCCGTTGGGGCGAAGGTGGCGTATGGCGGGAAGGAAGACGGGGAAGTGACGTCGGCAGTGGGGGTCGGCGGGAGGTTTTATGGGTTGGCGGTGGTGCGGGCGCAGATTGCTCAGGCGGGGACTATTGTGGGGATTGATGGGCGACCTGCGAGGATAACGGCGTTGGCAGGGTAAGGTCCTTTGACGTGACCCTGAGGCTCGGACACGAGCTTTGGCCTCCCGACGAGGCCGAATCGAACAGGGGCATGAGTGCCGTGCCCCACGAGATGATTAGGCTAGGACCAGTCGACTACGGCTTTGACGATGCCCGCTTCGCGGTGGAGCCATTTCGGAAAACGCTCGTGCATGATGGCGCGGGGAGCGCATTCGAGGGGCCAGGCGGTGACATTCACCTCGCCGCTCTCCATGAGATCGAGCACACGGTGGTGCTCCGCCGGTGTGCTGTTGCGGCTGGCGAGGATGGTGGCTTCGCGGCGGTGCAGGTCGGGATCGAACAGAGAGATGTGATCGTTGATCAGGCCGACGAAAATCAGTTTGCCGCCCTGCTGGAGCAACTGGATGGATTGCTCCATGGAGCCCCGATCGCCCGTGCAATCGAAGACCAGCATGGAAGGCTCTTCCTGGCGCGCTTCGTCCTGCGAAGGGTAGGCCCGGTTCAGGCCATGATGGCGCGAGGCGAATTCCAGACGCTCCGGCATCTTCTCGACCACGCCGATATCCGCGCCGGCGAGACGCAGGAATTCGATCACCGAAAGCCCGATGGGCCCCGCGCCCACGACGATAGCGCGATCACCCGCCGCGGCAGCGGACCGGCCCACGGCGTGAATGCCGACGCCGAGCGTTTCGACGAGCGGGATCAAGACCAACGGCAACTTTTCGCACTTGTACATCTGTTTCGCGGGGAGCAGGATGCGGTCGCGCATTCCGCCATCGGTATGGACCCCGATGACGCACATCTTCGCGCAGCAGTTGGAACGGCCGCGCGAACAGGCCGCGCAAACGCCGCACGTCATGTAAGGATTGACGGCGCAGCGATCGCCCGGCTTGAAGCCTTCGACGCCTGCGCCGGCCTCAATCACTTCCACGGCCAACTCATGGCCTAGGACGCGGGGATAGCTGAAGAAGGGCTGAGTACCTTCAAACGCGTGGAGGTCTGTACCGCAGACGCCGACCATCAACACGCGCACCAATACTTCACCGGGGCCGGGCGCATCCGGAAGTTTGGTGCCGGAATGCGCGAAGCGGCCCGGTTGTTCGAGAGTAACTGTATTCACGAGTTCCTACTGACCTCTCCCCGCACCGGCAGCGCCTGCGCCGGCACCCATGCCACCGCGGCCGCTGCCGCCACGACCACCGCCACGACCCGCGGGTGCAACGTAGCCGACGAGTTCCTCGACCGGCTTGTGACCGGCCCACGCGATGCCGCGCAGCAGGGTCTTCTGAACGGCCGGAAGCGCGAAGTTCGAGTAGGTGTGGCCCTGCATCCAGACGAAGGCGCGGGCGGGTACGCCACCCGGGAGGGTGTGTTCGTAGGTCCAAAGCTGGGGCACGATTTCGCCGACGTGGCCGGTACCCATCCTCGCGCTGGGAGTGTCGGCGATTTCCGCATTCGCCAGAATGTTGATGCCGGGATTGGTGGCCCAAGTCATCAGATAGAAGGATTCGTCGTCGTCGAGAGTCATGTCGGGGAAATCCTTCATGATCGGGTTCGTTTTGTCGACGACGGTGTAGGGAATTTTCGCGTCGAGCGTGAAGTTGGTTTCGCCGTGCTTCTTGCCGCCGCCGACGAGCGTGGCAAAGTAGGCCGGGTCGGGACCGCAGAGGGAGTCATGGAAGCTGACGAGTCCGCCGCCGTGTTTGACGTAGTCTTCGAGGAGCGTCTTCTGGTCGTCGCTGATATAGGCGGCATCGCCCTTGTAGATCACGACCACGTCGGTGCCGACGAGATCGGCGGCGCTGGGCGCATGGATGGCGCCCTGAACGACGGCGCCGCGCTCGGTGAGAAGTTTGCTCCAGTCGGCGAGGAATTGCGGATAATCGTGCTGGCCCGGACCGTGGGATTTGAGGCCAGCCCAGATGTAGATGTGCATGCCCCTGGCGTTCTGCCCTGGAGGCTGGGGTACTCCGTTACCGCCCCGACCGCCACGACCGCTGCCGCCACCTGGTGCAGGAGGCTGCTGAGCGATTGCCGGGGACTGGCGCAGCATGACGCCTACGCAGAGCAGAAAGAGTGCGCCGAGCAGGAACTGCCCGAACAGTCTGGAAAATCTATTTGTCACAAGTCACCTCAATTGTTGTGTCTAAAACGGCCACCATTGATCCTATCTCATTGGGTCCGACAGAAAACCCCCAGCCGCGGATAAACAGGGACAGGCACAGATAAGCTGAAAGCAGGAAGATGGATACAGTCGACCAGCTCCGTGCATTCGCTGTTTGTCATTCGCTCAAAGAGTATGCGTCGCTGAAATCGGCGATGCGGCAGATCGGGTTCGTGCAAGCCGATCCTATTCGTGCGCCGGCTCGCGCGCAGGATTTGATTTTGCGGCATCGCGTGGCCGGGTACAAGGCGGGCGATCTGGACCGGCGCTATCACTCACTTGATATCGAAGAAGACTTTCTTCACAACTACGGATTTGTCGCGCGCGATGTCTGGCGATTGCTGCATCCGCGTTCGATGAAGCCGCTTACGGCGCTTGATTGGAGAGTGCTGGAGTTTGTCCGCGACGCGGGCCGGATTCATCCGGATGAGTTGGGGGCGACCTTTGGACGGGCGCGCGTGGTGAATGCGTGGGGCGGATATTCGCAGGCCACGAAGGACTCGCTCGAACGGCTACACGACCGCGGACTGCTCCGGGTTGCGCGCCGTGACAAAGGCATCCGCGTTTACGAGGCGATATCGCTCACCGTGGAATCTCACTTGCCCGAGGTACGCCTGGAAAGCCTGATGATGCTGGTGGCGAAGCAACTGACGCCGGTGCCGGAGAAGACGCTGCTCTCAGTGGGGGCGCGGTTGAAGAGATGGATTGGAAAGGCGCCGGAACATCGCAAGGTATTGCGCCGGCTGATCGCAGCGGGGCAACTGGAGCGCCATGTCGTCGATGAGATCGTTTATTTGTGGCCGACCGGGGCGGGCCGACGTACCGGGGAGGCGGAGCGGCGTGTTCGGATACTGGCGCCGTTCGACCCGGTGGTCTGGGACCGGGCGCGCTTCGAACATTTGTGGGGATGGAACTATCGCTTTGAGGCGTACACGCCGGTGGCACGGAGGGTGCGCGGGTACTATGCGATGCCTCTGCTCTGGGTGGATCGGGTGATCGGCTGGGCGAATGCGAGCGTTGTGGAGGGGAAGCTTCGGGTGGAAACCGGGTTTATGGGGGCCAAGCCGAGGGGGAGCGAGTTCAGCCGGGAACTGGAGGCGGAAATCGGGCGGCTTGGGGAGTTTTTGGGGTTGTAGGCGCGATTTTACCGGATCTTCATAATGCCAATGTTTCGATTCGGTTACTCTGATAAGTGACATGAACTTGTTTCCCCGTGACGAGAAGTTCTTCAAACTGCTCGAACAACAATCGAACCTGATCCTGGAGGCAGCCAAGACGCTGTACGACGGCGTTCAGGCCGGCGCGCCCGCGATGGCGCTCAACGCCGGAGTCATCAAACGGCTGGAGCACGAAGCCGATGAGATTACCCACCAGATTCTTACCCGTCTGCATGCGACGTTTGTGACGCCGATCGATCCGGAAGATCTGCATGCGATCACCACCGCGATGGACGACGTGATCGATTCCATCGAAGACAGCTCGTTTCGCCTCACGGCATACCGGATCGACCCAATCCCGGCGGGCATGATTGAATTCGCGCAGATTATTCATGCCACATGCATGAGGCTGCAGGTTGCTATCCAGAAGCTGCGCGCAGGTAAGGCGCTGCAGGAAGAGTGCATCGAGATCAATCGCCTGGAGAATACGGCGGACGATCTGGTGCGACGTCTGGTGACGAATCTGTTCGAATCGGGCATGGACGCGATTTCCGTGATGAAGCACAAAGAGATCTACGAGTTCCTGGAACTGGCCGTGGACCGCTGCGAGGACGTAGCGGACGTGTTACAAACCGTCAGCGTGAAGAACAGCTAAGCGCATATGACGATTTCCTGGCTGGTAGCGGGCACGGTAGTCATTGCCCTGCTGTTCGACTACATCAACGGCTTTCACGATTCGGCGAATTCGATCGCGACGATTGTTGCTACGCGCGTGTTGCGACCGTTTCACGCCGTGATTTGGGCTGCGTTCTTTAATTTCATCGCGGCGATGTTTCTGGGGACGGGCGTGGCGTCGAGCATCAGCAAGGGCTATGTGAATCCGGACATCGTCACGCCGGAGCTGGTGCTGGCGGGGCTGCTGGGCGCGATTGTGTGGAACCTGATTACGTGGTGGCTGGGACTGCCTTCGAGTTCGTCGCATGCGCTGATCGGCGGCTACGCGGGCGCAGCGGTGGCGAAGGCGGGTTTGGGGGCGCTGGTTATGGGGAAGTGGGGCACGACGCTGCTGTTTATCGTGCTTTCGCCGCTGATTGGCATGGCGCTTTCGTATACGCTGATGCTGATCGTGCACTGGACTTTCCGGCATACGGCGCCGGCGAAGTCGGATAAGTTTTTCCGGCGGATGCAGCTGGTTTCTTCGGCACTGTTCAGCTGCGCGCATGGCACCAACGACGGGCAGAAGACGATGGGCATCATCACGGCGCTGCTGGTGGCTGCCAAGATGCAGAAGGGCAGCCACATTCAGACGTGGGTGATTGTAGCGGCGAGCATCGCGATCAGCCTGGGGACGATGAGCGGCGGGTGGAAGATTGTGAAGACGATGGGATCGGGGTTGACACGCCTCAAGCCGCGCGGTGGGTTCTGCGCGGAGACGGGGGCGGCCTGCGCGATTCTTTTCCCGACGTTTCTGGGGCTGCCGGTTTCGACGACACACGCGATTGCGGGGGCGATTGCGGGAGTGGGGTCGACGCACCGGAGGAAGGCCGTGCGGTGGGGGAAGGCCAGGGAGATTGTGTGGGCGTGGGTGCTGACGATTCCGTGCGCGGCGTTTGTGGCGGCGGTTTGTTACGTGATTGTGCGGATGTTCGCGCCGGGGGCGTGAGGGACTCCCTCGCCATTCTTTCGGCCTAGCGTTTCGCCTGAGGGCCCGGCAGTTCCGGCATGACCGTCACAATCCGTTGGGCTTCGGCACGTCTCGCGTGACGGGCAGTCCATTCCGCTCCCGCCAGAACGATAAACGACGCCACCATACTGAAGAGGATTACTTCGACGGAGTGCTGGAAGACGCCGTACTCGTTTTCGAGTTTGTGATCCAGCCACGTTCCCAGCAATAAACCAACGTATTTCAGGACTTCGAGTCCGGCACCGACTGCGATCGATACGGGGATCAACGGGCGAATCGGCACGCGGCAGTTGGGCAGCACCCAGTAAACGAAGAAGAGTGCCAGCATCGTCAGGGGGATGGCTGCGATTTTGAACAGTATCGTTGGCACCAAATCCCAAACCCACTTCCAGACGTGCGCGCTCATGTGGTTTTGCAGGAATTCCTGATTCACGGCGGTGAGCATGGCAGATGCAATCACCAGTCCGCCGCAAAAGATGATAAGGCCAAAACTGATCGCCTGATTGCGCAGGTAGGTTCGATTGGCATGGGCTCCCCAGGCGCGATTCAGGGCTACTTCCAGAGGCTCAAAAACGCCATTGGCGGTGAGCAGCAACAGGATGACGGATACGGCCTGAAAACGTGCGTGCTGGGGTTTGCCCAGGTTAGCCGAGAGATTGCGCTGGATGAAATCCGCGAGGTCGTGAGGGAAGAAGTCGTATAACGCGTGCCAGAGGGCCTGAACCCCGACTTCGCTCTTGAAGACGTGCTGCAACAGCGAGGCCATCACGGTGAGGAATGGGTACAGGCTGAGCATGACGCTGGCCGCAATGGAAAGCGCGTAGACGTGCACCTCCGTTTGCGCAAGGTAGCGTAACGTGGGGTGCCATTTGCGGGTGCGGTCAAGGATGGGCTCGATCACCTGCGATTCGATATGTTCGTTGATGATGTGCAAATCCGGACCCAGGGAATACCTTTGCTGAGAATACGAGTTCAGGGGAGCTGAAGTTTCCCCTAATTCCTATAGTATTCGGCGCGGCCAATCCGGCGATATGTATAAGAAAAATTTATACCCAACCGCGCTTGCATTTCCAAAACTTTCGTTCTAAACTGGAAGTTCTGGCAATGCCGTTCAGCTCCACAGTACGCCCCGTTACCCCGACCGCGCCTGTAGTCGTAGTAGGCATTATTACGGTCGTCGTATCGGGCCCCGTCTGAGGCCCTCGGCTAAGTCAAAAACTTCCGAGGCCATCAGCGGGGTGCAGCAAGCCCAGCCGATGGCCTTTTTTATTGGATCAAAGATTTCACTGGACAGAATCAGGAACAAAATCAGGAGCACTTAGTTACCATGCCCACTCCGAACGTTGCGCAAAATAATAATCCTCCCGGCGATCCGGGCAAGCTCATGACGGGCGCCGAGATGCTTCTCGAATGCCTGCAGCGGGAAGGCGTCGATATCTTTTTCGGCTATCCCGGCGGCGTTACGCTGCCCTTCTACGACGCGGTTTACGACTCCCACATCAAACACATTCTGGTGCGGCACGAAGAGAACGCGGCTTTCGCGGCGGCGGGTTATGCGCGCGCCACCGGCAAGACCGGCGTTTGCTGCGCGACCTCGGGACCGGGCGCGACCAATCTGGTCACCGGCCTGGTGGATGCGCTGATGGATTCGATTCCGCTGGTGGCCATCACGGGTCAGGTGCACTCGAAACTCATCGGCAGCGATGCGTTCCAGGAAGCCGATACGTTCGGCATCACGCGCCCGGCGACGAAGCACAACTTCATGGTGCGCAACGTGGCGGAATTACCGCGCATCGTGCACGAGGCGTTTTATCTGGCGTCGAGCGGCCGGCCGGGTCCGGTGCTGGTGGATATTCCGAAGGACGTTTTCCAAGCGCGCGGACATTATGTGCCGGTGGATACGATCCACCTGCCGGGTTATAAGGTTTTCACCGAAGGCCACGCCGGCCAGATTCGTCGCGCGGCGCAGTTGATCTGGGAAGCCGAGCGCCCGTTCGTTTACGCCGGCGGCGGAATTCTGGCGGGTCATGCTTCGGCGGAACTGAAGGAACTGGTGGAGTTGGTGGATATTCCCACCGTCTGCACGCTGATGGGTCTGGGCGGGCTGTCTTCGAGCCATCGGAACTTCATCAGCATGCCGGGCATGCATGGCAGCTACGCGTCGAACATGGGGATGACGGAATGCGATCTGCTGATCGCGCTCGGCACCCGGTTCGACGATCGCGTCACGGGTCAACTCGGCTCCTTCGCAAAACATGCGCGCGTGATCCACGTGGACATCGATCCGGCGGAAGTAGGCAAGAACCGCAATCCGGATATCCCGATCGTGGGCGACGTGAAGCGCGTTCTGCAGAAGCTCAATAAGGCTGTGGAAGAGATGGCGCCGGAGATGCGTGCGACCAATACGAACGCCCGCGGCGCGTGGTGGGATAAGATTCGCGGCTGGATGGAAGAGCATCCTTACGACCGCCGGCATGACGATAAGGTGATTCGTCCGCAGCATCTGATGGACGAAATCGACCGCCTCTCCGGTGGCCAGGCCGTGGTTTGTTCGGACGTTGGGCAGCACCAGATGTGGGCGGCGCAGCTGATCCGCTTCAACGAGCCGCGGCTTTGGGTGAATTCAGGCGGCCTGGGTTCCATGGGCTTTGGCGTGCCTTCGGCGATCGGCGCGCAGTTCGCCCGGCCCGATAAGCTGGTAATTGCGATCTGCGGCGATGGCGGTTTCCAGATGTCGATTCCGGAACTTTCCACGATCGCCACGCACAGTTTGCCGGTCAAGATCATTGTCATGAACAATGGCTGTCTCGGTATGGTGCGGCAATGGCAGACGCTGTTCTACAACAACCGGCTGAGTTCGGTGGCGCTTGAATGCTTCCCGGACGTGGAGAAGCTGGCGGGAGCCTACGGGTTTACGGGCCGAACGGTGGATAAGCCGCACGAACTGGCGGAAGCGCTGGAAACGGCATTCAAGACGCCCGGTCCTTACCTGCTTAATGTGACGGTAGCGCCGATGGAAAACGTTTATCCGATGGTGCCGGCGGGCGGCGCGGTTTACGAAATGGTGCTGGGTCCGGTGGAGCCGGCGGCGGTGGGCCAGTAAGGCCGGTTCAGAGAGCCGGATAAGGGAAAAACATGCTGCAAACAATATCCATTCTTCTTGAGAACAAGCCGGGCGCCCTGTTGCGCGTGACCGGCGTGCTCTCCGCGCGCGGTTACAACATTGAGGGTCTGACAGTCGCGAAAACGCTGGACCCGGAGCTTTCGCGCATGACGATCACGGTGGATGTGGAGGAACGCCTCCGCACTCAGGTCATCAAGCAAATGAACAAGCTCGTCAACGTCCTGCAGGCCACGGACATGACGGAATCGCCTTCGGTGATTCGCGAAATGGTGCTGCTGCGCGTGAAGTGCGCGCAGGAAAATCGCACGGCCGTGCTAAAGGAAGCGGAGATTTTCCAGGCGCGGGTGATCGATTCCTCGCTCGAAGGCTTCGCGATTGAAGTCACGGGAGTGACGGAAAAGCTGGATGAGTTTATCGACGTGATGCGGAGCTATGGCGAAAGCGACGTGTCGAGATCGGGCGCGGTTGCGATGTCGCTCGATACCAGGAAACTTCGCTTGCAACCCCCTGTGCCCACGGGCGCCGGTGCTCAGACTCTGTAAGTCCAATTCTTCTAAGGAACAGATTTCTTCATGGTTAAACGCTACAACGAAAAAGACGGAAACATCGAGCCCCTCAAGGGCAAAAAGATTGCCATTATCGGCTACGGCAGCCAGGGCCATGCGCATGCGCTGAACCTGCGGGATTCGGGTCTCGACGTTGTAGTCGGGCTCCCCGAAACGAGCAAGAGCGTGGCCAAGGCGAAAGCCGCCGGGCTCACGGTCCTGACGCCGGCTGAGGCCGCCAAGGTGGCCGACGTAATCATGATCCTTGTGCCGGATCATCTGCAGTCCGATATTTATGAGAACGATATCGCGCCGAACCTGACGGCCGGCAAGACGCTGATGTTTGCGCACGGCTTCAGCATCCATTTCAAGGCCATCACGCCGCCCGCCGATGTGGATGTCTCGATGATCGCCCCGAAGGCTCCGGGCCACCGTGTCCGCGAAGTATTCACGGAAGGTTCGGGCGTTCCGGCTTTGGTTGCGATCTATCAGGATGCAAGCGGCAAGGCTCTCGAAAACGCGCTGGCTTATGCAACAGGCCTGGGCTGCATGCGCGCGGGCGTGATTGAAACCACTTTCCGCGAAGAAACGGAGAGCGATTTGTTCGGCGAACAGGCCGTGCTTTGCGGCGGTGCCGCGGAGTTAATCCGCGCCGGATTCCAGACGCTGGTGGAAGCGGGCTATGCTCCCGAAATCGCGTACTTCGAATGCCTGCATGAATTGAAGCTGATCGTCGACCTCATCTATGAAGGCGGCCTGAGCTACATGCGTTTCTCGGTTTCCGATACCGCGGAATATGGCGATTACACGCGCGGACCGCGCATCATCAACGACGCCACGCGCGCCGAGATGAAGAAGATCCTGGCGGAAATTCAGTCGGGCGAGTTTGCACGGCAGTGGATTGCGGAGAACAAGACGGGCGGACGCAAGGGCTTCCTGGCCATGCGCGATTCGCAGCAAGGGCAGCAGATCGAACAGGTCGGCGCCGAGCTTCGCAAGATGATGACGTTCCTCAAGAAAACCAAAGAGGTCGGCGTACCGCAGGCTTAGTTGGCAATGCTGTGCACGGGGCGGATTACCAATCCGCCCCGTTTTTTCAAACACTATGCGCATTCAAACATTCGATACCACTCTTCGGGATGGCACGCAGGGCGAAGCCGTCTCTTTTTCCGTCGACGACAAAATCCTCATTGCGCGGAAACTCGATGAACTGGGTATCGACTATATTGAAGGCGGATGGCCCGGCTCGAATCCGCGCGACCGCGAATTCTTCGCGCGCGCCAAAGATCTGAAGCTGTCTCACGCCAAGCTCACGGCGTTCGGCTCGACGCGCTTTGCGAAGAACACCGTGCAGGAAGACCGCAACGTGCGGGAACTACTGGATGCGGAAACGCCCGTGATTTCGATCTTCGGCAAGAGCTGGGATTTTCACGTGCTGCGCGCGCTGGGAATTACGCTCGATGAGAACCTCACGCTGATTTCCGAGACTGTGGGATATCTGAAGCAGCACGGCCGCGAAGTGGTCTATGACGCGGAGCACTTCTTCGACGGCTACTCGCACAACCGCGATTACGCGCTGCGGACGCTCGAAGCCGCGCACAAGGCCGGCGCCGACGTGTTGTGCCTGTGCGATACGAATGGCGGCATGGCGACATCGAAGCTCGCGGCGATCGTCGCGGATGTGCGGTCGAAGTTCGGTGGCACGGTTGGTATCCACGCGCATAACGATTGCGATGTCGCGGTGGCGAATACGCTGGCCGCGGTAGAAAACGGCGCGTCGCACGTGCAGGGTTGCCTGAATGGGTACGGCGAGCGCTGCGGCAATGCGAATCTGGCGAGCGTAATAGCGAACCTGGAACTGAAGGCCGGGCAGGAAACGATCGGGCCGGAGAAACTGCAACTGCTGACGTCAACCGCGCGCTATATTTCGGAGCTGGCAAACCTGCAGATTCCGCGCGGCACCGCTTTTGTCGGCCAGAGCGCGTTCGCGCACAAGGGCGGCATCCACGTGAGCGCGGTGATGAAGGATTCGTCTACTTACGAACACATCAAGCCGGAATTGGTGGGTAACCATCAACGCGTGCTGGTGAGCGACCTTGCCGGACGCAGCAACATCGTTTACAAGCTGACGCGGTATGATCCGCAGGGGCTGCTCAACGAGGAATCGCGCCGTAAGCTGCTGGAGCGCATCAAGGATGCGGAATTCGCAGGCTACGATCTGGAAGCGGCCGATGGGAACTTCGAGCTGTTCGTGCTGGAAGCGCTGCATCCGGGGCAAACGTTCTTCGACGTGCAGGGTTACGAGGTGGTGATTCGCGCGGAAGGCGCCGAGACGACCCACACTGCGGGCGTAAGCGTGAAGGCCGTCGATGGCGAGCACTCGGCGACAGCTACGGGCAACGGCCCGGTAAATGCACTCGACGTTTGCCTGCGCAAATGTATTTCCGCACTGTATCCGCAGATCGGCGATGTCCGGCTTACGGACTACAAGGTCCGTGTGCTGGATTCCGGCAAGGGCACTGCGGCGAAGGTACGCGTGCTGGTGGAGTGGTCCGATGGCACGCGAAGTTGGTCGACGGTCGGTGTTTCCGAAGACGTCATCGAGGCGAGTTGGGATGCGCTCGTGAGCGCGCTGCGGCTGGAGCTGATGCGGATTGCTGCGAACGGCCGTTAGTCTTTCGGCACCGCACAGACAAAATTCGCAGCCTCATCCGTGCTGCCGGTCCCCTTCCACTTCGCTTCCTGAGGGAAGGGGCACAGCGGCCTCGTCCGAGTCACCACGCCACTCGCCAGCTTCGAAGCCGTCACGCTTTCGGGCGCAACGCCCGCAGTTGCCCAGCGATCCAGAGGTTCAATCATGTCGAAAGTAGTCGCGCCCGGGCCACCCGAACAGTGCTGCATGCCGGGCACCATATACAGGCGGTAGAAGTTGGCGGTGGACGGTCCCATGGTCTTTTGCACGCTCTCGTAATAGTTGATGCTGTTGAGCGGGGTGATGTCGGGATCACTCCAGCCGTGATACTGGATCAGCTTGCCGCCCCGCGCTTTGAAGGCGCTGAGATCCGGGTTGATCGCGTTGAATAATGCGCCCAGCTTGGCATCCAGATAGTCGATGTCGCTGTCGAAACCGTCGGCCGGCTCGAAGCGGAAGGTGTGGTAATCCCAGTTGGGGTCGTCGAACAGCATGAAGCGGAAGAAGGGAATGCCCAGGTTCAAGTGACCACTGCGGCCTGGGCCGGCGCCCGTGATCCAGTTGGCCCAACCGCCGGGACCTGATTCACCGCCCGGCACGAGTCCGGGCCAGATCTGACGGCCATCGGCAGCTTTCAAGCCGCCCCAGATCTTCGCAACCGCCCCGACCTGTGGCGCGGTGAGACAGGCCGAAGTGTCGGCTCCCGCGCACAGCAACTTCGCAGGATCGAAATGGCAGCGCCGCGGATCGCTCAGCACGCCGTCCTTCACGCCGTCGAGTTCATCGCAGGCGGCGTTGACAGCATCGGCGATGATGGGCACTTTGGCAGCGGGAATATAGGCGTCGCCATCGGTGGCCATCCCCGACCACAGATGCCCGCCGACATAATGATGGGTCCAGTAGTTCGCGGGGTCGCCCGCGATAATGCCGTCAAAATCGTCAGGATAGCGCTGGGCTTCAATGAGCGCCTCATGTCCGCCCTGGGAGCAGCCGTTGAAATAAGCATGCGTGGGCCGGGAGCTGTAAAAAGCCGCGAGGATCACTTTGTCGGCTTCGGCCATGAGGTGGATCGCGCGATCGGCGAAGTTTACGATGCGCTCGTAGTGATTGAGCGCCCAGGCGCCATCGTTCGTGCTGGCAGCGGCGTGGCCGGTGTCCGTGCTGCTGGTGGCGTAGCCCTGCTGCAGCGGTTTCACCATGGGCGCGTAGCTCACGGTGCCTGCAAGGCCGCCGTTACCGACGCTGAGCAGCTTTTGATTCCACTGCAGTGGCATCCAGAGTTCGAACTTCGCCTCGGTGCCCACAACGGCGATCACCCGGCAGAACGCGGGCGCCTCGAAACCAGGGATGCGGGGGCCATCGACAGGCGCGACGAAGGGACCAGCCGGGATCGACGTTGCCGAAGTAATCGTGATGGACGGAAAATGAGCGGCAGCCAGTTTTTCACAAGCTGGCTGGGCGCCTGCCGGGAGAGCACCAGTCAGCATTGCCGCGAAGGCAAATGCCGCAAACGGAGTATGTGCGAAGGGATGTTTCAAGAAGGCGAGTTTATCACTTCGCACTTTCCGGACTGCCTCGGTCAGCGGAGGTACGCTCAATTTCCGATCGTTAATTAATGGCAGTCAGAGACGTGAACACGGCAGAGTCCGGGAACATTGTCTTGTATGCGACGTCTGAACCAGCTGACGGTTCACTTCACGCAAACGCCGCGAGCGACGGGCTCACCGACTACACGGCGCGGCTGCTCGAATCCGGCAAGGGCAGGGCGGTTACCGTTATGGCGGCCGCACCGAGGATTCCCGTAACGAAGCGGCGGCGGCCATAACAAGCGGGGATAGCAGGCTGCAGCCCGGTGCCGCCCCTTTTCCAGTGAGTTCTTTCCGTTCGCCACGATCCGCATCGGCTCAAGTCGCCAGCGCGCTGAAGCCAAAACCCGGCTTACCGGAATACCCTTCGCTTTGAAGGCCTGCCTCGGCCGCCGATCATTTTGGATCGGCGCGTATTACTTATTTGCGTAGAAGTCGTAGTTGATCTTCCAGGTGAATTCCTGTCCGGGAGGGATCGACATGTGGATATAGGCCTCCGGGCAGGCCGTCGACCGGATCGACCAGTAGTTGATCCGTACCAGAGGCCGGTCCGAGGTTTGGCGGACTCCCGCGCCTGTCGCCACATTTTCTTCGGTGATGTCGTAATCCTTAGGGTCCGATCCGAAGCCGGTCAGGTTGCTTTGGGCGCTTTGGTTGCCGGTTAACTCCTTCAGATAGTGCAGTTCCTTGCCCTTCGTCTCGGCGAGGCCGCGAAAATCCTGGGTGTTGTGGACCTCAAACGGGAACTTCACGACAACGTCCGGGCCGGTCGGCTTCTTGTCGATCATGTAGAAGTTGTGCTCGTAGACGTCCGACACGATCAGCTTCTTGCCCGTGTTCTTCAGCTTGTGTTCCAGCACCATGGTGGGTTTGCCTTTGACCAGACGAACTACCTTTGTGTACTTGTAGGCGTAGCCGGATGACGGGTCGCTTACGATTTGGGTGAACTCGACGGAATCGGCGTGCTTCTTGACGGTCCACTTGCCGGGATTGGCGATTTCGTAGGTCTTGAATTGCTGGAACTGACGCTCTTCAGGCTTCTTGATGACGCCGACGCCGATCTTAAGGAAAGTACCGCCGGGTTTGGCTTCGGCGTAGCCGAGACCGGCATTGTCAGTAAGGAATTCTTCGACAGGGCCGGCAATGGCGTCGTGAAGTTTCGGATCGTAGGGAGCCGGGTTCCAGAAGCCGAAGAAGGTGTGTCCTTTATAGGTGAGGTCCGGCATCTGGCCGGACCAGTCGAAGCGGGTAGCACGATAGTAGCCGGAGGTTGCGTCCGGGAGGTAGAGTTTGGCGGTGACCACGCCATTTGTGATGGTGGCCTCGGGCACATCGGCGGCGAAGGCGATAGCGGCGGTGAGGATGGCTCCGGCGACGAGGCGGGAGAGGAGAGTCGATGGTTGGGTCATGATGGCGTCCTATCCAGTTTAATGAAAGTCGCGGAAGATTTTCGAAAATTCGTACGGCTGTTGGGGGACGCCGCTACAGGAGTTGGATGGTCTTGCCTGAGTATCGGGACAGGGAGCGTCGCGGCTGACGGCCCACATCGACATCCGGGTGATTACCGGGTTGGCCTGCGCCCAGTCTTCCACAAGTTGGGCGTCGCTCAGCGTGAAGGACTCGGGCTTCGTGTCATTGATGCCGATCATGGGAATAATTCCGATGCGGGCGCGAACGCCGTTATCGAGCATCTGGGCTGCGGTGCCGTTTGCGGCGGTGATCGCGTGAGTCCCCATGGCAAAGGGGTCGGCCTGCCCGCCGTAGTCCATGGTCATGATGTTGACGACGGCGATTCGCACGCCGTGCGTCATGGCGTTGTTCAGGAGGGCAATGCCCGCCGGGGTGAGGCCCGTGGTTGCCACGGGGAGTGTGTATGAGACCTGAAGGGTGGGATTTGCGGTTTGGAGTGCGGCGAGTGCGGAGTTGCGCCTGTCGACTGAGGCGCTGTCTTTGATAGCTTCGCCTTCAATGTCGAGATCGAGAACGGTTGCCTTGTATTTATCGACGACGGCTTGGTATTGGGCCTGAAGGGCTGTTGGAGTGTCGCAGCCGAGAGCCAGTTCCTTGCCTGCCTCGCCACCGAAGGAGATGAGGACATCGCCACCCTGCTGGCGGAGGCTATCGATTACCGGGGCAAGGGTGGATTCCTGCGCGAGTGGAGTGCGGCCACCCCAGGCGGCGAGACATTGACCGGCGGCGTTCTTATCGGCAACATCGGGTTTCGGAGTATCGATGATGAACGCGAGAGTGAAGTAGCGGATACCGGAATCGGCGGCGATGCGTGGCAGGTTCGGGGTGGTTCGCGACAATAGGATGTAGGGCGCGTAGAAACGGCCGGTGGGGAACGTGGCGGTTGGGGAGGCTGGCTGTGCGGCGAGGGCGAAGGGGATGAGCGCGGTGAGCGCCAGCCGGAAATTGCGGATTGTGTCCATCTGGGGTCGATTGTGCGCGGTTTGGGAGTGCGGTGTCAACCATATGGGCCCGGAGGGTACCTCGGCTCCGCAGGGGTTGGTGGCTCCGATATGCGGTCGAGTCTTGAGTGGAGCGGTCGATATCGAAAACGAACTTAGACAGCGTGGGTATCATCGATGTCGGCTTCATTCTCAGCTTCAATCTGAGATCCCGCCGCAGCCCGGGTTGCTGCCGCAACCGCGCCGTGGGCCTCGGCCTTTGCCTCTTCGTCAGCGGCGGCGGCAAGTGACGCTGCGGCGAGAGCGGACTCTTCTTCGCGGCGCCGATCGAGAATCTGCATCCATTCGTGGATAAGGGCGTCGGGTTCGCCATTGAGGTCGATGGGGAGGACGTGGCCCGAGAAGACAGCTTCGACGCCGGTCGGAGTGGGCTGGAGTTCGACGCGCTGGTTCATAGCTTCGAGGCGGAGGGCAGTGCCGATCCAGACGAAGTTGACTTTCATGCGGCGGGAGTAGCCGGCCCGCGTAAGGTCGCGCATGAGCTTCGGGACGTAGGCGGACTTCTTGAGCTTTTCGGCCCAGGGCGCGGCGGCGAGGGTACGGGCGCGGTCGGCTTCGCGGCGCTTGCGGTCATCGAGACCGCCGGCCTCGAGAGATTCCAGGGCTTTTAGATTATTTTCGAGGTTGTCGAGGAAACTCATTCTTCCAGTGTCGCGCGACGGTTGTTGTGGCGGGGATGTGGTCAGGCTGGTCGTGGGGTTGTCGCGCGTTGGAAGTGTTGTCGCGTTGGGATTGGCGGGATTGGCGGGCTTGCCAGGCGAGGCTCAGGGCAGGGGAGAGGGCAAGGGTACGCCGGAGCATGAGGGCGGCGGCGAGGCTGGTCTGTGGGGTGGTGCGTGCGGCGAGCCAGACCGCTGTGGCGACGATGGCGGTTGCGAGCAGGCCGAGCACGCTGGCACGGGGGACACATTTGAGCACGGGTTGCAGGTTTGGCTTTACTTCGTGATACGGGCTCGCGAAGGAAGTTGAGGTAGCGGACTGGCCAAGCCCATCCGTTCCCGTGAGTGAGAGGGCGCTGAGGGCGGTTGAGCCTGCGACCAGGCCTTCAGGGGGGATGGGGAAGATCAACTGGACTTTCGCGAGGCAGAGGAAGGCGATCTGTCGTGATTATGGCGGACGCCCGCGGCAGCCAGGGCGCTCCGGAGGAAGAAAACACCGATGCCGTGGACGCAGAGGATTTCCCGGATGACGGACGCAGTTCCGCAGGGAGGTTGCGCAAGGGGGACAACAGAGGAGTGCGAAACGGGAGAGGCGCGTGGGGCTATACCCGATGGAACCAAGGCTGGCTGGCTGCGTCGTCGAACGGCGGCCGACGCACAATCTGAAAGCATGCGCCACCTGGCATGGCCAAGCCGTGGTGTGGGACGAAACCCGGGACAGCTCACGGCCGCTACCTGATAGTCGCGGTGCCGAACCGATTGGGGTCCGCAGCGACGGGCGGTCCCCAATCCATGAACACGTCTCTACCAACAGGTTCAGACGCGGCGGATTCGGCGAACGGCAGCCGCGATCATTGTGGAGAGACCAATCGATAACAGGGCGACTGAGCTGGGCTCCGGTACGGGATTGGCGCCGAACGCCGCTCCGAGGATCTGATTCGAAGTTCCGTTGACCGCGTCCTCGCCACCCGTGAATGTAAGTGTCAGCGCATTCGATCCTGCGCCCGTTGAAGGATTGATCTGAAACTCAACACCACTCGCCGTAAAGCCGTAGAGCGTCGAGTTGGTCGTATCGTAGGCAACGCCGTACACGCTTGAAAAGCCCGTATTACCGATGAAGGTCGCAACCCCGGTTGTGGTATTCACGGTGTAGAAATCCCCGCCGCTGTCGCCCGTGGACGTTAAATATAAAGTGCCACCTATGAACTCCAGATCGCCTTCAACCGTATACGCCGTTCCGGTGTTGGTTCCCACCGGCGTCGCGGCGCCAGTGCTGGTGTTGACCGTGTAGATCGAATTATTGCCACCGGCCCAGAGATTTCCCGAGTTGTCGCCCGCCAGTCCGACGAGGCTGCCATTCGTGACGCCGGTGCTGCCGATGGAGTTGTTGGTCGAACCCCCATTCGTGATATGACCGTTATTCGGATTCACGATGTAAAGATTTCCGGAATGATCCAGCCCATAAAGGTTACCGTTGGAGGTGAAATCAATATCCGTAAAGCCGTCAAAGATGTCGGCTCTTGTGCTGGTACCGATGTAAGTAAAAATGCCTGTTACAGGGTTGCCGGCAAAGAGATCGCCGTTTGTATCATCGAGGCAGATATCGCTTGCGGCAGCATAGCCCGCACTAAGTGCGAGTGCGGAAACAATCGCCAAGAGTTGCATCTTCATTTGTTCAGCGCTCCTATTTTGACAGTGGCACCCGAGGTGGACCAGCTTCGGGGTGGAGACGGGTACTTACGCCCGTAATAAGCTGATTTGTCGAGAATTGCAATCCGGTACGGCGGTACGGGTAGTACGGTGCGATTGGTAAGACTCAGTACTCGTTCGAATCGGTCGCTGACGCTACTATCATCGCGTGTTGTACATGTCCGAAGCGTCGGCAGCACTGTAACAGCCGATCGTGCCGGGAAGAAGTTTATGCCTCCCGGAATCGAGGGGGTCGGATCGTGAAATGTAGGGAAGCCGAGCGTGCCTGTAAGAGAATCTGATAGTATTTCGGGCATGACCAGACGCACCATATTGGGCCTGATGGCCGCTTCGTTCGCCCGCGCGGCGGGGAAGTTGCCCGTGAACAAGAATGTGAAGTGGGGGCTGGGCTCCAACCTCTGGAATTATTTTCCGCGTGTGCCGTTCACCGATATCCTCGACGTCATGAAGGACACCGGATTCACCGGGCTGCGCGTCACGCAGTTCCCGCAGATCCTGCAAACGTATAACATCACGTCCGCGCAGATGGCTGCGGAAGTGGCGAAGCGCGGATGTCATATCGTGACGATTTCGTTCAGCCCGCCTTCGCGCGATGCCGCACGGCGCGCGGAGGTGATTGCGAATGCGCGAACGGCCATGACGTTTCTGAAAGAATTTGGCTCGAAGCATCTGGTGGTGTTTTCGCCGAATCGGACGAACGCGGCGACGCCCGGCGCGTTCCAGACGATGTGCGATTGCTTCAACGAAATCGGCCGCGCCGCGAACGACATGGGCTTCAAGGCCGGCCTGCACAATCACATGGGCCAGATGGTGCAGACGCCCGAGGAGGTGGATAAATGCATGGCGATGACGGATCCGAAGCTGTTCGGTTTTTCCCCGGATACCGCGCATTTATATCTGGGCGGTTGCGACGTGGTGAAGACATTGGATAAGCACAAGTCGCGTCTGATTCTGGCTGACTACAAAGATGCGAAGCGGTTGCCCGATGCAAAGCCGGATACGTTTAATCGCGAAAGCATTTTCGATCTGGGTGACGGCGAGGTGGATTTCCCAGGCTGCCACCGCGTCCTGAAGTCGATGAACTTCGACGGTTACCTGATTGTGGATCTGGATATTGCGCGGCAGGGTCCGCGCGCCAGTTATGAGCGGTGCGGCGAGTACGTGGTCAACAAGCTTGAGTCGATTTATGTGTAAGAAAATGACGCGGCGCGAACTGATGGGAAATGCTCTGGGCGCGGCCGCCATAGGAACTTTGATGCCAGGAATTGAAGAAGCTCAGACCGATTACCGGATTATCGATCCGCACGTGCATGTTTGGAAGCACGACCCCGCGTTTCCTTTTGCGCAGGGTGCGAATGTCCCGGCGCGCGACGCTGCGCCCGAGACGCTGCTGGAGCTGATGAAGGCGAACGGCGTTGCGAAGACGGTGATCATTCAGGTGATCCATTACAAGTACGACAACCGATTTTTGTTGTCGGTGCTGAAGAAGTATCCGGGGATGTTTCAGGGCGTGTGCCGGGTGGATCCACTGGATCCGGCGTCGCCAGATCATTTGTCGGTGCATACGGCGGAGGGCTTTCGCGGCGTGCGGATCAGTCCGGCGGCGAATGCATCAGGGGATTGGTTTAACGGACCGCTGATGCCACCGCTTTGGCGGAGGTGCTACGAACTGAAGGTTCCGATGACGGTGCTGGCACCGATCGGGCGCATGCCGCAGGTGGGGGAGTTGATGGAGAAGCATCCGGACCTGACGGTGGTGATCGATCACATGGCGGATTGTCCGGTGGATCAGCCGGCGGAGCTGGAGAAGCTGATTGCGCTGAAGCGGTATCCGAATTTGTTTGTGAAGGTATCGCACACGTGGTCCTTATCAAAGCAGGCATATCCGTGGCTGGATGCGCAGGAGCATGTGAAACGGTTGCATCAGGCGTTCGGTCCGCAGCGGTTGATGTGGGCGACGGACTGGCCGATTATCGAGGGGGTTTCGACGTACGATAAGGCGCTGAAGGTGGTGCGGGAGGATATGGCGTTTTTGAATGCGGAGGATAAGCGGTGGATGCTGAGTAAGACGGTGGAGCGGGTTTGGAATTTTTGACCCAACATCCGGGGTTCTAATCAACTCCGCGATGTCTGTTGGTGTCCCGTTCCCGGATGACCTTGCCTTCGCGCAGCAGCAGGCCCAGGATGCTGTAGGAAAGATAGTCTTTCTGTTTTCCCCGATAATCGCTCCGCAAACCCAGTAAGCTGGCGGCATCGGAATTCTTGATTCCGCCCTTATTGGCGCGCGCCAAGTCGTGAACCGCAGCTTTTAAAAATGTGAGCCCGAGTTGAGCGCGCTCAACGGAACCGGTCGGAACGACCAGGCCCGATCGTATTTTGCCGCCGACTCCAGAGGGCACTACCGAGTTCGTGAGCAATCCGCCTGTTTCGATCGTGCCAAACGCGGCGATCATCTCGGCTTCTAGCTTCAATGCCTGTTGATCCGTGAGGTCATCCGCGAGGATCTCGACAAAGGGCGCAGAGCCGGCGTCAAGGATCTCCCGGATACGCGCAAACTTTCGCGTTCCGTCCGGGGCTACAAGATGGTCGAAAGCTCTGCTTCCAGTTCCCTTTCCTACGTAGAATGGCTTAGCTGGCGATGTACGGGGATCTTTGAGGGCGTAGACATAGTAAAAATTGGTGGCCATAGAATCTTCAGACGACTCTAAGGTACCAGTGTGTAAAACGTTGCCCTGTGATGGCGTAGTCCCCGATCTCAGCAAGCTTCACGACTGGTTGGCGGCCGGAGCAACCCCGGCGGCGAACCTATCCGCGGCGGGGACGAGTTGCCAAATGGGTTGGACGAAAATCTACCCCGCCAGTTCCTTCTCCACCGCGCTCGCGAAGTAATCCACTTCCTGCACCGTCGTATAAACGCTCGGCGTCACCCGAATGCCCGTATACTCCGCATGCGGCGAGGTCGCCGTATAAATCCCGTACTTCGTCTGCAGCGTCGAGCCCAGCTTCCGAATATCCACGCCCTCCGCCACGCCGAACATGCCGATCCCGCACGACATCTCCGGATCCGGATTGTGCAGAATCTTAATCTTCTTGTTCTCAGCCAGACGGTTGGCCCAGCGGTCCTTGAGATACCGCAGCCGCGCCGCCTTGCGCTCAATGCCGATGTTCTGATTGAATGTCAGCGCTTCGCAGATCGCGTCGTGATTCGCCGCCGGGTGCGTGCCAATCTCTTCGAACTTGCGGATGTCGTTGTCCTGACGCACGCCAGCGGCCATCATCGGCCACGTCTCTTTGATGCGCGCCTTGTTCACATAGAGGAAGCCGGTGCCAACCGGCGCGAAGGTCCACTTGTGCAGGCTGACGCCGTAGTAATCGCAGTTGAGGTCGGAAATCTTGTACGGGAATTGCTGGAAGGCGTGCGCGCCATCCACGATGACCTTGATGCCGCGGGCATGCGCCATATCGGCGATGCGGCGAACCGGGAAAATCTGGCCGGTGCGGTTGGTGATGTGGCAGACAAGAATCACCTTCGTCGCCGGCGTGATGGCCTGCTCGTAGCGATGGTAAAGATCGTCCATGCTGACCACAGGCACGGGGAATGAAATTTCGGTGACCTTGATGCCTTCGCGGCGGGCGCGGGTGGCGAAGGTCGTCAACATGCGGGGGTAGTCCTGATTGGTGGTGAGAAGTTCGTCGCCGGCCTTGAGTTCGATGCCGAACTGGGCGATTTCCAGCGATTCGCTGGAGTTGCGTGTGATGGCGACTTCTTCGGCATCGCAGCCGGCCGCTTCCGCGATCATGCGGCGCGCGGTTTCCACCTTCGGCTCCAGTTGCTGAATCATGGTGTGGTAGGGACCCATATTGCTGTAGTCGAGATAGCGTTTCATGGCCTCCTGCACCGTGCGCGGCGAGGGGCTGACATGACCGTTGTTGAGGTTCACCACGGTGCGGTCCGTCGTGAATTCGTTCCGGATGGCCATCCAGAAGTCTTCGTCTTTGGCCGCTTCGAGCGGCGAAGCATGCGTTCGGGGGAGGATGGTTTCGGCGACGGCGGCCAGAGCGGCGGCGCGCGCGGTGAGGTCGAAAAAATCGCGGCGGTTCATGGGAGGCTCCTTAAAATGACTTCGGAAACTCAGCGGCGAGGGTGAATCTGAGTGATTCGTGCGGGGAACCAAAAACTACTTGTGGATTGTAGCACGCGTTTTGGGCTGATAATGGACCCTATGAAGATCGTGCGCGTTTTCGCGGTAGCGGCACTTCTGGCTTTTCCGTCATTCGGACAGGCCCCGCCCGGCGACTATCGTGTGACGTGGACCGCGCCCGGCAAAGATTACAACGACTCCATGCCCATCGGCAATGGCGATTTCGGCCTGAACCTCTGGACCGAGGAAAACGGTGACGTCGTATTCCTCCTCGATAAAACCGATGCCTGGACCGAGAACAGTCAGCTCGTCAAACTCGGGCGCGTGCGCGTGAAGTTCGATGCCAGCCCGTTCCGCGCGGGCCCTCTGTTCCGCCAGATACTGCTGCCGAAGCAGGGGTCGATTGAGCTTCATGGCACAGCGGGCGCCTCCCTGCTCGTGTGGGTGGATGCCAACGCGCCGGTGGTGCATCTGGAAATGAAAAGCGGCAGACCCGTGAAGATGCAGGCCACGGCGGAGATTTGGCGCGTGGCGTCGCGGTCCACCAAATCCGTGAAGGGCGTGCGCAATGACGAAATGACCAACGGTCTGCGCGAACAAGCCGGAAATCCCGAGGGCAGCCTCGTCGTCGATCCCGATATCGTCCTGCCGGCGAAGAATAACCGGCTGATGTGGCTGCATGACAATACGCGCAGCATGTATCCCACGTTGTTTGCCAACCAGCATCTGGAACCGTTGCTGGGCAAGTATGCCGATCCTTTACTGCATCGCGCGTTCGGCGTGCTGATGAAGGGGCCGGGGCTGGTGCGCTTGGACGATAAGACCCTGAAATCGGCAGCCGCGCAGACAAGCCTTCGCCTGGATCTGTACGCGGTCACCACGAAGGCGGAGTCGCCGGCCGAGTGGCAGGCTGTGATGGAGAGGACCGTTGCACGGGTCGATTCCGCGCCGCTCGATTTTGCGCGCAAAGGGCATCGCATCTGGTGGAGCGAATTCTGGGATCGCAGCTGGATTCGCGTGTCGGTTGACGAGGCCGCGGCGAACGTGACCCAGGGTTACGCGATGCAGCGCTGGCTGGCGGCGATCGAAGGCCGCGGCGTCGCTCCCATGAAGTTCAACGGCGGTATGTTCACCGTGGGTGAAGAGCCCGCGCCGGGCACGCCGTACGATCCCGATATAGGTCAGGAAGACGCGGACTACCGGGCCTGGGGAAGCAACTATTGGTTCCAGAATCAGCGGCTGGTCTACTGGCCGATGATCGCCGGCGGCGACTTCGATACCCTGGCCCCTTTCTACAAAATGTTTCTGGATGCGCTGCCTCTGGCGAAAGCGCGCACAGAATTGATCTATAAACACGAGGGCGCGGTGTTTCCGGAGACCATGTTCTTCTGGGGGCTGCCGAATAACAACGATTTCGGTTGGGGTCGCGCGGAAACCGAGATGGCCAGCCGCTGGATCCGCTGGCACGTGAACAACGGCCTCGAACTGACCACCATGATGCTGGATACCTGGGACATCACGCAGGACCAGCAATTCGCGCGGAAAACCCTGCTGCCGCTGGCTACGGAACTCACCGCATATTTCGACCAGCACTGGCCGCGCGTGGCCGGCAAACTTCGTTTCGATCCCTCGGCGGCGCTCGAAACCCGGCAGGTCGCGACGAATCCGGCGCCCGATATCGCGGGCCTCATGGATGTCTTGCCGCGCCTGCTCGCCCTGCCTGAAGAACTGACCACACAGGGAGACCGCGCGATGTGGGAGCGTACCCTCGCCGATCTCCCCCCGCTGCCCCGCGGCCGCACCGATGCCCAGGGTAAAGTCCCGGTGACGCCCGATGCGGCGTCTCCCGCGGGCGTTCGGATTTTGTGGCCGGCCGAACTGTTCGGCAAGTTCGAGAACAGCGAAAACCCGGAACTGTATTCCGTCTTTCCCTTCCGGCTCTTCGGAGTCGGATTACCGGAACTGGACCTGGCCCGCGCGACCTACGAAGCGCGGGGGTTCAAGGGTAGTACGTGCTGGGGCCAGGACGGTATTCATGCGGCGTGTCTCGGCTGGGCGGCCAGGGCGAAGGCGGAGGCCATCGCCAACTTCACCGCCTTCGGTCGCGAGCGTTTCAAATGGTTCTGGAAGCCCGGCCACGATTACGAGCCCGATCTGGATAACGGCGGGGCTGGCCAGATGATTCTGCAGTCGATGCTGCTGCAGCAACGCGGCGATAAAATACTCCTGTTTCCCGCGTGGCCGAAGGAGTGGGATGTGGATTTCCGGTTGCATGCGTCCAGGGACACGCTGGTGGAGGGCTCATGGCGCCACGGCAAACTGGAAAAGCTGGTAGTGTCACCACCCGAGCGGCGCGGCGTTGTGGTGGAAATGAAGCCGCAATAGTCTCGGAATATCCCCTTCGAGTGCCCCGCTAAACAATCCACCACCATTAGCCGATAAACATATCGGAGGCGAAAATCCGTGACAACCGAGACGCTGGCGACAAGTATTCCGGCCACTGCCATGCCGTTGGTGCAGGAACATTCGGTGCAGGAAGAGCTGGTTCAGGAAGAGGTATCGGGAAGCCAGAGTCTTGCCGCCCATCGACGGGGACAAACTCAGCGCGATCTTAGGGCTCTGGCCGATTCCCAAGCCCTCGTACCGATGGCTGCCCCTGCCCCCGTGCGCCGCAAGGCCACCCAGCCGGTTCCATTGCATATTTCAGGCACGGACGTTCCGGACTGCACCTGCCAGTTGGTCGGCGTGGACGCGGGCTTCCTCTATGTGCGTTCCGACCGCCAGATCCCGGAAGCCTCATCGATCGTTGTTTCCTTCGATCACATACAGGTCTCAGGGGTCGTGGCCGGTTGCCAGCCGGCCATAAACGAATGGCTCATCTCGGTCGCCCTCTCGTCGTCGAAACGGCGACTGGACGATCGCATTCCCAATGGCGAAGACGGCGTAGTCGGCATCATCGGCCACGAGGGCGCGATTCTGCGGCCCTGCAGGATTGTCGACACATCTGCTTTCGGGATGGGGATTCGCCTGGCGTTTCCCATTAATCCCGGTTCCCGGGTATGCGTGGAGGCCGGCTCGACGATGATCTTCGGCGAAGTCCGCCACTGTAACCCGGTCCGCCGTGGTAACCCGGCCTCGCACGGCGAATTCGTTGCCGGCATCCTGGTCGTGGACGTTGTGCAGGACGTCCGCACCGAAAGCAAGCTCTCGCTCGTACTCAACAATCTCCGTTGGAAACTGGCGTCGAGCATTCGCGGCAAAGACGTTCCCGCCTACCGGCCGGACTGGTAAACAAGTCAGAACTGCTTAATTCGCACGTTCTTCACTTCCATCTTCATGCCCGATTGCGTGAGATGGAGCTGAATACCGATCACGCCATCCATCTTCCGGTTAGCGCGGTCATCATCCACGGTGATGCTCATCACGTGACCGTTGATGATATGGATCAGCGTATTCCCGCGCGCAATCACGTGCATCTCATTCCAGTCGCTGGCATTGATAAAGCCTTTTAACTGGTTGGTATCGCCCACGGTGCCGATCGCGCCGGATTTCGCTCCGTCCGGAACGTACGCGATCTGGCCGCGCAGCGCAAGAAACCCGCGATTCCGCTCCTCGTACATCTGCCCCGTGTAGGTTTGCGCGATATCGATATCGGCCTGGTAACCCTTCAGCACCCACTTCGCCACGTCGGGCAACTCTACGCTGCGATACTGCAATCCGCTGTTGGCCTGGGCGCCCGAAAGTTTGTACTGCATCTTGATTTCGAAATCTGCGGGCTTGCCGCCGCGCCAGACGAGAAAAGTGTTCTGCTTCGGCTGGTGGTCCTGCCTGGTTTCACCGATAATCTCTCCGCCCTCCACGCGCCAGAAGTCCGGGTCGCCATCCCAGCCGTTCAGCGTTCGGCCGTCAAAGATGGACTGGAAGCCGGTCTCGGAAAGTGGTGGAACCTGGCTCGGCGGCGTTGCCGTTCCCGTAGCGGCGGCGGGTCCACGCCCGGCAGGTTGTTGGGCATTGACTCCCGCGGCGATGGCGGAAATAGCCAGCGTGGCGATCACAAGGCGGTTGATACTTAGTTGAAGCATGGCGTTGGACTCTCCGGAAAATTATCATATTCCATCGGTGTCGACGGCGCGGTGAAAGCAGCCCGGAGCGCCCGAATTCGCCATCTGCCGGAGGCGTAGTCTATAATAGTGATTTGCGCCCGTAGCTCAGTTGGATAGAGCATCTGGCTACGAACCAGAGGGTCGGAAGTTCGAATCTTTCCGGGCGCACCATTTCCCCTCCTTTCCGCCTGTACAGCATCCACAGAATCAGCGCGGCATCAAAGCTACCCGATCAATCCTTACGCCATGAGCGGTATCGATTGCCGCGGCTATCACCGAGTATTCGAGGCTGTCTGCGGCCTTGACGAATAACACCCGGTCTCCACGCCGCTCATATACGGCAGCAAGACGTTCCTGCAGCGCCGGCAGGGCGACTGGCAGGGAGTTCAGGCGAAACGATCCATCCCTCGCGATTTCGAGTACCACCGGATTCTCCGGGGGCGAATTCGCAGCTTGACTGGATTCGCGCGGAACCGCCGCGTCCAGTCCCGCCGTTGGCTTGGGAGCGATGGCCATGAAAATAATGAGCAGCACCAGCAGGACATCGATCATGGGAGTCATATTGATCGCCGCCTGAGGTTCGCCGGCGTTTGTGTGGACTGTCATGCTGGTTCAGACACCGTCGGCTTGAGAATGTTCCCTGACCCAGGTCCGCTTGAGCGGCTTCAGCGGACGTTTCATGCCGGGCGCATGGCCAAAAAGCCGCAATTCTCGCGACGGTCTAAGAGTGTCACTCCGTTATCCGATGCTCCAAACGCCGCAACGTGAGTACGGCCCAACCGCGCCGATAAGCCTCTGGAGTGGAGATGACGCTAACCAGCACGGAGTTTCAAGGTAGCCGCCGCTACCGATACCTCAGCGCGCATTTCAGCCAGGCAAGTTTTTGCAGTCGAAACAACTTAGCAAGCAAGATTGAGCGGCTCATCGCCCGGTGTCTGAAACGCTGACAGCTGAAGGCTGATCGCTGAAAGCTTCTTACGCCGAAAGAGCCTGCGGTTCCATTTCTTCTTCGAACCGCCGTGAACTGCCGGGCCAGTCGAGCTGCATATCCCGCGAAACTTCGTCGAGCATCGACAAATCCACGTGCTTGCTTCCCATGGCAAATGCGGTCAGCAGCAGATTGTCGGACACCAGATTGATCAAACGCGGAATCCCCTGCGTTCGCTTGTGGATTTCCGAAAGCACATCCGGCGGGAATACCTTTTGTTCACGCATCCCCGCGCGTGTCAGACGAGAAGCGATATATTCCGCGCTCTCCGCCGAACTGAACGGGCGCAGACGGCATCGCAGACCAATCCTCTGCCGGAGTTGCCGGTAATTCGGCTCTTCCAGCTTCTTATCCAGTTCCGGCTGCCCGGCCAGAATGATCTGGATCATCTTGCCACGCCGGTTTTCCAGATTGCCCAGCATCCGAATCTCTTCAAGCACATCCCAGCTCAGACTCTGCGCCTCATCCACAATGAGCGCCGTCGTCATGTTCCGGTTGGCTCGTTCCAGCAGCAAATTGTTGAGCGCGAACAAAACTTCGGTTTTCGACGTACGATCGCACTGCAGATCGAAATCGTAAGCCACCATCTCGAAAAACTGTTCCGGAGTGAGACGGGAATTGAAGATAAAGCCGAAGGGCGTGTGATGGGCCGCAAGATAGTCCCGAAGGCATTCGAGCAGCGTCGTCTTCCCCGTGCCCACCTCGCCGGTGAGCATAATGAAGCCCTTACGGCTTGTGACGCCGTATATCAGATTGGCCAGTGCCTCTTCGTGAAACGGACTCTTATAAAGAAAAGAAGGGTCCGGACTCAGATTGAACGGGTTGCTGGTGAGACCAAAAAACGCCTTATACATCGCGGATACTTCAAAGGGTATCACGTTATCCGGCGGTTCGGTCCGGCTCATTCGAAAAATTTGGATGCCTTAGTACTATAGGTTGTTAACAGCGAAGGGATATAACCGACTCCGTTCGGACACCCTTCGTGCGTATCTTCCGGTTTTCCAGGCAGGTTCAACAGGTCGGTTTTTCAATCACTTGGAGCGTGGCGGAGGTATAATTTGACTGTCCATGCCCCCTGCGAACGGTCCCCCGTCCCATTGGTCCCGCCTGATCCGCGGACTCGGTATTGTCTTGCTTGTTGCCGCCATTTACGACGGAACAGTTTTCTATTCCCGGTGGAGTGAGAGGCAAGACGCGGACAAGGCCCGCGCCGCTCGTGAGGCCGAACAAGCTCGTAAGACCGTCGAGGCCATGGGCGGCGACGGCGTGAAGATTCTGGAATTCTATGCCTCTCCGGGGGCCATCCGGCCCGGCGGAACCGCCACCCTCTGTTACGCGGTGAACGGTGCCTCGACGGTACGCCTCGACCCACCTATAGCCCCCGTTTGGCCGTCGCTTACGCGATGCTTCCCTGCCACTCCCGTCCGCGAGACCGAATACAAATTGACCGCGGCCGACCCCTCCGGTCACGAGGTCTCCCAGACGCTGTCTCTGAAAATCGTGAAGTAAGACACATATTTGCGCAGCTTCTCCGCCTACCTTTGTAAAATTTTGATTCTGGCCTCCGCCATCTCCGGGTCTCTGGTATGCTCAGACCTGCCGCGTTTTCCACAACGCTTTCCACAAGGACCTTCCAAAACCCCACATCCGATGCGCGTTCATCTGGTAAACCCTAGCGACACCTCTTTCGGAATCGGCGTGATCACCCCGCGTTGGCTCTACGTCCTCGCCGCCGCCACACCCTCGTCCTGCGGTGACCCCATCATCACGGACGAAACCCTGGAGCAGATGGATTTCAGCTCCATCGAAGCGGGCGACATCGTCGGCATCGGCATCCATACCGGTAATGCCCTCCGCGGCATGGAAGTTGGCCGTGCCGCACGCGAGCGCGGAGCCAAAGTTGTCTACGGCGGAATCCACGCCACCCTTTATCCCGATGAAGCCCGTGACCTCGGAGGCGCCCATGTCGTCGTTAAAGGCGATGGCGACGTCATCTGGAGCAAGGTCATCTCCGACCTCATCGCCGGCACCGCCCTCCCCGTCTACGATGGCGGTCGCATCTCGGGCGACCAATTCGTCCCCGCCCGCTGGGATCTCGCGCCGCGCGCCAGTTACATGTGGGCGTCTGTTCAGACCGTCCGCGGCTGTCCCAAACACTGTTCGTTTTGTTCCGTCTGGCGCACCGACGGCCAGAAACCCCGTCAGCGAACTTCCGATGTCGTCATCGGCGAAATCGTTCAGTTGCGCCGCCTCGGCTACCGGTTTATAGCGCTCGCCGACGATAATTTCTATCCGGTCACCCTTACGGACATCGAATTGGCCGAAAAGCAGGACAATTCCGCGCGCGTCGCCGAACTCAAGGCCATCCGCGCCGAGCGCTTTGAACTCATGGACAAGCTGGCGAACCTCCCGTCCGACATGGTCTTTTTCACGCAAATCACCATGGAAGCCGGCGAGGATACCCAGTTTCTGGACGCGATGAGGAAAGCCCGCATCAAGGGCGCTCTGGTCGGCGTAGAATCCGTCACTGAAGAAGGCCTTAAGTCGGTCTTTAAGAACTTCAACTCAGCCGGTGGCGATCTGGTCGCCCGCCTGAGCAAGTTCAAGGAACACGGCGTTCACGTCCTCGGCTCCTTTATCTTCGGTCTGCCTTCAGATAAGCGCGATACCTTTGACGCCACCGCCGCCCTTGCCAAGAAGGCGGGCATCACCTTCGCCCAATTCGTCATGATGACCCCCTTCCCCGGCACTGTGGATTTCGATCGCTGGGAGAAGAACATGGAGGGCAACACGCCCGAAGTCGGCGGCGTGCCCATTACCCGTTACTGGCTGATTCCGGCCGAAGTACGTCCCAAGATGTTCACGCCTCACGGCCTTATGTCTACTGACGAGATCCGCGAACGCACGCAAGGCGTCTGGGACAAGTTTTACAGTATTAAGGAAGTTTGGGAGCGGTCGAAGTGCGTTCCCACTTTGCGCGGGCGTTTGGCGTTTCTGTTTGTATCGAAGCTCTATAGGCAGATGTATGCAAATACCGGCATATCCACGGATAGCGCCCGCCGCCAAAAGGCCACCCGCGTCGCCCGCATGCTCGCCATCCCCTGTAAGAAACTCTTCGAGGCGAGCCCGATGCCGGATCTCGCCATGCCGATCATGAGCAAGGCGATCCCCGCTCTGACCACGATCCACCTGGGATAAGCCTCTGGAAGCGCGACGCCCTTGATACCCTGGCCCCTCGGGTCGTTATTTCTTCCGGGGAACGGTCTATTCTGCTAACGTGGACGTGAAGGCCCGTAAAATGTCCACGCTGCCACGACCAAGCCTCACACCGGAGCAGTACCTCCGGATCGAACGAGCCGCCAGCTTCAGGAGCGAGTTCTTCGATGGCGAGATGTTCGCAATGGCGGGTGCGAGACAGGCTCACAATAGACTCGTTGCCAACTTGATCGCCGGTTTGCACCGGCATTTCCGGTCCCGGCCATGCGATGTTTATCCCAGCGATATGCGAGTGTGCGTAAATGCCACGGGCCTCTATACCTACTCGGATGTCGTGGCCGTCTGCGGGGAACAGGTATTCCTGGACGATGAAAAGGACACCCTGCTCAACCCAGGGCTGCTGATTGAGGTACTTTCCCCTTCCACCGAAGCTTATGATCGTGGGCGGAAGTTTGAACAATATCAGTCCATCGAATCCCTCCGCGAGTATCTGCTGGTGGCCTCAGACAGAGCCCACGTGGATCTTTATTCACGGCAGGGCGATGGGCGTTGGCTCCTCACGTCGGTCGAAGGCCGGGATTCGGTCCTGACTCTTGAGTCGGTAGGCGTCCAATTCACCCTGGCGGACCTGTATGAAAAGGTGGATTTTACCAACTGACAAACCGGGCTTGCAGCGCCCGCGGCCTTCAGCGCGCGGACCGCGGGACCTGCGGATGCAAGGTTTCCGCGACAACGCTCGGTTGTTTCCCCGTAGTCAGGTCGCCGCTGTCTGGAGAGGAAGGCACAGATCCGGCTTCCGGCAAGCAACCTGCGGATCCCCCATAGGTAGCCGTCAGGACGCGACCCGGCAGGCCGCCTCAAGGCTGGGCACCTGGCACAACAAAACCCGAAAGCCGGGCCATCGAGACCGGCGCAAGAGTCGATGACAACGATGTTGAACTTTCTTGCACTGCAAACAAAAGACTTACACCGAAAATTGCCGAAGCCCGCTTGAGCGGTGTGGTACTACTGTAGCGGAGGATGGCGCGGATCAACCTCCAGGCCATTTGAGATGCCGTTACGAAGAACACCCGATGCGCCCAGTCGCGGAAGACCCCTTCGCAAAGGCAGGGCAGCCTCGGACAGATCGGGTTTGTTTTTTCGTATTGTCCATCCCGGCCCACTCCACGGACGATCCGCAGCCCCTGCATTTCGGCGAAATCCTGGGAAGGCCACGCCATTTGGGTCTGTTTTTTCGAATTCCATCTCGCACCGCACCCCCATCCATTCGCCATCCGCCCGAAATTCCTCTATTCTGGAGGGCGAGGCAATCATGCAACTCCTACCCAGTCAGGAAGACGTCACCGGCATCCTTCGGACCACCGGCGCTCTTCGCGAAGGTCATTTCGAATACCCCAACGGGCTACACTCTACCCAATACCTTCAGGTCCCCCTCGCAATGCGCTACTACCAGCATGCGAAAACCCTGAGCGTCGGCCTTAGCCGCCTCTTGCGCGCCAATACCGAGATCCGCGCCTCCATTCCCGACCTCGCCATCGTCTCCCCGGCCCCCGGCGGTCTCCCCGTCGCCTTCGGCGTCTGCGAAGCCCTCCGCGCCAAACAGGTCTACTGGGCCGAGGACGGTCCCGATGGCAAGCCCGCCCGCTTCCGACAGTTCATCGAGCCGGACAAAGGCGCGCCTGTGGTCCTGGTGGACGACATTATTCGGTCCGGAGGACGCCTCGCCGCACTCCGCAAGCTCCTGGAAGCTGCCGGCGCCCAGGTGGTTGCCGTCGCGACCATCGTTTACGAGCCCTATCCCCAGGTTGAGAAGTTTGAAGGACTACCCTTGTACTATCTGGCCCGCATGGAAGCCGGTTACGACGCCGATGCCGTCTCATGCGACGCCTGTCGAAAGGGCATACCACTACAGAAAGTATGGTTATAGGCTGTATAAATTGTGTGACTACCGCGACTAATTCCATGAAAAGAAATGTGTTTACGGATATGTGGCGCCGATTGCTGAACGTCGCAGCACTCTGTTTCAGAATGGTTAGTTATCTAGCTGTTTCGCGTTCCGTAACGTTGTTTTCCACAGGCTTATTCACAATTACCGATGAAAACTCGGCCTCTGTCTCGGCCCGGGGCCTCGCATGAGGCTTACCCCGGTAGATTGGGCCATCATCGTCGCCTATTTTCTTTTCAACATCGGCATCGGCCTCTACTACAAATCCAGGGCGGGAACCAGCATCTCCGAGTTCTTCCTTTCCGGCCGTAATGTTCCGTGGTGGTTGGCCGGAACCTCAATGGTTGCAACAACTTTCGCGGCCGATACGCCACTGGTGGTTACGGGCCTCGTCGCCCGCAACGGCATCGCGGGCAATTGGCTGTGGTGGAACATGGTCGCGAGCGGCATGCTCACGGTCTTCCTGTTCGCCCGACTTTGGCGGCGTTCCGGAGTTACTACAGATATAGAACTTGCCGAACTCCGCTACTCTGGCAAGCCCGCCGCATTCCTCCGCGGCTTCCGCTCGGTCTACCTGGGCGTGATCATGAACTGCATTATTCTAGGCTGGGTAAACCTGGCGATGGTCAAGATCCTCATGCTGGTCCTCGGCGTCGACAAAGGCCAGGCGTTACTCATCGTGATCGGCATCATCGCTCTTACTTCCCTGATTTCAACGCTTTCCGGACTCTGGGGCGTGCTCGTGACCGACATGTTCCAGTTTTTCATCAAGATGACTATGGTGATCGTGCTGGGCGTCGCCGCAGTCCATGCTGTCGGCGGCATTGAGGTCATGAAGCTCAAACTCGGCGGCGAAGGCAGCCCATTCCTCAGTTTTGTGCCCGACCTGCACTCCATCTGGATGCCCGCGGTCACCTTCTTTGTCTACATCGGCGTCAACTGGTGGGCCACGTGGTACCCCGGGGCAGAACCGGGTGGCGGCGGCTACGTCGCTCAGCGCATGTTCAGCGCGAAGGACGAACGCCACTCCCTGCTGGCCACACTTTGGTTCAATGTGGCACACTACGCTCTGCGCCCGTGGCCGTGGGTAATCGTCGGGATGGCCTCAGTGATCCTTTACCCGCATCTTAAGGACCCCGAAACCGGCTACGTCCGGGTCATGATCGACTACCTGCCGGCGTCATTACGCGGTCTGATGGTGGCAGCCTTCGCGGCCGCATTCATGTCCACCGTCGGTACCCAGCTCAACTGGGGCGCCAGCTATTTGGTCAATGATTTCTACCGGCGCTTCTTCCGCGGCAACGAGTCGGACCGCCACTACGTCAAGGCCTCACAGGTGGCCACGGTTCTGCTCACTATCATTTCCGCCATCGTGACCCACTATATGGATTCCATTGCCGGCGCCTGGAAACTCCTGATCGTGACCGGAGCCGGCACAGGAACCGTGCTGATCCTGCGCTGGTACTGGTGGCGCATCAACGCCTGGAGCGAAGTTTCCGCCATGGCTGCGGCCTTCATGGTTTCCGTGACGTTGCAGACCGTTTTTCATCTCGATAGCGACAACCCCGTCCAGTTCGCCTACCTGATTTTGATCACGGTTGCGATTACGACTGTCGCTTGGATCGCAACCACTTTCCTGACCGCGCCGGAATCCGATGCCACCCTCCTCGGTTTCTACCGCAAGGTGCGCCCGTCCCCGACCGGCTGGAAACCGATTCAGCGCCTGGCACCCGACGTCCCCGTTTCGCACGACTTGGGCTGGAATCTGGCCGATTGGCTCTGCGGCTGCGCCCTTGTCTACGGCGCGCTTTTTGGAATCGGCAAGGTCATTCTGGCCGATTACCCGATGGGCGTTCTATTCCTGCTGATTTCGATAGCTTCCGGGGTTTTCATTTACTGGGATCTGAACCGCCGGGGCTGGGCCTCGGTGATGGAGTAAATATGTCCACGACTGCTCCAATGGATCTCCTCCGCGAGAACTCTGCGCTGCCCACGCGCAGCGACCCCGCAGCTGTGGGCTCCGCAGGCAACATAGGGCGCACCCAGCCCCAGCACCAACTGGGGCGACGGCAGCATCCGGAGTTTCTGCATTCGACGCCATGGCCCTTGCCACGCCAGGTGGCACATGCTTCACCGCGTACTTCCGGACCCCGGCCAGTCCAGAAATGCGTCGCGCTCTGCATCCTGACCGGGCTCGCCGCACTCACCCTGTCCGCGCAGCAACCAGCCGGGACCGCTGAGGCCCCCGACAGCATCGCCCCTTACCTGCCCACTCCCCAAAAGGTTGTCGACGAAATGCTGGCCGCCAGCGGCCTCAAACCCGGCGAAACCCTGATCGACCCAGGGTCGGGCGACGGCCGCATCGTGATCACCGCCGCTCGCAAGTATAAGGCGAACGCCATCGGCATCGAACTCGACGATGAACTCGCCGCTTCGAGCGCCTCGCGAATCAAAGAAAGTGGACTCGACCAGGTCGCCCGAATCATCCACGGCGATCTGCTGAAGCAGGACTATTCCTCGGCTGACGTCGTCACCGTCTACCTGTGGCCCGAGGCCAACAGGAAACTCGCGCAGCTGCTGGACATCCAACTCAGGAAGGGTACGCGCGTAATCGCGCATGATTTCGAGATGCCCACATGGAAACCCACGAAGATCATCACCGTCCCCGATGATGGAACGGGCCGAAGCCATACCCTGTTCCTTTACATCAGATAGGCGCACATGAAAATCGGCATCACTTGCTATCCCACGTACGGAGGCAGCGGCATAGTCGCCACGGAACTCGGACTCGAGCTCGCCAACCGCGGCCACGAAATCCACTTCATCACCTACGCGAATCCGATCCGGCTCGATCCCAACATCCCGCGCATCCACTATCACGAGGTCGAGGTTTCGAACTATCCGCTGTTCCAGTTCCCGCCTTATTCGCTCGCCCTGGCATCGCGCATGGGGGATGTTGCCGATAGCTACAAGCTTGACCTGCTCCACGTCCACTACGCGATCCCGCATTCGATTTCCGCCCTGCTGGCCAAACAGATGCTGGCGCCGCGCCGCCGCCTTCCGTTCGTCACAACCCTGCACGGCACCGATATTACTCTGGTCGGGGTCGATCCGTCTTATTACTCCATCACGAAGTTTTCGATTGAACAATCCGACGGCGTGACCGCCATTAGCGACAACCTGCGCGGCGATACCTTCAAGACCTTCGGGGTACAGAACGAGATCCGCGTGATCCACAACTTCGTGAATTGCGATACCTACTCGCCCGCGCCGGAGGAACGGAGCGCAGAGCCTTTGATGATTCATCTCTCGAACTTTCGTCCGGTCAAGCGCGTGCAGGATTGCATTCGCATCCTCGCGGAGGTCCGTAAGACAGTGAATGCTCAACTGCTCATGGTGGGCGATGGACCGGAGCGCGGCGCGGCGGAACATCTGGCCTCGCAACTCGGTGTGCGCGACAGCGTGGAATTCGTCGGCAAGCAGAACCACGTGGAACGATTAATCCGCAAAGCGCATGTGCTCCTGATGCCCAGCGAGATGGAATCCTTCGGACTCGCGGCACTGGAGGCAATGGCCTGCGGAGTTGTGCCGGTGGGAACCAACGTCGGCGGCGTGCCGGAGTTGATCACCGACGGCGTCGATGGCTGCCTTGAGACCGTCGGCGACGTGCCCCGCCTCGCCGCACGCGCCGCGGAATTATTGACGAACTCCACTGTTTATGCGCGGATGGCGCTGGCGGCGAGGAAGACGGCGGTCGACCGATTCAGCACCGAAAGCCTGATCCCGCAGTATGAGCGTTATTATGAGGACGTGCTCGCCCGCTGACCCTCGAGCCGCAGAGTCGACAGCGATCGTCGATAACCCGGGTCACGCGCTTGCCCTCGGTCTTCGGCTTCCAGCCACGGGCTGCCGGGAGTTGGTGCTCGCGCAATCGGGCTTGCCGTCACCGTTGCTGCCTCGACTGCACAGGACTCAGCCGAGTCAATCAACGCGCGAACTGCACTTCGACCTCGCGCTCGGCCACTCGCCCGTGATCGTCGATGACCCGGATCGAATGCTTGCCTTCCGCCGTCGGCTTCCACGCCACGGGCTTTTGACTCGCGCCGTTGCCGATCAAGTCGTTGCCATCGAACCAGAAGACTTCGTGCACGTCTCCCGCGGTACCGGCCTCCAGCTGGATCGCGTCATCGCGGCCCTCCGAACGCAATGCGTAGGTCACGCGCTGCAATGGCGACGAGATGCGCGGCGCATCGGAGGTCTCAGTGCCTGCGCAATCGGGCATCGGAGGTGGAGTGCGGCGAGGCATTCCCGCCTCGCGAAACAGTCGCAGCATGTCGGACGGCCAGAATTCAAACACCTCAGTGTGCGATGTGCCGGGCGCAGCAGAACCGCAGACGGCGTGCGCGGTGCGGTTGTCGATCGATACGGCCCGATGCAGTTGGCTCATGCGGATCGGAGACTTCCCCGGTATGTACCAGGTCTGGACGGTATGCGGGCAGTAGGCGTTCGGCAGGTCCCCGCTGTCGGCACAAACAGCAACCCGACTCACTCCGGGAGGTGGCGGGAGGTGGCTCTCGCAGCGGCACCACCTGATCGGAAAGCGCCAGGTTCAAGGCGTCTGTAATGCGGAAGAACAGCGGCGCGGCGGCATCTACGCCCACGAAACTGGCGTTGCTGGCGCCATCGAAATCGCCGATCCAGATCACGAGTACGTAACGCCCCACCACGCCTGCGGCCCATGCGTCGCGAAACCCCCAGGACGTTCCGGTCTTCCACGCAACGGGCCAATGGTTGCGGCTCGGAGTGCTGCCGTCGTCGTCCGGGCGCGGATTGCGGCTCAGCATGTCGAGCACGATGAAACTCGCTTCCGGACTCAGCAAAGGTACACCGCGCGCCTCGCGGGCTGGGGTCGTGTGCAACTGCCGCAGCACTCCACCGTTCGCGAGCATGGCGTAGAGTTTCGCCAGTTCTTCCATGGTGACTTCGCCACCACCAAGCGCAAGCGCCAGGCCATAAAAGGATTCGGGCTTCAAGCGACTGACACCGGCACTGCTGAGGAACTCGTACAGATTCGGCTGACGGATCTGCATCGCGGTCCATACGGCGGGCACGTTACGACTACGGATCAGGGCGTCCTGTGCGCTGATCGGGCCGAGAAAACGACCGTCGAAATTCTCCGGCGAGAACGGCCCAAACGCCGTGGGCGCATCGCGCAGGACGGTTTGCGGATGGAGCACACCCTGGTCCAGAGCAAGGCCGTAGATGAAAGGCTTCAGAGTGGAACCAGGCGAGCGCTTCGCAAGAACGCCGTTCACCTGTCCCTGAATCGCATCGTTGCCGTAGTCGGCCGACCCCACCCAGGCTTTCACGGCCATATCGGTCGTATCTACGAGAAGCGCGGTGGCATTGTTGATGCCACGTTCGCCGAACTGTTCCAGATAGCGATGGATTTGCCTCTCCACCAGACGCTGGAGGCCGGCATCGAGCGTGGTATCGATACGACCGCCCGAGTTGCGATCCTCGCTGAGCAGCGCATCTACAAAGTGCGGCGCTTCGTGCGGCATCGCATAGCGCGCGTGGGCGATCACAGGCAGTTCGAGTTGGCGACGCTGGGAATCGGACGACGAAACCACCTGGGTTGCAAGCTGCGACCGCGCCTTCAAGAGGCTGCCTTCCCGAATATCTGCCGGGGACTGTGGACGGGCAGCAGGTAAACCGAGATGCCGCCTGTTGCGGCCTGTTCCGTGACGGGCGAGGAACTGTTCAGCAGCAGGACTTGCTCCGGTTCGTAGCGGGCGTTATCGACCAGCGTCATAGTGCCGCCGGTGAACTTGAGACTTGCCCGACCCGGGATTGTTACGGTAGCGGCGAGGGGCGAATCCGTGGCGTTGCCGCTGCGCGCGGCGCGGACCCCGGAATCGATCTTCACGGTCATCCCGGTATCGTCGCGAGGCATGGCGAGCGGCGCGGAGTGGATGCGAGCGAAGAGTTTCAGCTTGTCATAGACCACGGTGAAGTTGCGGCCATCCGGCGTGGTGGCGTTCGGGTTGAGTCCGAGGTAGGTGGCGTCTTTCGCGAAGGCCAAGGAGATGCGCTTTTCGAACTGGGCGGGGTCGACCGGGCGGGTGAAGGCGACGGTGGCGACCAGCTTCTTGAGGTTGGGGTCGGTCGGATCCTGATAGAACTGGCTTTCGGAAATCCTCGCGGAGAATGACTGGCTATGGAAGCGGAGTTTGTAGTCTTCAAGTTCGACGCCGGCGGCCAGGACGCCTTTGCGAGCCAGGCGAACGGTGAAATCGCCATCGATAGGCCAGTCGTTTTTGGGGGTGAATTTGAGCTGTTTGTCGTCGACCCAGAACCAGACTCCGGGGATGGCGGGGGAGAGGTCGAGGCCGGTGGTGACGCGCTTATCCACCTGCTGGAGCGGGGCGGCAGATTCGCTGAACTGGATGAGCAGGGGGTTGATCTGGGCCTTGCCCTGGTCGTCATATAGAGTGACGGGCGGGGCGGTGACGGTGACGGAAATGTATTGCGGGGTAGGGCGGGTTTCGTAGAAGACCAGGCTGGCGGCGGCTATGGCAAAGCTGGCTGCGATCGCGATGGCTTGTCTGGGATGGGCTTTGGCGTGGGTCACGGTTTGGGTGGATTGGCGACCGAGCCAGGGGATCCAGAGTGGCGGTTGCCAGTCGACGTGACCGAAGACGGAGAAGAGGAAGGATGAGACGGACGACTTGAGTTGGGTAAATTTCGGGGGTTCGGGGGACTGCATGGAAGTGGATCTACGCAGAGTATACGCGTAAATTCAGGGGGCGCAACGTTTGTGAAGAGAGATTCACTTGACGTTCATCGGGCGTTAAGGATGGACGGAAAAAACCTTAGCCACAGATGAACTCAGATAGGCACAGATAAGAAAGATGGAACCGATTGCCGCTGGCGCCGCAGCGCCAGACCCGCAGCAACATCCTCGCAGAAACCCGCAAAGTCGGCAGGGCCCCCGACGTTCATCCGTGGCTAAATCGGTTTGCGAAACTAAAAGTTCCACCCCATGCCCGAAAAGACGTACGACCACAACGAAATCGAATTGAAATGGCACGAGCGCTGGAAGGACGACTCCCTCTACAAAGCCGAGGAGAACTCCGCCAAGCCCAAATACTATGTGCTCGAAATGCTGCCCTACCCCAGCGGCGCCCTGCACATCGGCCACATTCGCAACTACTCGATCGGTGACGTCCTCGCCCGCTATATGTGGATGCGCGGCTACAACGTCCTCCACCCCATGGGTTGGGACGCCTTCGGTCTGCCCGCCGAAAACGCGGCCATTAAAAACAATACGCCCCCGCGCGCCTGGACCCTCGCCAACATCGAAAAGATGAAGCGCACCCACCGCCGCTTCGCCTTCTCTTACGACTGGGACCGCGAAATCACCACCTGCGATCCCGAATACTATCGCTGGAATCAGTGGTTCTTCAAGCGCATGATGGAGCGCGGCCTCGCCTATCGCAAGAAGGCGCTCGTCAACTGGTGCAACGAATGCGCCACCGTGCTCGCCAATGAGCAGGTCGTCGATGGCTGTTGCTGGCGTCACGAAAAAACGCCCGTGGAACAGCGCGCGCTCGAGCAATGGTTCCTCCGCATCACCGCCTACGCCGACGCTTTGCTCAGTGACCTCAGCCAGCTCGAAGGCAACTGGCCCGAGCGCGTCCTCACCATGCAGCGCAACTGGATCGGCCGCAGCGAAGGCGCCGAAGTCGATTTCACCATCGATGGCTACGGCAGTGTCCGCGTTTTCACCACGCGCATCGATACCATCTACGGCGCCACTTGTCTGATCCTCGCGCCCGAACACGAAATTGTCCGCACCATGGCCTCCGCCGAAGCCCAGGCCGAGGCGAAGAAGATGATTGACGCCCGCGCCAGTCAGGGCCCCGGCGATGTCCTCAAAGAAGGTTGCAACACCGGCCTCACCGCCATCAATCGTTTCAGCGGTGAGCGAATTCCCGTGTGGGTGGGCAACTTCGTCCTCATGGGTTACGGCACAGGCGCCATCATGGCCGTGCCCGCGCACGATGAGCGCGATTTCGAATTCTGCACCAAGTACGGCATCACAATTCGACCCGTGATTCGGCCCGTCGATGGGGTGCTGCCCGAGATGGAAGCGCTTACCGAAGCGTTCGGCGATTACGGCGTCGTCGAAAATTCCGGTGTTTACTCCGGTATGCCCAGTGCGCAGGCGCGCAGGGAAATGGCCGCCCGCGCCGCGCGTGAAGATTTCGGCAAGGCTGCCATCACGTTCCGCATCAAAGACTGGGGCGTCTCGCGCCAGCGCTATTGGGGCACGCCGATCCCCGTCATCCACTGCCCGACTTGCGGCGTCGTCCCGGTTCCTGACGATCAGCTCCCCGTGATCCTCCCGCAGCACATTCAGATCACGGGCAAAGGCCGCTCGCCTCTCGACGAAGTTCCGGAATTCGTCAACGTGAAGTGCCCCACGTGTGGCGAACCTGCCCGTCGCGAAACCGACACCATGGATACCTTCGTCGATTCCAGTTGGTATTTCTACCGCTATTGCGATCCGAAGAATTCCTACGCGCCGTTCGACTCGAAGAAGATCGATTACTGGTTTCCCATCGATCAATACATCGGCGGCGTGGAACACGCCATTCTGCATCTGATCTACTCGCGCTTCTGGACCAAGGTCATGCGCGACATCGGCCTCATCACCAACGATGAGCCGGTGAAGAAACTCTTCACCCAGGGCATGGTGATTCGCAACGGTCAGAAGATGTCGAAGTCCGTCGGCAACGTGGTCCCGGCCGACGATGTCGCCGATAAGCACGGCGCCGATTCCGCGCGCCTCTTTGCCCTCTTCGCCGCCCCGCCCGAAAAGGACGTCGACTGGATCGATGCCGGCGTCGAAGGCGTCTACCGTTTCCTCGGCCGCGTCTATCGTTACGTAACCCGCAATGCCGATGCGCCCGGAGGCGATGGTTCCGCGGATAAAGATGTCCTCCGCAAAGTCCACCAAACGCTGCAGCGCATCACCGAAGATTTCGATACCCGCTGGCACTTCAACACGTCGATCGCGCTGATGATGGAGTTGGTCAACGTGCTCTACGCCGAAGAATCGCGCATCTCCGCGACCGCCATGCGCCAGAGCCTGGAGATCCTGACTCTGATGCTCTCGCCGTTCGCCCCCTACGTGACCCAGGAACTCTGGGAGGAGCTGGGACATAAGGGACCGGTCATCAAAGAGACCTGGCCCGCCTTCAACCCCGACCTGGCCCGCGCCACGGACGTCGAGATTCCGGTCCAGATCAACGGCAAACTGCGCACCCGCATCGAGGTCCCGGTAGGCCTCGACAAAGCAGCGTTGGAAGCGGAAGCCCGAAGCTCGTCTGCGGTACAAGCCCTGATCGGCGACGCGACCATCGTGAAGGTAATCGCCGTCCCCGAGAAGCTAATCAACTTCGTAATAAAGGCCAGCTAATGCCCGCACGCAGACCACAGCCCGGGGCTTCAGCCTGTGGATGCGGCGCCAGCCGCAGGCGACTGCCCGCGCGCACCACCTCAAACCAAACGCATAGCCCGCATATCGAAGCTCCGCAACCGCTACTGAGCCGCGACTATAAAGGAGCGGTACGGCAACGCCCGGGAACTTCCCTTCGCCACGTCCGTATCGAACTCCAGGTTGCGCCCCTTTTCAATCCAGCCACGCCGGCAGCCCCAGCGGCCCTCCGCAACCGAAGCGCGACGGGAACGCGCGGCACTCAACAAACCGGAAACCAATCCACTGCCCCGGCCAACGCACGCCCCGACCGAGTCGCGCGCCGCCGCGAGTACACTCCCAACCCAACTCCAACCGTCCCGGCGACGACAGCCCCAGCAGCCCTCCGCAACCGAGCCGCGATGGGAACGCGCCTTCGGTCTGCGCGCGCACCGGTGCGCACCGCGCTCCTTGCCGCCCTAACTCTCTTACTGACCGGCACCGCCTTCGCCGCCGACCCTCTCTACTTCATCCAAACCTCCGACCCCCAGTTCGGTATGTTCGCCGACAACAAAAACTTCCAGCAAGAAACCGCTAACTGGGAATTCGTCATCGCCAACGTCAACCGCCTCCACCCGGCCTTTCTCGTAGTAACCGGCGACCTCACCAACAAGGTCGCCGACGCCGATCAGATCGCCGAATACAAACGCATCAACCGGAAACTCGATCCCGCAATCCACCTCTACAGCGTGCCAGGCAACCACGACCAGACCAATGACCCGACCCCCGAAACCGTCGCCGACTACCGCAAGAACCACGGCACCGACTACTATTCCTTCCGCGAACCTGGCCTCTACGGCATCGTCCTGAACTCCACGCTCTTCAAAGCTCCCGACCACGCCGCCGCGGAAGAGGCCAAACAACTCCAGTGGCTGGAAGCCGAGCTCCCCAAAGCCCAGGCGAGCGGCGCAACCATCGCCGTCTTCATGCACCATCCGCTTTTCGTCGATAACACCAACGAGTCCTCCGGTGAAAACCTCCCGCCCGAAATCCGACATCGGCTCCTCGACCTCTTCCACCGCTACGGCGTCCACTACGTCTTCGCCGGCCACCTCCACCACAACGCCGACGCGCACGATGGCGATCTCGAAATGATCATGACCTCCGCCGCCGGCCGACCCCTCGGCGCCGACCCATCGGGCTTCCGCCTCGCCGAGCTCATCGACTCAAAAATCGTCCATAGATTCTTCGGCCTGGGCTCAATCCCGAACCAGTTGCCGGACCTCACAAAGTGACCGCTATCCGCTTTCGTTAACGGACTAGTATCTTACCCCCGCCGACTGGTGCACGCTCCCGATTCGGGGTATAACTAGGTTGCATGAAGCCTTCGATGCACGAAACAAGCGAGTCTTCCGCCCCTCCAATTGAGCCGAACGGCCTTCGGGTAGAAGTCCGCAAACCCACCGATTGCGACGTAGAACTCACCTGGAAATCCGAACAGGGTGAGAAGCAGTTCGGGCATTGTCGCGCCACCGATATCACCGAGGGCGGCGTTGCCGTAGAGTGCCCGGAAGCTCTGCCTCTGATGGCCAGCGTCATCGTGACCGTGCCCCGGTTCCACGTCGCCGCCCTGGCCCAGGTCCGGCACTGCACGTGGCAGCGCAGCATCTACGTCCTGGGCCTGCGTTTCCTTGCGCGCACGACAACCGTTCAGAGCGACCCGTACGCCGCCGATCACTACGAGCTCCTCCGCCTCAGCCCCGGAGTCGATGCCGAGACCATCGAACGCGTCTATCGCAAGCTCGCCAAGCGCTTTCACCCCGATAACCCCGAGACGGGCGACGCCGAAACCTTCCTGCGCATAGCCGAGGCCCATCGGGTCCTGTCCGACCCGCAGAAGCGCCTCAAGTATGACGCCGAGCGCATCGCCGTTCGCGCCAGCCCACGCTTCCAGTTCCGCTCCGCCGAATTCTTCTCCGGCGTCCTCGGCGAACAGAACCGCCGCCTCGCGATCCTGTGCCTGCTCTACCGCAAGGGCACCAGCAACTACGAATTCCCAGGCCTGTCGCTCTTCGATCTGGAGCAGATGACCGGCTGCACTCAGGGAGAACTCGGCTTCTCGCTCTGGTACAACTGCGAGAAGGGCTTCGCCCGGGCCACCGACAGAGACTACTGCCTGACCGCCGAAGGCGTCGATTTCGTCGAACAGAAACTCGCCGAAGACCGCGGCGAATTCCGGGCCATCGCCGCCGGCAACACTCCGCCGGCTATGGTCTCTATCGCCCAGATGTTCACCAACGAGAAGGCCTCCAACGTTCGCCACTAGCCGGCTACTTTCCGGCGGAAGAATGGCCGACTGGGCACATTCCAGCGTTTGCTGAACCCCGTAGCTCAGAAATCGCCGCTGATAACACAGGACTTCATGGGGAGCCGCGACCACGAGGGGAGCCGTACGCAAAGACCGATACCGAATTTTGCGCCGAAAAGCAGAAAGGCTGGCGCGATATGCTGATTGCCGTGACCCGGCAATTGCTCATCCTGCCCCTTCTGCTCGCGACCGCCGCCTTCGCCGCCCATCCGGTGATCTTCGATACCGACATGGGTAACGATGTCGACGATGCCCTGGCGCTCGCCATGCTCCATAGCCTGACGGATCGCGGCGAATGCGACCTGATCGGCGTGACCCTCACAAACGCCAACCCCGCCGCCGTTCCGTACGTGCGCATGGTCGACCGCTTCTACGGGCGGCCGAATCTGCCTGTGGGTGCAGCGATCCAGGATCTCAAGGGCGGCAACGGCGATGGCTACATGGCTGCAGCCTTGCGCGCCATGCATGACCCGGGCAATACCGCCGTCGCGGAACCAGCGCCAGTTGTGCTGCGTCGCCTCCTGCGCAACGCGACCGAGAAGGTCGTCATCATCCAGACCGGCTTCAGCACGAATCTCGCCGCCCTCCTGAATTCTCCGGAGGACCTCGCCCTCATCCGCGACAAGGTCTCGCTGGTGGTCGCGATGGCGGGCAACTTCGCCGATGGCGCGGCCGAGTACAACGTCAAGATCGACGCCACCTCCGCGAAGGCGGTCTTCGAGCACTGGCCAACGCCGATCGTCTTCAGCGGTTTCGAGATCGGCCGGGAGTTACTCTACCCCGCCGGTTCCATCGAGCGCGATTTCTCCTGGGCCAGTCCGCATCCCATTGCCGAATCCTACCGGGCCTACAAGAAGATGCCCTACGACCGCCCCACCTGGGACCTCACCGCGGCCCTCGAAGCGGTGCGCCCCGGCCGCGGCTACTTCGGGCGCTCCGAAAATGGCACGGTAACCGTCGACCCGAACGGCGTCACCCACTTCGCGCCAGGCCCCGGCGATCGGCAATACCTGCGCCTCGACCCCGCGAAGCGCCCCGAAATTCTCTCGGTTCTGGAGTTGCTCTCGAGCGAACCACCGGCCGGGAAATAGCCCGTTGTACACTCGGCTATTCTGACTCCGCAAACCGAAACATCGCACAACCCGCCGTGGCTCTTCGGCGTGATCGTCCTGCCCTACGGTTTCACCGGCACGATTACCTCCCTGCTGATGCCTTACCTGTTGCGGAAGTACGGCATGCCGGTGGACCAGATCGCGGGCGTAATCGCGATAGCGATCGTTCCCACCATCTGGTCCTTCTTCTGGGCCCCGCTGGCCGATACGGGCCTTCGCCGGCGCTCCTGGGTGATAGTGTCCGCCGCTTGCGCCAGCGTTGCTATGGGCGCCGCTATTCTGGGAATCCACGGTTCGCCGGGTATCCTGACGGCGCTCCTCTTTCTCGGCAACGCCTTCACTGGTTTGCTCAGCTCGGCTTGCGGTGCACTTCTGACCGCGATGCCCGAAACGCTGCGAGGTCGGGCCGCCGGATGGTACCAGGCGGGCAACATCGGCGCCGGCACTCTGGGAGGCGGACTGGCCATCGGACTCGCCGACCGAGCTTCACTGCCGGTGGTGGCGGCAACGGTGGTGGCGGCCATGCTGCTGCCGGCTCTGGCCGCGTTGCTGGTGCGGGAGCCCCCGCCCGTCCGCCACGCCCTGGGACCCCAATTGGCCCACATGCTTAGCGACCTGCGCGACCTGTTGCGCTCGCCTCGTACGTGGCTGGGCTTGCTCTTCTTCCTCTCGCCAGTCGGCACGGCCGCGATCGGCAATCTCATCTCCGGGGTGGGACCGGACTATCACGCATCGGGCGACGAAGTGGCGCTGGTGACGGGAGTTGTGGGTGGCCTGCTTTCTGCAGCCGGGTGCTTCATCGGAGGTGTCGTGGCGGACCGCATGAGCCGCATGAAGGCCTATGCCCTGGCCGGAGCGCTGGCCGCCGTGTTCGGTGTCTGGCTCGCGCTCGGGCCGGCGACGCCGTTCACTTTCGCCGCCGCCTACTCCGGTTACTCGCTGGCAGCCGGATTCGCCTATGCCGTCTACACCGCGCTGCTGCTCGACGTGGTCGGCAAGCGCCAACATGCGGCGGCGTTTGCTTATTCGGTACTCAATGCCTCCGGCAACGCCTCCATCGCTTATATGGTGTGGCTGGACGGCCTCGGCTACAAACATTGGGGCGTCCGCGGTCTGATGACTACAGACGCCCTGGCAAATGGCGGGTTCGCCGTCATCCTGGTCCTGGTGGCGGTCTTCGCCGGCCACCACTGGCATCAACATCGAAGTAGCGACGCCGTTTGACCCGGAAACGGCCATCGCCCCGTCGGATGCTGTCGCTCTGGCGGCCAGTCGGGTGGGGCTGCTCCCCGGAACTGCGGCGGCCCCTTCGACGGTCAACCGGAACTGGGCCAGCGGCGTGACGTGGGCGACGGTGGCCAAAGAGACAATGGCGGTTCAGTCCTGATCGAACAGGCCCGCCCGATCCACTTTCTCGCCCTTGAACATTACCGTCGAGATCGCCTCCGTGGCTTTGATATCCAGCAGGGGATTGCCATCCACGATCAGCATGGTCGCATCCTTGCCCTTTTCAATGGACCCGAACCGCTGACCTGCGCCCAGCGCCTTCGCCGAATTCAGCGTCGCAGCCTGCAAGGCTACCTGAGTCGGGATGCCGGCCTCTACCCAGAGTTCCAGTTCGTGCTGCACCGTCGGGCCGTGGAACACCAGCATGTTGCCGGCGTCGGTACCCGTGATGAGGGTGACGCCCGCCTTCCAGGCGCGGAGCAGGTTGTCGCGGGCGATGGCCATGTCGACGGGATATTCGCCGATGGACTTCCTCGACGCCACCGCTTCCGGCGATTCGATCATCTTCTTCGTTCCCGCCAGCAGTTCCTTCGGCACCACCTGCTGTACGAGTGAGCGATTGAGCAGATCAAGCTTGCCCGCGGCATACTGCGGAAAGGCTTCGCCCACGCTGAGCGTCGGATCGTACGTCACGCCATTCTTCGCCATCAGGGCGAAATCGGCGTCCGGGATGCGTTCCCGGAAAGACCCATGTTCAACACCGTTGACACCCGCCTTCAGCGCGTCTTCGACGTCCCGCACATCGCCGGTGTGAACCACAATCGGCAAGCCGTTGGCGCGCGCTGCCGCTGCAATCGCGTTCAGCAACTGCGGATCCAGGCGGTTGTAAACCAGGCCACCCGCGCCGGCCTCCATAATGGCTTTGATGCCATCGACCTTCTGTGCCTTCAGGGCCTCCACCTGCGCCTGCGCTTCCGCCGCGGTTTTCGGCATGCGGAGGAACTGAGCGTTCACGGAGATACGGATGTTTTCCGGAAGACTGCGCATAATCTCCGTACCGTGTCCGCCGGGCGTGGTAAACAGCGGCCCCACCATGAAGAATTCCGACCCCAGCTTCTCGCCGCTGTTTACCAGACTGCGAACGGCCAGAGCGCCATCGAGCGCGTCGCCCACACTCTTCACCGCAGTCACGCCGCAATAAAGATAGGCTGCGAGGGCACGCTGCATGGACTTGACCGCGTCGTACTTACTCCAGTCATCCAGGAAGCCGCCGGGCGATCCCAGATGGATGTGCGAGTCGATCAGGCCGGGCATAATCGTCTTACCCGCCGCCTCAATCGGCTCAGCCTTGGCCGTTTTCTCATCCGGGATGTTACCGTCGTAAACTTCGGCGATCTTCCCGTCCCTCACCAGCACGGCGCCATTCTCGATCACGTGACCATCGCCGACGATGATGCGCGCATTGCGAATCAGATAGGTCCGCGTACGGGACATTTCGCGATCCACAAGCTTCGATTTGCGGAGATTGTCGTTGGCATGAGCCTGCCAGGTTCCGAGCAGCACGAAGGGCACAAGCACCGCCAGCACCCACAGCTTTGCTGTCGACTTCAGCTTCTCCTCCTTCTCCCAGCGGAACAGCTTGACGCAAAGCAGCAGACCGACCGCCGCAGTCAGGATCAACGCGCCCACCGCCTGCCAGTTGTCAGCCAGCGACTCATTCTTCATCAGAAGATTCTGGACTCCCGAGACAATGTGGGTCGAGGGAATAAACTGCGAGACGATCTTGAGCCAGTTGGGAAACATCGAAATCGGAAACGTAGTGCCGCTGAGGAACAGCATGCTCATGTAGGCAATCTGCACGAGAATGGTGCTCTCCTGCACGGAATTCACCACGGAGGCGATGATCAGCCCGATTGAGCGGATCGCAATCAACCCCAGAGTGATGAAAAACAGCAGCGACAGCGGGTTATCCGGCAGCGCCATTCCGTATTGGAAGTGAGCCAGCGCAATGGTGATGAACACCAGGGGCAGATATACCAACAGCCCGGTCAGTGTGGAAGCGACCAGCAACGGCAGCGGCGAGATCGGCGCCACCTTATAGCGCCGCAGGATATTGTTTTCCCGTTCCTGCACGGCGCGCATCCCGCCTCCGAACAGGCCGTTGCCGAGGATGCCGATGACCAGCACCATCGTGATGATCTGCGCGATCACGCCGCCGCGCTCGGCATGATTCGCCTGCGCGAACAGATAGAAGAACCCGAGCGGCATCAGGTAGTTGAAAAAGATGACGGCTTTCTGCCGGAAGGCCAGCCGTACATCGTTGCGGAGTAGTGCCAGATAGGGTTTCAATCTCGTAACCTCTTTCCCGTCATTTCAATGAATACGTCTTCGAGGGTGGGCCGCTTGAGGTGGACGTCTTCGAGTCCCATGCCGAGGCCATCCACCCACTTCACAATCTCCACCAACGTGCGCGCGGGCCGCGACGACTGCACTGTGAGTCGGCGGCCATCTTCACTGAGCTCCGAACTCAGAGCATCCGGGAATTCCGGCAGCGCGCGGCCGGCCAACGACGCATCGCAGACAATCTCAATCGCCGATTTGCCCTTGCTGCGATCCTGCAACTCGCGCGGCGTTCCGATCGCGACCACCTTGCCCGAATCCACGATGGCGACGCGGTCGCACAACCGCTCGGCTTCCTCGATGTAGTGCGTCGTCATGACGATGGTTTTCTTCTCGCTGCGCAACTCTTCGATCAGGGAGTGGATCTCGAGTCGGACCTGCGGATCGAGGCCCGTCGTCGGCTCGTCCAGAAACAGCAGCGAGGGATCGTTAATCAGGCCCATCGCGATGGCCAGACGCTGCTTCTGCCCCCCGGAGAGCGTGGAGTAGAAAGCTTCTCGCTTGTCCTCAAGCTGAAGCCGTTTGAGCAGCGTGTCGGGGCTGAGCATCCGGCTGTAGAGGGCGCCGAACAACTCCAGCGCCTCGATGACGCGGATCTTGTCCGGCAGGTTGGTGGCCTGGAGACAGACTCCGATGCGATCTTTGAGCAGAGTCTTCTGCTTATCCGGGTCGAAGCCGAGGACGCGGACGTCACCCGAACTGCGCTGGCGAATGCCTTCGAGGATTTCGACAGTGGTGGTCTTACCCGCGCCGTTCGGGCCGAGCAAGCCAAAGACCTCGCCCGTCTGCACTTCGAAATCGATACCGCGCACGGCCTCAAAATCGCCATAGCTCTTATGAAGGTCGTGAACCGAAATGGCAAGGGTGTCGGTCATAGGGTTCTCCGTCCTGCCTGTTGGGATTGAAGATGGGACATAGTGTCTACTGTTCGAGAATAACGGAACCCGGTCGGAACTTGTTCGGTTATCGGACGAGCAGTCGAAATGCGGACCCGAATGGCGTTCCCGCGCATCTCCACCTGGCGGACACGCCGTAGCACGCATGGATTCGGCATAAGTCTGGTAACAACTGCGGAGGCGGGCAAACCGATGGGAACATTAAGAAAGCCGCCTTACATTAAGCCTATTCACCTGGCACCGGGATATGAGATGCGGTTTCGCTTACATCGGGGGCCGGCATGGCCGGGAATGTGAGTGAAGCTGGGTCAAATCGCCGACTTGAGCCGTTTTGGGCTACTCCGCAACAGCGGATTCGCATTCCAAACCTCGGAAAACATTAAGAAATCTGCCCATTGTTAAAATTGCCTCCCGCCGATTAAAGCGTGAAATACAAACGGCCCCCCGGTAACTGAATAGCCGGAGGAGTAACCGTATGGCAAGATACCTTGCACCTATTTACGGCCTGTGTCTGGCGGGGCTTATTTCATTAGCCCAGCCACAACAGGCTAGAGCTATGTCGATCAGTATTGTGGAGTGCGCGGCGAATGTGTTTCCCTGCGCGGGAGCGAACATCATCGCGCCGGCCAACGCAAACGACGGGAACCAGGACAACGACGTGCTGGGCCTGAACTTTGCGAACGGTGGCTGGACATTACCGCTCACCGCAACCGCAACGAACCTGGGGGGGATCTTCATCAGCCTCACCGGTACCGGAACCGCAACCGCACCGGTTCTTGCCGCAGAGACATGGCTGGATGTCACGGTAAGCGAAACATTCAACATGAATCCGGCGATTGTGGGATTGCTCGGGTCCGCCATTGACTTCAACAACGGAAACTGCAACGCGGCGGCGGTGGCGGCGGACAGTTCGGTTATCGCGACGTTGTTCGTGAACGGCACGCAACTCCCGGTGTTGGGTACCGTGGGGAACGGAGCTGGTACGGGCACCTGCGCACTGGCCCCGGGTAACGGGGGTGGCGGGTCGACATTCAATCTGGCCGGCGGGCCGGTCTTCGGAATCATTCCTGGACAGATCACGCTGACTGCGGCTGCGCAGTTCGACTTCAAGCCGTCGGCGCTTGCGCAGACTATCGATGTGCCCTACGGAGACTCCGATGTTGCGCCGGAACCGGGGACGTGGGTGCTCATGGCGTCGGGCGCCGGGTTGATCTTGCTCGGCCGGAGGAAGCTGCGGGCGTAGGGCGGTCGCTATCGACATAGGCCAATCGGAGACTGCGTGTCCGGGGGCCAGCCAGCGTGAGCGACTCGCCCTGGTTGCCCCGGGGGCGTAGTGCCTGGCAGGGCTGCTTCCGGGCAGACTTCTGACCTTCAGGCGCCGCTCCCTCCGGGTCCGCGGCACGGCCATTGCCAACCTGCCCCACAGCCAGAACAGGTCGGAGGCCTGATGGCGGGTATGGTGTTGAAAAAAATGCCTTGACGGGAAGTCACAGATCAGCCCAACCTCCGGCCGTGCCGGACCTGTGGGAATTGAGACCTACGCTTCGGTCTTCGCCGCAATCTCCGCCGTCACGATGGTGACGAATTCCTCCAGCGGAATCGCCCCCAGATCGCCGCGCTTGCGATGGCGCACCGCAACCTTGCCCGCCTCGGCCTCGCGTCCGCCAATCACCAGCATGTAGGGCACTTTCTGCAACTGGGCTTCGCGAATCTTGAGGTTGATCTTCTCGTTGCGGTCGTCAATGGTGACGCGCACGCCCGCGGCTTTCAGCGTGTTGACGACGTGCGTGGCGTATTCGGACTGCTTATCCGTAATGGGCAGTACAGTCGCCTGCACCGGCGCGAGCCACGCGGGGAATGCGCCCGCATAATGCTCGACCAGGATGCCGAAGAAGCGCTCCACCGAACCAAACAGCGCGCGGTGCACCATCAACGGCCGGTGCTTCTTGCCGTCCTCCGCCACGTATTCCAACTCGAACCGCTTCGGCAAAGTGAAATCGAACTGCACGGTGGAAAGCTGCCACAGACGCCCGATCGCATCGACTAACTTCATGTCGATCTTGGGCCCGTAGAACGCCGCCTCATCCGGAATCACCGTGGCTTTGATGCCCAGACGGTCGCAGGCCTTGCGCAACGCGCCTTCGGCCAGCGCCCAATGGTCGGGATCGCCATCGTACTTGCCGCTGGCGCCGCCATCCCACGTGGAGATCTCGGCCTTGTATTCGTTGAAGCCGAAAGTCTTCAAAGTATCGATGGCGAAATCGAGGCAATTCACGATCTCGTCTTCGATCTGCTCCGGCGTGCAGAAAATATGCGCGTCGTCCTGGGTAAAGCCGCGGACGCGCAGCAGCCCGTGCATGGTGCCCGAGCGTTCATAGCGATAAACCGTGCCGAGTTCGCCCAAACGCACGGGCAAGTCGCGATAGCTGTGCTGGCCATCCGCGTAGATCAGGATGTGGCCCGGGCAATTCATTGGCTTGAGCTGATATTCGGCGTCGTCCAGTTCCATCGGAGTGAACATGTTTTCCGAATAGAAGTTGGCGTGGCCGGAGGTCTTCCACAAATCGCGCCGCATCACGTGCGGAGTGTAGACAAGTGAGTAGCCGCGCTTCAGATACGCATCGCGCATCCAGTCTTCCAGTTGCTTGCGGATGATGCCGCCCTTCGGGTGGAAGAAGATCAGGCCGGGTCCGGCGAGTTCCTGAATGCTGAACAGGTCGAGCTCTTTGCCGATCTTGCGGTGATCGCGCTTCTTCGCTTCTTCGAGCTTGTTGAGATACTCCTCGAGATCTTTCTTCGTGAACCAGACGGTGCCGTAGATGCGCTGCAGTTGCTTGTTCTTCTCGTCGCCCTTCCAGTAAGCGCCGGCGATCGAAGTGAGCTTGAACGCCTTGATCTTCGAGGTATCTGGCACGTGCGGACCGCGGCAGAAATCGATGAATTGCGGGCCGAGCGTGTATTCGGTAAATGGATCGTCTGCCTTTTCCTCGATGAGCTGCACTTTCATGGGCTCATCCATCGCGCGGTATTTATCGAGGCCGGCGGCCTTGCCGATCAACTGGCGTTCAAACGTGAGGGCCTTAGCCTGCAGTTCCCACATGCGTGCTTCGATCTTTTCGAGATCCTGCGGAGTGAACGGTTCGGCGCGGTCGAAATCGTAATAGAAGCCGGTATCGATGGGCGGCCCGATGCCCAGCTTGGTTTCGGGGAACAGTTCCAGCACGGCGGCGGCGCAGAGATGCGCGGTGGAGTGGCGATAGACTTCGAGGGCCTCTTCGTCTTTGGGCGTGAGGATCTGGACGAGGCTGTCTTCTTCAAACGGGCGTTTCAGGTCGTAGAGGCGACCGTTGACTTTGGCGACCAGGGCGGCGTCGGCCAGGCGCGGGCTGATACTCTGCGCGACATCGAAGGCGCTGGTTCCAACGGGGACCTGCCGTACACTGCCATCCGGCAGGGTGACTTGTAAGTTGCTCATAGCGGGAACTTTCAGGTTAACACTGAGGAAATCGACTATCCGCGCAGGGTCCTGAGGGGTTGTGCCGGCCGCCGCGATCCGTTCATTCGCGCCGGGTGGGACTGAGATCGAGTTCGGCGGGTTTCCCGTGGCCTCTGATTCCGAGCCGGCCGTTCATGCCTCCGACAAGTTCGGCCATGCCTCCGACGAGTTCGGCGCCGGCAGTGTCGTTGGGTGTGGCCATGGGCATTACTCTGGCTATGGGCCGACCGCGCCGGGTGATGACGAGTCCGTTGGGTTCGAGGCTATCGAGCAGGGAAAGGCACCTTGCCTTGAATTGCGAAACATTGATCTGGGCCATGGCCGGAAAGCTGTTGGACGCGGTAAGAGTCGTACGGTTAGCGAGGCGCAGGCTCTACTGACGCAAATCTTTAGTCAACGCGAAGAAGAACGTCCGCCCGGCTTCAGGCAGCGTATCCACCAGAGGCGAGAGCCCGGAGGGATCGGAATACGCCAGATTCGAGAGGTTCCGCACGCCGGCGCGAAATTCCATCCCCTCGGGAAGTTTGGCGTTGAACGTGGCTTCGGGCAGCAGTACGGCGGGCAGAGTGGCTCCGGCCAGAGTGGTGCGCTCACTCATCGCAACCAGCCCGCTCGACAGCGTCATGCCCGGCAAGCCCAGCGGAGCGCTCAGTTGCAGCTTGCCGATGTTCGAGGGCGAATTCGCAGGCGTTTGCCCCGAGAGGTTCGCGTGCATTTTCTGGAAGCTTGTGGTCAGTTGCAGTTGCCGCCACAATGTGCCGCTGATTTCGGCTGTGACGCCGGCACCGAGAAAGCGACTGGCGTTCTGGAACTGAATCAGGCCGCTCGGCAGATATACGGGAATGATTACGCCGCGATCATCGATATGGTAACCCGTGGCGGTTCCCTTCCACGATTTGTGCAGCTTGCGCTCAGCCTGTAGCTGAAAGGTATCCGCCCGTTCCGGTCGAAGGCCGGGATTTCCCACATTTTGCTTGCCGTCGCTGTCGAATAGCTCGTTCGCGTTGGGGTTGCGGAAGCCGCGGCCATAGAGAACCTTGAGTGAGGTCTTCTTATCGGGCTGAAAGACCGCCGCCGCCCTCGGCGTGAGCGAACTGCTGCGATACATCGACCAGTCATAGCGCCCTCCGAGGTTAAAGTTCCAGCGCTTGCCGAGATTCCACTCCTGCTGCAGAAAACCCGCTACGTAGCGGTCACGCTTACTGATGTACAGGTTCTGGTTGTACACCGGTGCAACATCTTCGGTGGATTGCAGGGCACGCAGGTCGATTTTTACTTCGGTGCCAGCCGTCAGATGACCCTTCAGCAGTCCAAACCGGTAGCTGACCTGGCTGCCGGCCCAATCGCCCGCGTCAAATTCGTGGCTGACGTCGATGCCGCCGTTGGCAACTCCGGTGCCCTCGTCGATCAATGGGTAGTGATAAATGCCGTGATATTCGTACTGATCGAAATAGGTCTTCCAGCGGAACGAGCCGCCGGACGCGGTCTCGCGCGTGTACTGAAGCTCGGCGAAAGCGCGCTGGTCGGTAGCGCGCGTGCCGCGATCGTTGAACACCGCGTCGCCCCATGAGTTGGGCTGGATTTTCTGCCTTGACCCCGCCAGCGACAGGATCTCCCAGTTCCCGGCCTTGAGGTCGACGAAGAGACGATAGCCCCGCGAGCCATCCATATTGACCGCGACACCGTTGTTCGTGGCGGGCGCATCGTAGGCCGGAATGTAGAGGTCGCTCATGCCATCGGTATTGAAGGCGGTTCCGGAGACCAGCAGGGAGGCATTGCCAGGATGAGCCGCATGGGTAATGGTGAGCTTTTTTTCTCCCAGGGTATCGCCTTCGGTCTGGACCGAGGTGCCGTGTTCGTGGACCGGGTCTTTTGTGATCACGTTAATCGTGGCCAGAATACCGCTGCTGCCATAGAGCGAGGACGAGGGGCCACGCACGATTTCAATGCGCCCCACGAGGCTCATATCGAGCGGAAAATCGTCGCCGAAGTAGTTGGCCACGCCGAAGACGTTGTCGTTCATGGTGTGGCCGTTGATCAGCACGAGAATCCGCGTGGCCCAGTCGCCCGGCACCGAGAAGCCGGCAACGCCCACCGAGTAGTACGTGTGGTCGTAGGAAATGTAGAAGCCGGGCACATGGTTCAGCGCCTCGGCCAGCGTCCGATAGCCGTACTTCCGGATTTCCTCGCCTGTAATCACCGTGACCACCCCGGGAGCCTTGACTACGCTTTCATTGTGCAGCGATGCCGTCTGGACCTGAAGTTTCGAAAGATCTTCGAGTGACAGCGCGGCCAGATCCGAATTTTGCGCGACCGCGGAAATTGTGGAGAGCGCGAATAGCGCGCCGGTGGCTGCTGCTGGATGGAATCGCGACATTCGCTTCTGTGCCTCTAGACCCTTATCGGCAAGGCAGAGGGCAGTTTGAGTGGTGTGCGGAGACGGCGACGTTTCAGAGATCGGACAGGGGCGCGAAGCCCCCGAACGACCCGTGAGCGTACAGCAGCGCTTCGGCGATCGAGTCGCGCGCTCGCACCGCCTGGATCTCGCCGAACAGGATGCCGTGGGTGGCCACTTCTTCGAGGCGCGTCAGGCGGCAATCGAAAGTGGCGAGCGCGGATTCGAGGACGGGTGCGCCGGTTGTCAGGCTGATCCATTGCCCAGTCTGGAAACGCTCCTCGCCCTGGATCACTCCGGCAAAGCGTTCCGCCAGTTCCCTGTCTTCCACTCCCAGCACGTTGACCGCAAAGATTCCGGATTCGCGGATCGCGGCAAACGGCGCGATCTGACGGTTTACGCAACAGAGCAGTGTGGGGGGATCGGCCGAGACGGAGCAGACGGCGGTGGCGGTGAGGCCGCGCCGCTCGCCATCGGGTCCCACGGTGGTGATGAGGCACACGTGGGCGGCCAGATGCCGCATGCCCGATTTGAAAGATTCCGCGTCCGCAACACTCATGATTGGACCAAGAGAGAGGTTACCGCACGGGTGGAGGCGGCTCGGCCAAAACGAGTAGCTGAGTGGCAGGGATGAGGGAACCGCGCGGTCAGCGTATGGGTAGCCAGGCGATCCGATTATGCCATTCGGTATCGACGTCGCAGTAGGATCGGGAAACAACATCAGCATCGAGAAACTCGCCGAGTAGCGACAAAAAACAGTCGTGACTCAGAAGGGTAATGGCTGTTCTTGACTGTGATCGCTGAAAGCTTTCTTGCCGCGTTTTCGGGCGGACGCATTTGGATCAATTTGCGACAGACCCTGGCCGGTAGCGTAATTCCGCGCCCTTGCGCGGAGCCTTGAGCTGCACCGTGTGGAGCGACCCACCTCCTTGTGATTGTTCGCGTGTATGTCAGGAGTAACCCCAGTCGTCCAGCGCGGATCGCGCGAGCGTGGCAAGTCCATTGTCGTCGTGAAAAGCCCGCCACCGGTTAACTCGGCGGCTTCTTCCATGCCCGCAATGGCGAGGTTTACTTCCGGCGGGCACGCCCCACCCGGGCAGGCGACTAACCCACGCGCATCGATGGGAAACAGAATCACGTTTGAACTGACCAGCGCATGCGTTGCGGCTTTGATATCCTAATGGTCCTCCAGCGGCAGAAACCCGCCCGTCACCCAGAGCAGGCTCTTTTCACCCGGAACGTCTCTTAGGTTCGTGCGATTCTTGTGAATGCCGTCAATGTTGCTGCTAATCGCGGTTCCTCGAACGGGAACGACCTTTGTTCGAAACAGGCACGGTGGCGGCTAACGTAAACCCTCCCGGGAATGGCGAAGGGGCGACGGCCAGGCTGCAACCCCTTGGTATCTCCGCCTGTTATGGCCGCCGCTCCGTAACGAGAACAATATTCTCGTTGCGGCGGCCATAACGGTTTAATTAGCCAAACAAGCTGCTGAAAGAGGGCGGTGTGAAATTGGAGCTCAAAGGACTGCCAAGTGCATCTGAGAACACCTTGTGGAATCATGCCGATATGGACTCCTGCCGAACTCTGCCCACGCCCGATGGAACAGGGTTGTGACCATGAGTTGGATGCCGGCGAAGCGAAGGGAAGTCCCCGGGGCGTTTCCGTACCGCTCCTTTGCAGTCGCGGCTCTGTAGCGGTTGAGTAGCGCCTCAACGGTCTGACATGGCCGGGCGGTCGTTTCAAATGCAGAAATCCATGGCAGGTGGAAGGCGTGTTGTTATTTGGCTGGGAGGGTCCAGATGTCGAGCACGTTGGTGGCGGGGACTTGTCCCCGGGAGCCGCCTTCGGGAAGAGCAATTTTGCCATCGACTACGATCGGGCTGTTCCAGTGCCCGGGGCCGCATTCGAGAGTGGCGGCCAGTTGTCCCTTTTCCGCATCGTAGACGCGCAACGCACCGCGGGCATCGTAGATGTACAGAAGACCGCCGGCTACCACCGGGCTGGTACCGCCATTGGTGTTCTTCCACCCGGGGGTGAGCTTACCGTCTTTAAAGGTCCAGGCTGCGGTGCCGCCGGCGTCCGCGGAGAACAACCATGTATCGGCGTTGTGATGCCATACGGCCGTGGCCGGAAGCAACATGCTGCCGGATGGCGTGGAGACGCTGGGCGGGTCGTCATTCTGGTGGGCGTCCGCGCCGGCGATGGCTTTGGTGTCGATCACGCGGATCAGCCTGTCTTTGCCGCCCTGCGCCAGATAGCCGTTGCCGAGCAGGGCGGGTGAAGCGGAACCGATGTCGAGATCGCGCGCCCGGAGTTCGGCATTGTTCGAGGGCGTGTAGTTGCCGAGCATTTTCGTAGCATCGGGGTCGAGTTCGATGAGGGCATCGGCCCAACTCGTTTTGCCGTCCCACGGGCCGTTACCGGTGGCGATGAAAATATTGCCGGTGGCGGGGTCGATGACGGCTCCGGCGCGGCCCCAGATCGCGGATTGGGTAGCGGCGCAGGAATCGGGCTGGAGCAGGACGGAGCGGTCGCTGCAGAGCGAATTCCAGACGTGGAGGAGCTTGCCGTCTTTGACATCGAGGATCGCAACATGTCCCTGGTAGGGAGGCCGGTCGCCGATGTAGCCGGCAGTGACGGCGATCACGTGACCGCGAAATACCTTGAGCGGCGAAGCAATCTTTTCGCGCGCCGGAAGAAGCGTGATGGGGCTGGACCAGACTTCGTGGCCGTCGGCAATGGCAAGCTTGCGGACGGCGCCGTCGGGCGCAGCGGCATAGACGTGTTGGCGATCGGGATCGGCAACAGGGGTGCTGTTGGTGATTTGGCGCGTCCCTTCCCATGTGGAGTACTGTGGGGGCGTGTATTCCCAAAGGACGGCGGCTTTATCGGCATCGACGGCGATGGTTCTTCCAAAGAGGGTGGTTACGAAAAATGCGTTGTGTTGTGAGCCCTTGATGGTGACATCGTGGAGGTAGATGGCGGAGGCGTCGACGGTGCCGTTGAGTGTGACCTGGTGGCGAACCAGTGAGGAGATGTTGGCGGCGGTAATGCCGGTGGGGTCGGGGGAGGCGCTGGAACTGGCGACGTCCCAACCGAACTGAGGCCAGTCATGACCGGTGGTGTCGGCTGCCGGGCACAGGGTTGCGATGGTACAAAGTATCAGCAGTACGGGGAAGTGTTGTGCGAATGGTTTCGTGCGGATTGGTTGAAGTCTGGTGCCTGGGATCGTTTCGCGCATTGTGTTTCGAGCCTTTTTGTCATTATGTGGCATGAGCGAGGTTCCGAAATCCCGGTGTGGTGGAAATATGAGATGGACCCGCAGGTGCGAAACGAGAACGTCGAGCGTCGCTCGACCTCACGGGTTGGACCCTCTGCCACCTGGTGGCCCTCGGGATGTGGAATGCAGCGAACTTGGTAAAGCCCGCGCTCCCGATTTGGTGGACTTGGCATGAGTTCGCCGGATGTCTGCGCCATACCGCAGACAATATTCGGGTCAGGTTAATTTACCTTGGCCGAACGAAATCGCGGACGAGTTCAGGAGTGCGTTGGCTCCCCGTGGCGGGCTGGGGATACAATATCCCTGCATAACTACTATGACTTTCGCCAGACAATCAGCGCTCCTTTTCCTTATGGGTACCTTGATCGGCACGCTGCTGGCTCAACCGCCGGCAGCCGGTGGCTCCGGCGCCGCGGGGCGCGGTGGAGGACGAGGTGGTCCGGTCGTGGTATCGCCGCAGATCGGAAGCGACGGGCGGGTGTCGTTTCGGATCTACGCGCCACAGGCTAACGCCGTGAGCCTTGCGGGCGATGTTTCGCAGGGACTTGTGGCGGCCGAACCGGGTGCCGGACCTGCCGCAACAGGCACCGCCGCAGGGCCGGGGCGTGGTGGTCCGCCAGCGGTTGTGATGGCAAAGGGAACGGATGGTGTGTGGAGCGGCACGACGATTCGCGCAATCAAGCCGGGTGCGTGGCGGTATACGTTCAACGTGGACGGAGTCACTACGGCAGACCCGCGCAACGTGGTGACGTCACCCAACCAGACCCAGGTGCAGAGCCTGCTGGTGGTGCCGGGCGATTTTTCCGAAACGCGGGATGTTCCGCACGGCTCGGTTTCGCAGGTCCACTACGTCGCTGCGGCGCTGGGCAATGCGCGTCGCGAGATGTATGTTTATACTCCGCCGGGATATGAGAAAGATGCGGCGAAGTATCCGGTGCTCTACCTGATCCATGGTGGTGGCGATACTGCGATTTCGTGGTCCACAGTTGGCCGGGCGGGCGACATCCTGGATAACCTGATCGCGGAGAAGAAGGCGAAACCGATGATCATCGTGATGCCGAGCGGCTGGACGCCCACCGGCGGGCAGGTTATGACGTCGGACGCCACTAAGGATCCGTTCAACAGTGAAATGCTGAAGGACATCATTCCTTTTGTGGAGAGCCACTTCCGAACGCTGACGACGCCGGAAGGCCGGGCGCTATCCGGTCTCTCGATGGGCGGGATCCAGACGCTGAATACCGGACTGCACAACCTGGGCACCTTCAGCTATGTGGCAGTGATGAGTTCGGGCTGGACGACGGAAGACGACCGGCAGTTCTTTTACAAGAGCGAGGCCGCGAAGATCCCGGCTTATAACTCAAAGCTCAGGCTCTTCTGGTGGGGCTGGGGCCAGACGGATATCGCGCGGGCGAACGGCCTTGCGGTCATCAATGAATTCAAGAACCGGGGCGTAAAGATCGAGACGATGGAAACGCCCGGTGGGCATGAATGGGCGAATTGGCGGATTTATCTGCACGAGGTCGCTCCGAAGTTATTTCGTTAGCGTGAGTTCTGAAAGAACGGGGTTTCGCCCGGCGCACAAACCGAATTGGCCGGTGGTTCAGGTCAAACTGTCGCGGTTGGCAGCGTCCGAATTTAAGCTCGCTACCCGGCAATTCTGTGATAATCTTCATTTAGACTGGCAGGCCGTCGCGGTGTCTCACTGCGCTGCCGCGCTCAGGCGCACTTTCTGGAGAATCTATGGCCTTTAAAATCAATGTGAACGGACATACGAGCACGGTGGACGCACCGGCCGATATGCCTCTGCTGTGGGTGTTGCGAGACATGCTGGACCTGCAGGGTACTAAATATGGTTGCGGCATCGGTCAGTGTGCAGCTTGCACGGTCCATCTGGCCGGCCAGCCGGTGCGGGCCTGCCTTACGCCGATTTCCGCAGTCAAAGATCAGCTGGTTACCACGGTGGAGGGCTTGTCTGCCGATGGCACTCACCCTGTGCAGCGGGCGTGGGAGGAGATCGACGTGCCCCAGTGCGGTTATTGCCAGGCCGGGCAGATGATGTCCGCCGCGGCGCTGCTGGCGAAGAAACCGCATCCAACCGATGCGGATATCGATACGGCTATGACCGGTAATCTGTGCCGCTGCGGTACGTACATCCGCATTCGGGCGGCGGTGCACAAAGCGGCGGAACTGGCGGGAGCGAAGAACATGGCGTTGGCCGGGAGCCAAAAATGAGGAAGTCGATCATGAATACCATGGAGAACCCAGTGATGCTGCAGCGACGCTCTTTTCTCAAAGTCAGTTTGATCGCCGGTGGCGGAGTGATGTTCGGCCTGGCCACGGAACAGGAAGCTGAGGCACAGGGCCGTGGCGGCCCGCCGCAGGCTCCTCCGGCTCCGAGCAACTATTTCAAGGTCGCGGCGGACGGTACGGTCACCATTGTGGCGAAGAATCCGGAGGTCGGCCAGGGCATTAAGACCATGCTGCCGATGCTCATCGCCGAGGAACTGGACGTCGACTGGAATAAAGTAAAGATCGAACAGGCCGATTTCCTTCCGGCCAAGTACGCGGCCCAAAGCGCCGGAGGCAGCACCGCGACCCCTACCAATTGGGATCCGATGCGGCAGGTGGGCGCGGCCGGACGCGCGATGTTCATTACGGCGGCGGCGCAGACGTGGGGCGTTGCCGAGAAAGATTGCACTACGGCTTCGGGCCGGGTGATTTCCGGGAGCAAGTCGCTGGGCTATGGCGAACTGACGGCTAAGGTTGCTACGCTTCCGGTGCCGAATTTTGCCGATCTGAAGCTCAAGGATCCGGCGAATTACAAGATCATTGGCCACACGCAAAAGGGCGTGGATGTGCCCGCCATCGTCACCGGCAAGCCGATCTTCACGATTGACGCCAAGGTGCCAGGCATGCAGTACGCGGTTTTCGAGCGCTGCCCGGTACTCGGCGGCAAGGTGGCCAGCGCCAATCTGGACGAAATCAAGAAAATGCCGGGCATCAAGAATGCCTTCCTGGTGGAGCGGCCGGAATTGACTGCGATGAGCGGCAGGCCCGGAGATCTGGTGAGCGGCGTCGTCATTCTGGGAGAGACTTTTTGGCATGCCCAGAAAGCACGGCAGGCACTGAAGGTTACGTGGAACGAAGGGCCCAACGCCGGCGGAAGCAGCACGGCTTTTGCGCAGAAGGCAGCCGAGCTGAGCAAGCAGGCACCGATGTCCACCAGCCGTAAGGATGGCGATTTCGACACCGCTATCAAGGGTGCGGCTAAAGTGGTGGAAGCGGCTTACTCCTATCCGTTCATTTCGCACGCGCCGCTCTCGCCGCAAACGGCTTCGGCCCGTTTCAAGGATGGCAAGGTTGAGATCTGGTCGGACAGCCAGCAGCCGGGACAGGGCCGTGGTTCGGTGGCCCAGACGCTCGGGATTCAGCAGGACGATGTCACGCTTCACATGACGCGCGGCGGCGGGGGCTTCGGTCGTCGGCTGACCAACGACTACATGGTTGAGGCGGCGTGGATCGCTAAGGAAGCCGGCGTTCCGATTAAGCTGATCTGGTCGCGCGAAGACGATATGCAGCACGACTACTATCGTCCGGGCGGCTATCAATACCTGAAGGCGGGCGTGGATGCGTCGGGCAAAGTAATCGCCTGGCGGAATCATTTTGTGGGCTATGCCGAGGGCACCACGCCGGTTACCGGAACCATTGGCGCGACTGAGTTTCCGCAGAAGTTCGTTCCCAATTACGAACTGCATGTTTCCACCATGCCGCTGGGACTCCGGACCGGCGCGTTGCGGGCTCCCGGCAGCAATGCGATCGCATTTGTGATTCACTCGTTCCTCGACGAGTTGGCCCATGCGGCGGGCAAAGATCCGGTGCAGTTCCGTATGGATCTGCTCAATTCCGAAATTGCAGCGGCGGCAGCGACCCCGGGTGGCCGTGGCGGGCCAGGTGGTGGCGGCTTTAATGCCGAGCGCGTGAAGGGCATCCTGCAGCTGGTGGCGGAGAAATCGGGCTGGGGCAAGACGACTTTGCCCAAGGGCACCGGGATGGGCGTGGCTTTCCATTTCAGCCATCAGGGCTATTTCGCCGAAGTGTTGCAGGCAAAGGTGGATGCAGCCAAGAAGGTGAAGGTGGAGAAAGTCTGGGTGGCGGCGGACGTCGGCAGCCAGATTATCAACCCGGGCGCGGCCGAGAACATCGTGCACGGCGGCATAATCGATGGTCTGGGCGCGGCGATGTCGCAAAAGATCACCATCGAAAAGGGCAGGGTGGAACAGACCAATTTCCATCAACACGCGATGATGAGGCTGGCGCAATCGCCACCCGTGATTGAAGTGCACTTCCTGGCGAGCAATAACAGACCGACCGGTCTGGGAGAGCCGTCGCTTCCGCCGATTCTGCCCGCGCTGGCGAATGCGATATTCGCGGCGTCGGGGGTTCGAGTGCGCTCACTGCCACTGGCGGATTCCGGCTTTAGTTGGGCCTGATGTTTCGAATGCGTGGCAGGCCGCGGTGGCCTGCCCTGTGCGGTTTATTCGCGGTTTGCCTGTTTTCCGGGGCCGCACGCGCGCAGGACGAGCGCAGCGTAAAGTCTCCGGATGGTCAGGTGGAGTTCCGTCTCTTCACCTCCCTCCCGGAAGGTTCCATCTTCAATTGCCTTGCGTACCAGGTGTGGCTGCGCGGGAAGCCTTTGCTCGATACCTCTTACCTCGGGCTGAGCGTTCTGTTTCAGGAACCGCTCCTGGGCGAGAACGTCGGCCTGAGCGCCGATAAGCCGATCCACGAAGCGCATTACAACGGGCTGTGGGCGGATTATCTTCAGGTCAGCACAACCGGGCGCAGGATTCAGTTTGAGGTGCGCGTGTGGAACGATGGTGTGGCGTTCCGGTATATCGTGCCGCGATCGGCGTTGCTGTTCGATCTGGCGGTTTTCGATGATACGGCGCAGTTTCGATTCTCCGGAAGTGGGGGTGGGGAACTGCCAGGAAGCGCGGCGATTCCGTACGTTCGGGAAGCGCCGGGCGGTGGCTGGGTAGGGATTTTCCATCAGGACCTGGCCGGTTTCCCGAAGATGCAACTGGCGCGATTCGACGCGCACACGATGGTGAGCCATCTGCCGGGTGGAGTGCCGGAGCAACTTCCTGCATTCAAGACTCAGACGCCGTGGACCGGGCCGTGGCACATGATCGTGGTGGGGCCGGACCGGGAGAAGTTGGGGCAGGCGGAGATTCTACGGGAATTACTGCGGTGAGGAAATGACGTTCTCAAAGATCACCCGCCGGACCGCCCTGCACTCTCTTGCGGTTGCGCCCCTGCTGGCACAGGCTCCGCGTGCAACTTCGGGGCCTGTGCTTCCGGAAGGCCCTCCCAATGTTGCCGGTGTGACCACTGAGGGTTGGCCCGAGACTCCGCCGCACACGAGGAAGGTACTCATCGCCTGGGGAGACAACCGAAATGCCTTGTTGCCTCACGGCGCACTGTCGCACGCGATGTCCGTCATCGAGCGCCTGGGTTACGAATCGGGCTTGTGGGATACCTATATCCGTTCGGATTCGGACATGATTATCAACGGGCCGCCGAAAATCGCCGGTCAACTGACGCTGGACGACGCCGATGGGATCTTCTTTATCGGACATCGGAATATCGGCCTCAGCGACCAGCAAAAGGCCGATCTGATGACGTTCGTTCGGGAGCGCGGGAAGGGATTCGTTGCCGCGCACGGCGCGCTGACGGCGTTCTCCGGAGCCTGGCCCGAGTTCACGGAGATGCTCGGCGGCTACTTCGCTGGTCATCCATGGAGGGGAGACTTGGCGCTGGGTCACATTGTCAATGAAGCCCCGGATTTTCCGGCAACGCGGCATTTTCCGGCAGAGTTCACGCACGACGACGAATATTACATGGTCACGCGATTTGATCGCAGAAAGGTTCGCGTGCTGTTGCGACTGGACGTTTCGCAACTGCCAAAGGAGCACAGTTACACGGGAACCGACAGAGATTTTCCTGTGGCGTGGGCGCGGCAATACGGCAAAGGGCGGGTTTTTTACGGCTCGTTCGGACACGCTCTGGAAGGGTGGGATAACCCGAACGTGCAGCGCATGTATCTGGAGGCTATTAAGTGGTCGATGGGGATTACGGAGGGCGATATTGCGTCGAGGGCGCTGCCAGCCAGCCAGATGGGGCCGCCTTTGGCTGAGCCTGGCGCTGGTGGCGCCGTTCCTCCGGCGGTGCAGCGCTGACCCCGGCGGCTTCATGGATGTTCACGGGGAAATGTCTCCGGCATGAGAAGCGTCAGGATGGGTTCCGACGCGGCAGCCAGGAGTGTCCGCTCCACGGCTGGGCGGCAAACGGGGGTCAGGTCATTTCCCGAGACTAGAATGGACCCGTTGAGGGCTGCTCACTCCGATCCCTGCCGCAATTCCCGCGATCCAGGCCGCGACCATCATGTTCGCCGGGATGTAGAACTGAAAATCCACCAGACTGTGGAACGCGATTGCGGCAAGTGAAGCCATGCACCCCATCGTCATCAGGCGCGACGTCCGATTGGATTCCGCACGCAGAGATCGAAATGCCCGGCTGATCGCCAACCCCGCGAGCGCCAGGATAGGCGCAATCCCGACAATTCCGAGTTCGGCCAGCAACTGCAGGTAATCGTTGTGTGCGTAATCGACCAGGTTTCCGGGTGTGGCGGAACTGTACCTCTGCACCCCGGATACGAACGTCCCGAGGCCGCAGCCGAAGGCCGGATAGTGGGCGATCAAAGTGAACGCACTTCTCCAGATCGGAATACGGTCTTCAGAAGTAAGCCCTCCTTCATAACGGCTGATCAGACTCAGAGGCGCGGAGATCAGCAGGAGTATCAGGCCGCCCGCTACGGCAATCAGCGCTGTGCTCCGCCTGCGGTCGCGGCGCGAAATCAGCTCCAGTGCACCCAATATAGCGAGCGAGACGGCCGCAGCGATCAGGCCCATTCTTGAGACTGTGAACAGGAGTGCCAGCAGGATCGCGGCGGCACAAGCCGCCGGCAGGCACACGAGCGCGGCTTTCGCTCCCGCCGGCCACGTTTTTCGCTTCGTGATTTGGTGTGCGATCGGAGCCAGAACCAAGCTGAGCGGAAGAATCAGTTCCAGGAGGCCGGCGAGGTGAGCATGGTCCACATAAGTTCCGGTTGCATTTACGCCGCTTCCGAAGCTCTGAGCAAGACCGAGGCAAGCTTCGGAGAACCCAATGACGAGCAGCGGAATCGCGGGCATCCAGATGCGGTGGGCAAACCGGAACGTGATTTCGCGGGCCATCAGAAAGACGATAAGGTAATCCAGCAGCCTCAGAAGATGGGCGAAGGTGAGTTGGGGCGACACGCTCAGAGGCCCCCATCGCTCGGCTACAATCGGTCCCAGACCCCGCAGAATTTCATAGCGCGCGGGCGAAAGAACCCGGAGCCATTCGGATGGCATAGGAGCCATTTGAAAGGCGACATAAGCGAGTAGGGCGGTTGTCAGCAGCGGCATCGCCGGCGCTGCGGCGGGTGTAAACGAAATTGCCCGGCCGGAGGTCCAGACGAACAATGCCAGAAGGCACAACGCAATGAGCGTGAAGTTCCACTCGCGCGAGGTGGCCCCTCCATATTGCGATACCGTGAAGCCGACGATGAGCGTCAGCAGGGTCAGGATGAGTGGATTACGCAAGCGAGCTTAACCGCGGCAAGGCCGCGTCAACCCAGCGACGCTACCTGTCTTTGTCATAGTAGCCCGCATACTCCTGCGCGGAATAATACCCGGCAAGCCGCGGATTCCAGTCGTTGAGCGCCACGCCCAGGAAGGGAACGCCGTCTTCGGCCAGCTGACGTCCGGCTTTCACCGCGGATTCACGAAGCGTCTGACGCGCCCTCACTACCAGCAGAACTCCGTCCGCGAGCGACCCCACAATCCGTGAGTCGGCCATATAAAGCATGGGGGGAGTATCGATCAGCACGACGTCGAAACTTTCCCGCGCCAGATCGACCAGTTCCGGCAGCCGCAGTGAATGCATCAGATTCGCCGAAGACGCGCCATCGGCATCGCCGAAGGGGATCACGCTGACGCCGGGAATCTCCGTGGGGTGGATCGCACGCATCAGCGAATGCCCATCGAGCGGTGTGGCTTCCGAAAGAAGCTCACCAAGTCCGCAATCGTTCGCTACTCCGAGGATCTGGTGGAGCCGCGGACGCGCCATGTCGCTGTCGATCACAAGTACGCGCCGGCCCGTCTCCGCGTACGCCACGGCCAGGTTGGAAACGACCGTGCTTTTACCCTCCGAAGGATTGGGGCTTGTGACCACCAGTACCTGCACCGCGTGCCGGCGCCCTACGAAAAGTATCGAAGTCAACAACAACCGGAACGATTCGGCGACCGTCGAGTATGCCTTGGGCGCACCGGGCTGAACGGCACCGGCGATCCGGCTGAAATTGGCCAGCCGCATCGGTTTTTTGCGGAACGCCGCGCCACGCCTGCGGTCCAGCGACCAGGACGGTATGCAGCCCAACTCGGGCGTATTGAGATAAAAGGCCGCATCGCCCGGCCGTTCGATGCAGGGATTTATCTGGTCCCGCACCAACACGAGGCCGATACCCAAAACGAGACCAGTCATCAGACCCAATCCCGCGCCCAGCGGCAGGTTTGGGGAGATGGGAGCGGAGGACGTTTCGGCCTGGTCGATAACCTGAATATTGGACGCACGGAGCGCCGAGCTGATCCCTGTTTCCTTCACGCGCTGAAGCAACGATTCGTATAACTGACGGTTGCTGTCTACATCGTGACGAAGAATGTCGTAGTGAACGATCTTCCCGGACTGATCGGTGACCACGGTGGATTGCCGCGCCAGAGCCGACGACAGGAGTTGCTCGCGTCGCGTCGCCTCCTGAAAATCGTTATGAATGCGTTCGACGACGTTATTCCGCGCGCTGTTGCGCGTCGTCTCTAACTCGCTGATTTGAGACTGCACTTCCTGCACTTTATAGTGAGCAGGCGTCAGGGTCGAACTCAACTGTGCGAGTTCGCGTCGCAGATCTGCCAACTTGGCATCGTAGTTTCTGAGCGAAGGGTCGTCCAGCACCTGCCCCAGTGAATCCGGCGGATTCGTCACAGCCAGTTCGTAGCGCGACTGCTTCGACGCCAGATCGTTCTGGGCTTCCAGCAACTGGTTCTGCAACTGGCGAAGCTTGTCGTTCGCCATGGTGTCCTTGTTGCTGTCGCCCGTTGGAATCAGGTTCATGGCCGTAGCGTAGGCCGTGAGCTGCTCTTCGGATTTCTGGAGTTTGAGCTTCATGCCGTCGAGTTGGCCGGTGAGCCACTCGCTGGTGTGCCGCGCCGATTCCCAGCGGATATCGAGCGATTGCTCAATGTATTCGCTCGCCATCGCGTTGGCGAACGTCGCGGCCAGCGCCGGGTCGGGCGAATCGCAGGAGATGTCGATGGCGCGCGTCGATCGTATCGGCTTTATCTGGACGCTTTGAGCTGTTTGCCGAAGCAGCGTTTCCCGGTTGGCCGGGGGCGCCACCGGCAGACGAAGCGCCTTGCGCCATGCGGAAATGCGTTCCTCCGGGAGATTGATATGGACAGCCTCGTCCAGGTTCAGTTTTTCGATCACCCGGTTCAGCAGAGCTCGTGTCCCCAGTACCTTGACCTGGGTCGCCATTTCAATGTCCGGATACGAAGCGCCGAGTCCGGAGTTCGGATTGACGTCTTTGTTATAGAAGTAATCGTCGTTTTGCGGTTCGACGGCCAATGAAACGGTGGAACGGAAAATCGGCGTCCTCGGCGCCTGGATCAGCAGGCCCGCCAGCGCCCCCAGACCGCATGCGATCAGTACCGTCGTCTTGTGCTTCCGGATGGCCCGAGCCAGTATTGCCGCCCCACTGACCGATTCCCAATCGTCGGGCCGGACGCGAAGCGGATCCTGCGGTTTCATTAACCTGGCATTGTCGCCCGCGATATCGCTGCGCGGGACGGCGACTCGGGTTTCCTTCAGCAGGCGGTCCAGATTCAACATAAGTTTGCTCACGGCCGGTAAATCGCCAGTCCCGTCCCGATGGTCAAGAGCTGTTCCAAAGCCCGTACTGCCAGGCGTTTGGAGCCGTTTACCGGGACAAACAGAATATCGTTCGACTGCATCGGAAGGTCGGTCGCCTCGCCGGAAAGAATTTTCTTGAGGTTCACGGGAAGCTCGATCCGAGACTCCATGGTTCCGTTCGACCGAAGGATGCGGGCCTCGCTGGCCTGCGCCGTCGGACCCAGTCCCTCGGACAAAGCCAAAGCTTCGAGGACGGATATCTGCCTCCGGCCGCCCAGAACGAAGCCTCCCGACTTGTGTACATCTCCGATTACATAGATCATTTCCGCCACCGGTACGGTCAGCACATCGTCGGGCATGATTGCGATGTTCTGGGACGGGTCGACCGCTTCCATCAGGCCCTTTAACGCGACTTCCGCCACACTAACGCCGTCGCCGCCCGTAACCGCTCCTGCCACGGGTATGGTGCCCCACTGGCTTCGCCGCGTGATCTTGACGCGGTAGCCCGCATCCGCGCGCAACCCGCCCGCCAGCGCCAGAACTTCGATCAACGACTTCCGGCCCTGCAGTTGATGAACGCCCGGAGCGTTCACGGCTCCCATAATCGAGACCGACTGGCTTCTTGTCTCGGAAACGGAAACGATCACCTGGGGCGAACGGAAGTAAGTCCGGTACCGCTCCGTCAGCACATCCGCCAGACCATGCGTGGTAAGTCCCGCTGCGTGGACCGTACCAGCGATGGGCACGGTAACGTCCCCGACTTCGTCGATCCGCCACAGCTTGCCGTTTACATCTTCTCCGCCCGGAGTAAGTTGAACTGACATCTGGTCGCCTGGCCCCAGAACGTAAGTCGCCGGTGCCGGTTCCGCCGTAGACAAGCCGGGTTTGGGCTGAGCCAGTCCCATGCCCATCGCAGCAGTCAGACTAACGATTAAACCGGCAACGATGTTAAGCTTGCATACCATCGCGATTTCACCGACCGTGTAATTAACGTAAGCCAAATTGCGTGCTTTCTCTATACTATAACTGTTTAGCGTCAGATGGGGTTAGTGCCGAAGTACCGGTACGTATAGTCGTAGTTGGCAATGAAATCAATAAGGTACGCGATATTTGCCGCGATTCGGAGAGCTCCCGGGGTCGGGCATCTGCCTTTGTGTGCGGCGGTCCTGCTTGCTGCGCTCATGGCTTGGTCCTTCGCCACCTTCGGGTCGATATCGCCACCAGGACCGCAAGCCGCCGGCAACGCAGCCTATCAAAAGCTCTGGTCCGGCAACATTGACGGTGCCATCACGGGATTTGATCGGGCGCTCGCGTCGGACGCAGCGTTTCCCTACCGCTGGTCCGATTTGGGTGAAGCTTTGGCGGATGCCGGAAGAATGGGCGAGGCAGGCTATTGCTTCCGCCGCGCCATGGAATTGGCGCCTCAGTCCCCCGATATCAGACTCAGGGCTGCGAACTATTGCTTCCGCGCCGGGTCGGTGGCGGAAGCTTTATCGCTCGATTCCGCCACCCTTCGCCAAACGCCGGATTTCGACGAGATGATCTTCCGGTCGTGGATTCGGTTGGCTGGCGGCATTGACGGTATGCTCGATACTGGTATTGGCGCCAACGCTCGGGCGGCGGGCACATTCTTCGATTTCCTCGTTTCCAACGGTCGCCAGGCGGATCTTGATCGAGCCTGGCGATGGATGGAATCCCGAGGGTACACCGCGCCGAAACAGGCCCGGGAATGGGTTGTTCTGCTGCTCCGTTCCGATCAACCCGGCGAAGCGGCCGATGTGTGGGCGGCCCATGTGGCTCTTGATCCGGCGCAGTATCGTAAATCGAACTGGATCGACAACCCGGGCTTCGAAAGCGATTGGCAGGGTGGAGGTTTCGACTGGACATCCGTGAATTGCGCCGGTGTCAAGCTTGCCGCGGATAGCGCAATTGCGCATGGCGGAAAACGGTCTCTTCGTCTGGATGTGAAGTCCGGAGAAAACCTGGACTTTCACCATTTCTCCCAGAGTACCTGGATGCTTCCCGGAAAATACCGCCTTGAGGGTTGGGTGCGAACCCGCGGTTTTACCACCGATGAGGGGATTGGTTTACGCGTCCGCGAACCCGTACAGGAATCCAGCCTGAACTCGTTCACAGGGAGCGTGACGGGTACGAGTGATTGGACCCTCGTTAGCCGCGATTTTGCCGTTATTGGCCATCCGGCGCTGGTAGAGGTTCAGATTGTGCGGAAACCCTCATGGGATTTTGACAACCATCCACGCGGAACTGCGTGGGTTGACGACATTCGGATAAGCCCCCTGCGCTGATCGTTATTCCACGTATTTCACTGAAGCCAGTGCGTCGTATCGGGCGGCATTGCCGAATCGGGCGGTATTCCATTCCACTCGGTTGCGCGAATGAACCACGCGATACTCCGCGTACGTCGGCAGGAGATAAGTCCGTCCGCCCACTTCCGAAGACGCGAAGGCAACGGTCCGCCGGATCTGCCGGATTTCCGCGTCGGGGGTCGGCGGCGACGATGTCCATGAGATCTCCACCACATCGCCGGTGGTTGCTGATATCCTGATCTCTACCTGAAAGTCCAGCCAGTAGATGCGGGAGTCCACGGAGACAAACCAGAGGGCGTTGCTCGCCGGGCAATGAAAGCGCGTGATAAGGATTCCCGGTTCTCCGTCGGAATATCGAACCAGATTCGCGCCTTGTTCGCCAAGCGCCTGGCGGCTGACACGCAAGACGGTTGAGAAATCTCCGAAAGCCCACGCGCCCTGAAGCGGGGTTACTCCGGAATATGGGCGGCCGTTGCGCCGGAGCGATGCCAGGCGATCCACGCCGTCGGCAATTTCCACGGAAGCCTCAAACTCGTCGATTTTACCGGTCCCGCCGCGAGCAGTGTCGTAACGCGAGATTGTTTCGCGCATGACGATGGTGCCCATAGCCGCGATCTGCTGGTCGAGTCTTGCGGACAGGCCGTCCAGGCTGATGTCTGGCCCGGAAATGCGGCCTGTTCCCAGTGTTCCAGGAGAGGCTGCCGTGGCGGCGACCGCCAGAAAGAAGACGAACCAGCGGGCAGGCGTTTTCATCTTCCCATCAGCTCCCCGGAACTGCAGGCTCCCGGATTCACGAACTCATTCCCGGATTGATTCATTGCGATCATCGCCACCGGGCCGCCGACGATATCGGGTCGATGGAGCATCTCCAGATGGATCAGCGTTTCGACGTTGCTTTCGGAAGGCGGTGAGAGCAGTTTCGGATTCCGCCGGACTGCGCTGTCAATCTCGTCGTGAACTCCCAGAAAATACGCTGTGGAAGAGTGGGAACAGTCTCCCGGACAGCGCGTTTCCCGCAGCGACAGATACGAGTGTTCCGTTGCGCTTTCCGACTCGGTGAATTCCAGAATGACGAGCCGGGGAACCCGATCTTCCACTCCGAAAAGACCCATTTCAGTTACAGTCTGCCCGCGAAAGCGTTGGTCAAAACCGGACGGATCCACTGCCCGAATGTGCGAAAGAAGTGAAGTCAGGGGTTGAGCGACGACGCCCTCGATTTTCGACGCCAAGGCATTGAGATCGTCTCCGGACTGCCAGACGGAGGCCGCCTCACTGAGAGCGTCATAACCGTTGCTTCCCCGGTCCAGCCCGGCGACCAGTGCGTAGTCCGAGCCCAGCCGCGCGGCTTTGCAAATCTCCCGGTCGTCGGTCCGGACCCCGCCCTCCGCGTAGCGCAGGTAGGTTTCCTTGCTATCGATGCCCGCTGCCAGGAGCTTGGGTGAACGCATCACGACGGCCGCAGTCCCGTGGCCGTACCACAAGTCTGAATGGTGTGCTGCGGCAAAGTGGCCGGTCGCCGCCGTGCAGATCAGCGCCAAAACGATGCGCCAACTAGTACTCATACAACTCTTTATCGGCCGATATGCCGGAGAATTCTAAGAAAGGACTCCGGAGATTTCCGGAATTGGTTTATAGTCGAATCATGAGGCTGTTCCAAATCACGGGGGCGGTTGGCGTTCTCTGCCTTGCGGCTTTCGCGCAGCAGACACCGGAAATCGTAGGCGGAGTGTCGAGCACAGCTCCGATTGAGATTGACGGCACATCGATGGCCCCGGCACCCTCGTGGCCAATCGTGGATCGGGACCTGATTCGAACCACTTCAGCGCCTGGCCTCATCCTGACGCCGGATCAGAACGCGGTCACTCTGATGCCGGGAACCACGGTGCGCGTCCGAAGCATTCAGCCCCACCAGACCTGGATATTCGTGCGGCACGGGGGCGTGAACGTCCGGACGAAGAATTACGGTGTAGTGATCTGCATTGCGAACCGCGCGTTTCAGCCCTCCGCCGCAACCGCAGGTAGTTTGAAAATCGACGGCGCTGGCAGGGTGACTCGCACTGTCGAGAGTGGCCTGATTGGGGAGTTGCCTGTAAGCACCTGCGGCGAGGAGTTGGCCGGTGGCATGGTTGCGTTGCCGCCTGGCACTGTTGCGGGAGGAACGGCGAGCGCGGCGGCGGCAAGCGGGGCTGCCGCAGGCGGCGTCTCATCAACGGTGGCGGGTGCTATCGCGGCAGCAACGTCCGCCGGCGTCGCTACATCCATCGGGGTTGCGTCCTCGGCCAGCAATTCCTGTGCATCGGGGGGCTGCAATTTCAATCCGACGCCGGTAACTCCCGTAGTTCCGTGAGCCTGTCCGGGGGTGGGAGTCAAAAGCTGATACCGTCAGGCGATTAGGAAGGGGAGCAACTGCTCTTCGTATTCTTGGCGGTCAAAATGGAATGGGCCAAGCGACGAGAAAGGGGCGCGATCCACAACACCTTCACAGTTGTTCTCGTAGCCGAAATCGCGCCAAACGATCTCATCGGCTCCTTCGTCGATCCGAATTGTGATCGTACCGCAACCCAGATCACCGCATTCCGGACAGACAAAGAGGGTGACTCTTCCTTCGGACGCATCGCCGGGTTCCCTTGCCAATAGTCGTTTTACAGCCTTGTCCGTTCAGAAGGTACCGGGGGTTCTGCCCAGATCACTGAAACGAGATCGCGACTCTGAGCGCCAACTTCGTACAGCGAGGTTTTACCCACTACGAAGTCGAAGAATCCACGGCGCGTCCTGTAGACTTCGCCGACTGCGGTGGGATCGCCAAGGCCCTGGCGAATCCGCTCTACAAGGTGTAGCGTTACAGAATTCTGTGCCGTCGCCTTCAGAGCATCAACGAGGTACGATTTGATCGCTGTTGGGAACTAAGACTAAGTAGCTATGAGAGTCCCGGATCAACTGCTTCGGAGTCTACGCCTTCAGCAGGTCCTTCACATAAGCTGGCCGCAGCGGCAGTTTGCGAGCAGGCTTACCCGTCGCATCGAAGAACGCCGCCGCAATCGCGGGTGCTGCCAGCGCATTCGCCGCTTCCGAACCCTGACCGTAGGTTCCCACGTCCGGCCGATGCAGCATCACAACCTTGATCTCCGGGATTTCCGCCATCTTCAGGATCGGGTACGTCAGCCAGTCCTTCGTGGTGATGGTGCTCTCGTCAAAGCTCACCTCTTCATAGAGCGCCTGACTGATCCCCATCATGCTGCCGCCCTCAATCTGCCGCTTCAATTGCAGCGGGTTGACAACAATCCCCGGATCCACCACCATGGTCATCTTCTCCACGGCAATCGCGCCGGTCGCGGGCGTCACGGCGATCTGGCAAGCACAAGCCCAGTAACTGCCGCTGCGGAACATGACCGACACACCCTGCCCCCGTACCGGCGTTGTGCCTGTCGCGGATGCCTTTTGATGCGGCGCGGTCCGGGTCTCCCAGCCGGATTCCGTCTTCAAATGCTGCAGCACGTTCTTCACACGTTCTTCTTTCGCATGATCGAGTCGGAACTGAATGGGATCGGCACCCGCCAGCGCCGCCGCTTCGCTGATCGCCACTTCGCGCGGGAAGTTCTGCTGGTACTGCCCCGGCGTCCTCATGCTGTGATCGCGCAGACCGACCGCAATCGGCGATTCGCGCTCCCCCACCTGCCATGTGCCGTGAGCCCGCTCTTCCAGATTGAGCACGCCATCGTAAACCCAGGCGTCGGAGTTGCCATTCACCGTTGAGTTGAGGCGCGCGCCGTCATTGCTGGGCGCGGCCATGGTGGGAAGGCCGGCAAGCACCGCGCCGATTGGCCGGTCGTCCTGCATGGCCGGCATGTAGTGGTCGGCTTCGTAGGCCGAGATGCGACCGTTGGCATCGAGACCGATCTTCACGTCGGAGTAACCCGCAGACGATTGCGTGGACCACTGGAAGTCGTCAGGCCGCATCCATTGCACGCGCACCGGGCGCTTCAATTCCTTTGAGAGGATCACGGCTTCATCTTCCGCGCCCGCGTTGCCGCCGTTCGAACGGCCGTAATGTCCGGCTCCGGAATACTGCCGCACGATGACCTTGTCGACGGAAGCTCCCAGCATCAGCGCGATCTGGCCGCGCAGGGCCTGAGGATTCTGGTTGTGCGTGTGGACGGTGACTGTGCCATCGGCCTGGAAATCGGCCGTGGCCATGGTCGGGCCGATGGGCGCGTGCTTCATGTACGGCATTTCGTAGGTGGCGGAGTGCTTCTTCGGCGCGGAAGCCAAGGCGGAGGCGGCATTGCCCGCACTCTTCGCGCTTCGGTTCACGGCGGCGGATTTCCAATCGGCATCCTGGCGCAAGTACGAGAAGAGGTGCGCGGTACCCGGGAGCCCTTTCCAGTCCGACCATTTCGTTGCCGCCGCCACCTGACGGGCGGCCTGTATGGCTTCCCATTCGTTCGGCGACACAACGCCCAAGAGGTTGCCCTTCACGACCACCTGAGCGTTCGGGTAGAGTTTCTTATCTACCTGGCCAGCTGTGATGAGGCGCGACCCGAGCGTGGCCGGATGCACAACGCGCGCGTGCAGCATGCCGGGGAGTTTAACGTCGGTGACCCACTGCTCCTTCGCCGTGACCTTGGCGGGAATGATGCTGTTTTTGAAAGATTTGCCGACTACGGTATAGCTGCTGGCTGGCTTCAGGGGCGGTTCGCCGCTTACTACGAGGCCGAACATGGTGGTCAGGTCCCCGGTCAGCGGGATGGTGAGCTTGAGGTTCTGGCCCTGGACGAGTTCGCCATAGGTGATGCGCTTGCCGCCATCTGTGACCACGCCGGCGCTTGTGGAAAGCTGATCCTTCCCAACACCGAAGCGCTGCGATGCCAGTTCCAGAATCCCTTGCCGGGTATAGGCCGCAGCCTTACGAAGGTTGATGACGCCACGTCCGAGGAGATCGAAAGTGCCGCCGCCATCGGGCGTGCGGTCCGTGTCTCCGATGATCACGGTTGTGATCGCTTCGAAGGGCACGTCCAGTTCATCGGCGACGATTTGCCGGTAGGAGGTGTAGACGGAGCTCTGGCCGAAGTCGCACTTGCCGGTGCGGATGAGGATCGTGTTGTCCGCATGAATTTCGATCCAGGATTCCGGCAGAGCGGCGCTCAGTGTGTTGTTGGGGGTGGCGCCGTTGACGGCATCGGACTTCAGCAGGCTGAAGCCAACCACCAATGCGCCGCCAGTCTTCAGAAAACCGCGGCGACTCAATTCCGCGCCGTAAACCATGGTACCCGGCACGTTCTTCACTTTGCACCTCCCTTCGACATCAGGCGGGAAGCATATTGGACGGCCTCGACGATCGCGAAATAGCTTCCGCAGCGGCACAAATGGGCCGAAGCGCCGGAGGTCGTGAAAGCGGTTTTGATTTCGGCGAGAGTGGGGTCGGGCGTCTTTTCGAGGAGTTCCGTGGCCTTGATCATCATGCCGCTCTGGCAGAAACCGCAGAGGGGCGTTTGCTCTTCGATCCACGCTTCCTGCACCGGATGCAGGGTCTTTTCCGCTTCGCCAGCGGAAAGGTTCTTTTGTTTAGCCCAACGGGCGGGCAACCCCTCGAGCGTGGTCACTTCTTTGCCGACGGCCGACGAGACCGGTGTTATACAGGAACGAATTTCCTTGCCGTCGAGCAGCACCGAACAAGCGCCGCACTGGGCAAGGCCGCAGCCGAACTGCGGACTGGAGATTTCGAGTTCGTTGCGCAGGGCGTAGAGGAGGGGCGTGTCTGGGGAGGACTGAATCTCTCGCTTTGTTCCGTTGACAGTGATCGTCGGCATAGACCTATTCTATTCTCTCTGAAAACGGTCGGTCCGAGGTATCCCGATCCTGCGGATTTATTGCCTATTGCTGTTGATCGATCGCCTGGCGGTTGGAGCTTGAGGGATAGAGAGGGCGGAGGGATTCGAACCCGGCAGCGGGATCATGCAGGAGTGTTCAAGGGTCTAGCGGGTAGAGCACCCTTGCTTATACGCGCGCGGCTCAGAAGCTGTCTGGAAATCAACCTCGGTTTCCGAGCCATGATCGAGGGAACCTGTGGTTTGAAAGCCATCGGAAATATACTACACTGACCTAAGCAGTGAATAGAAAGCGCGTCAGAACGGGAGGAACGAGCCAATGCCGAAGCTGTTCACCAGAAGCGGAGTAACGATTGCGGCTGCGGTCGCCAGCCTGACCGGGTTGGCGTTGCAGGGTGCCGAGGCGGATTTCACCCGGGCGGTTCTGGCCACGCGTCCGGTTGCATACTACCGGCTGGCTTCCACCGAGGGCAAGAGCGAAGTCGGCCCGACAGTCTACAAGCCTGTGGGTGGCGTGACCAGTTCCTCGCCGGGAGCGCCGGTTGGGCCTAACAGTTTTTACGCCAACCTCAACGGGCGCGATGGCTACGTCCGGACTACTCAGCAAGGTGGCGTGGGCGCTACGGCCAGCATTATGGTGTGGGTCAATCTGGCGACATTACCTTCGCAGGAGAGGCACTTCTTTTACGTGGCGGGGGAGTCGCAGAGCGGTAACGATCTGGATCTGCAGTTTGAAACCGACAACACACTGCGGTTCTACACTGCTGCCGGAGGCCATCTTACGTATACGCCCGCGCCGGCCACGCTGTTGAATCAGTGGCACTTGATTGTGGCCACGATGGACAATACCTCGCAGACGCGCGTCATCTACTGGGACGGCAAACCGGTCGCGAACGACAAAGGCGGCGGCAGAACGGGGAAGACCGGCGCATTCACGATCGGCGGCAGTGAGATATTCTCCGGCCGCTGGTTTCATGGTGGAATGGAAGAGGCCGCGCTGTGGGACCGCGCTGTAACGGCAGCCGAGGTCGCGTCGATTTACGCGACGGCGAAGCCAACGGCGACACCCGCGAGCGTCAGCCCTTCCGCGGAACGAGGCACCGCGCTGTTTCCGAACACCGCCAAAGTCGAGGTGGGGGAAAACGACGGCACAAATGTGCCGCTGAAGCCTGAGGAGCAGGTCGCCATCCTGTTTCTGGGCGCGATTCAACAGATCGAGAACGACTGCCAGAGCAGCGACGCCAAGCGCGCGTGCTCAATGGCTCAAATGCGAACTTCGGATGCCAGCCACGCGCAACATTTAAAGTTCGACCCGGCCACCGACCCCAATTACACATACACTGTGGGGATAAACGGAGCGGCGTGGGAAGCGCGCGCAATCCCGAAGAAGCCCGGACTGATCGGCTTCTATTACATGCAGCGAAGCTGGCCCGGATCCACGCTGGCGACGTACAATCGCGCCGGCGCCGCCGGGGCGATCGACATCGAGATCGGGAATCGATCGATTGATGGCGATTCGTTTGCCACACGCTGAGGGGCAGCAAAATGGAGCCCTAAAAATAGGTGGAACAGCAGACTGGCAAGTCAGCAGGTTTTTTTACTTTGAGTTGTACCTTCATTTGGGGTGAAGCGTAGCGGCAGGATTGCATTCGTTCCCTGCGATATCGCAGCGCGCGAATCGGTCCGGGTTGTCCGGGTTAGTAGTCGTTGTTACCGGCGGACTTCGTAATCCGGTATAATCTGCTTACCTCCGGAAAGAAAGTTCTGAGTGTGAGCGTGTCCCCACAACGCAGCGGAATCGAAACGAGCATTCGCCAACTGATTGTCAACGGGAAGTCGAAAACGGCCCTCGATTTGGCCAAAGACCTTCACAAGAAGGAAGGCAGTGCGGCCTCCGAGATCCTTCTGATCGATGCGTATCTTGCGCGAATACAGGCACTGTCCGATCAGAATCTTGCGGTGGAAGCGAAATCGCTGATTGCAATCGTGCGTGAGCGTTTTCCTTCGGCCCGTGAGCGGCTGGATGCTCTCAAGGCAACCGCGTCTGCGCGCGAAGGCAACCTCGAAGAGTTGCTCAGGCCGCTGAACGATCCGGCCTTGAGCGCCGAACGCCGCGCGGCGATCGAACAGTTTATTCAAAATCAGGTGAGGGACCTTGCGTCACTCGCCGGATGCGCGGCGCTTCCGCCGGAGCACGGTCTGCGGCGGGCAGCTGCGGCGATCGACAACGCATTCAGTGTCGTCACCAGCGGGCCGGTTACCGACGAGCAGATTGCATTGGTGGAGGTATCGCATCGCAGCCCCCTAGCGCCCTGGAAACTGCTGATCCGCGCGATAGCGTGCTTCTATCGGGAGCAGGACAAATCCTGCGAGGAATGCCTGGCCGGGATCAGGCCGGAATCGGCGCCTGGGCGGCTTGTTCCCGCCATGCGCGCCATGCTTGCCGCAAAACCGGGAGCAAAGTCGGTAGCGAAACCCGCAGGCACTCTGACGCCAGCCGAGACTGCGCTGGCAACCCGCACCAGCGTCAGTCTGGACGAACTTCGCGGGGCACTCGCGAAGCTGGACGGGGCCTTCGCGCATGCATCGCAGCCCGGTCACGTTTTCAAAGCCGTCCGCGCCGCAGTGCAGGCATGCCGCAAGAACGCGCCGGACCTGCTTGCCGAATTGCAGCGAACGGTGTTCATGCGGGGTGAGGTGGCTGGTCTCGACGTTGATAGGATGATCGCGGCTCTGGAAGGCACACCTCCTCAGGATGCGGGTTTCTTCCTGGACCTCTCTCGGACGCTGGAACGCACGGGCGATAGCGAGGATCTCTTTCGGGCCTGCGAATTTTGGGACTTGTTCTGCCAGGAGGCGGTGCGCGAGAAATGGTTTGGGGAACGCAGCCTGGAGATGGCGGCCCTGTATCTGCACATGGCCGACGTTCTGGGCCGGATGCCTCCGGAGTTGCTGGAGGAGATGCAGGTGCCAACCGGCAACGCGGCCTCGAGGGAGCGCAATTACTTTCAGTTTCCCGAAGAGCTCTATGAGCGCGCCTGCCGGATCGACCCGCATCCGGAAGCCTTCTCACGGTGGCTGCGTTGGGCCCGGAGAAATTCGGTCGGCGAGGCGGAGAATGTGGCGCGCGCATGGCATAAAGCTCTGCCGACCGCTGTCGAACCGCTTTTGTTTCTGATGGAGGAGGCCGAGAAGCGCAATGCTTTTCCCACCGCGCTCTCTTATCTGGATAAGGCGGAGCGAATCGACGCGGTCAATTCGACCGTTCGTAACGCTCGTCTCCGTTTGCTCGCCGCCGACGCAATACGGCATCTTAAAAAGAAACCGCATTTGGCGGAACAAAGACTGGCGGAGATTGCCGCGCTTCCCCAGTTGCGCCAGGGCGACCGGCCGGCGTTTCCGGCTGCTGTGCGGTTCTTGATCTGCCTGCCTTCCGGCGATAAACAACGCATAGACGAAGCGCGCCTGGAAGTTGACGGCGCGCTCGGTGACAGCCTGGCGGCAATACTGTTCATTTTTGGATGCGCGACGCTGGCGAAACTGCAGGATAGGGTGTTTCTGCCTTTGCCGGGAGAGCTTTCCGAACCACAGCGTTCCCGGATTCCCGGGTCCCTGGCGAGGGTGTTGGCACTCGCCAGGGATTTCGGATTCGGCAGGTTCCAGCTCCCGATGCCATACTTCAAGGCGACCGAGGCGGAGTTTCCGCGTGCCAGCGCTTCCCTCAATATCGAACAGATTCGCAACCTGGGGGAACTGGGACTCAGCACGGATCATCCCGGATTAGCGTGGGCGGCATCGACCGCCGGTCTGGAGCGCGGCGGCCCGACGGAGGCCTATTTCCTTTTGCTGCGTGCGCGCGCCTTGCCGGCAGGCAATCTGGAACGCTTCGATGTCTTGACTGCCGCGGCTGCGGAACTCGGCCGCCATCACCGCGATATGGAGGTGGTCAGCCAGGCTGTCGAGGCTGGCCGCGATCCTTTTGAGGGCGGTCCGTTGTCTCTCACCGCGGATCAGGCTCGCGACGTGCTGCGGAGGGAGAAGGAGTCTCCCGCGTTTCCCTCCCGCTACAGCCCCGGTCCGGATTATTCGGATCTTTTCTCCGGCGACTTGTGCATGTGCCCATCGTGCCGGAGCGCGCGGGGCGAGTCTCCCGGTCCGGACGACGAGCGGTTTCCGCTGGACGAAGATGAAATGGCGAGAGAGTTTTTCGCGTCCGCCCCCAAAAACATTCCGCGCGAAATCCTGCCGGCGATGTTTGAAGTGGCGAAAATGGCATACCTTACGGGCGAAGACCCCGGAGAGATCATGTCGGAAATTCTGGGAAGCCCGGGCGGAAAACGGAAGAAAGGCAAGCGCAGGTAAATGGACCCGAACGACGTACTGGGTGTCGCGGTTAACGCCCGCGAAGAAGAGATCCGCGCCGCCTACCTGGCTAAGGTGAAGGAATTTCCACCGGATCGGGCGCCGGCGGAGTTTGAGAGAATTCGCGACGCCTACGACACGTTGCGCGACCCGCGAAAGCGCGCTCGTACGATGTTTTCGGCCGGCAAACCCGATGCCCCTCTCGTTTCGCTGATGGAGGGCCGCGGGACGAAGCGCATATTTGCCGGCCCTCAGCCGTGGCGCGAGGTACTGAAAAACAAATGACGACGGGAACGGACCGCGCAGAGATTGTGCGCCGCTTTGAAGCGCTGCTCGATTCCGCTCTGGTTACCGAGGATACGCCCCCCGGAATCGATGCCGCGATACTGGAATCCCTGCTGAACGATTACCCTGGTACATCGGGCGATTCGACCGGCGATCGCCGCTGCGATTCGTATGCGCTGTGGGCGGCGATGACAGCCCTGACGCAGGAAATTAAACTACAGGGCAGAGCGTTTCAGGAACTGAATCGCACGCTGACCGCGCAAGCGGAGAAGATCGCGGAGGAACTTCGGGCGGTGTACGCGGACCGTGAGCGGACGCAGCGTCGCGAAACGGAACGGCGCTGCCGCAGAGAGGCATTGGGGACGCTGATTGATTTGCGCGACCGGCTGGGGCGCGGGCGCGAGTCGGTTCGGGTTCGCGAAGCGGAGGTCGCAGCCGCCGGTCGGGCGGGATGGTTCGCCAGAGTTTTTTCGCACAGGAACACTGGCGCGGCAACTGAGGCAATGAGCTCGCTGGGCGCATTAATCAGAGGTTACGAACTCGGAATCGAGCGCCTCGACCAGACGCTTGAGGAGTTCAACGCGAGGGAGATACGCTGCCAGGGCGAACTCTTCGATCCGCACCGCATGAACGCGATCGACAGCGAGGAATCGGCCGCCGTCCCTCCGGACACGGTGCTCGAAGTGTATCGAAGCGGTTACGAATGGGATGGAGAGGTGTTTCGTCCCGCGCAGGTAAAGGTTGCGCGCGCGCCCGGCGGGGCTTCCGGATAGGCTGTTCAGGTCTCCGGACTCGTGAACCGGTGGAAGCCTCGGGATGAGTGCCGGCGCGGCGGACACGTTCGGACTCTGGTCTATCATGGATGATCAACAATGAGCGATTTGATAATCGGTATCGATTTGGGCACCACGAACTCCGAAGTAGCGGCGTTCGTGGACGGGCAGGTACGCGTATTGGGGCCGGGCGACCAGCGGATCCTGCCGTCCTGCGTAGGCCTCTCGGCGTCGGGAGCGCTTCTGGTAGGCGAACCCGCGCGCAACCAGCAGGCTCTTTATCCGGAGCGAACCGTACGCAGCATCAAGCGCCGGATGGGCAGCCAGGAAACCGTGATGCTGGGCGCGAAGAGCATGACGCCGCCCGAAATCTCGGCGGTGATCCTGCGAGAGCTGGTGGAGTGGACCCGCCTTTCGCTGGGCGTGCGCCCGGAAAGAGCCGTCATTACGGTGCCCGCCTATTTCTCCGACGCGCAGCGCGCCGCCACGAGGGAAGCTGGCGCTCTCGCCGGCCTTGAAGTCGTCCGCATCCTGAACGAGCCCACCGCCGCCAGCCTCGCTTATGGCTATGGCGATGGTTCGCGACATACCGCGCTGATCTACGATCTCGGCGGCGGCACGTTCGACGTTTCCGTGGTCACCGTTGAGGGCGACATCACCGAGGTACTCGCAAGTCACGGCAACAATCGGCTGGGCGGCGACGATTTCGACGACCTTCTCGCCGAGCGTCTTGCACAGGAGTTCCAGAAGCGGCACGGAATCGATGTCAGGAACGGATACCCCTCCGCCAAAGCCCGGTTGTGGTGGGCCGCGGAAGAGGCTAAGAAGAAGCTGAGCCAGGAACCCTACGCTTATATCCGCGAAGAGTCTCTGGCCGAGCGGGACGGCAAGCCTCTACACCTTGAGATGGAGATTTCACGTGCGGACTACGAGGCGCTGATTCGCCAGCTTGTGGAATCGACGCTCGACAGCGTCTCGAAAGCGTTGCAGGATTCCGGCAAGAAGCCCGGCGACATGGATGCCGTGCTGCTGGTGGGCGGTTCTACCCGCACGCCGCTCGTGTTTAACCTGCTGACGGAGCGAATGGGGATCGAACCTCGTCAGGATGTGCATCCGGACCTGTGCGTCGCTCTCGGAGCCGGCGTGCTCGCGTCACGGCTGGCGGGCCGCGAAGTGGATCGCGTGCTGGTCGACGTCTCCCCTTATTCGTTTGGCGTCTCGTTTCTGGGTGAGCGCGGCGGCGTTCCCTACCCGCACTGCTATAAGCCGATCATCCACCGCAACACTCCGCTGCCTCTGACGCGCACCGAACGGTTTTATACGAGCCATCCCTTCCAGACCCAGGTGGATGTGGAGGTGTATCAGGGCGAGGACGACGATGCTTTGAAGAACATACTGGTGGGCGATTTCACCATCGGGGGCCTCACGGAGACCGAAGATCTGAACGAGATTCTCTGCCGGATGCGTCTCGATCTGGATGGCATTCTCGAAGTAACTTCGCAAGAGAAGGCGACAGGGAAGTCGAAGCAGATCACGATCGCGAACGCCATGCAGGCGAAGACTCCGGAAGAGATCGCTGCCGGACGCAAACGAATTCAGGAACTCTTCGAATCGCGGGCCGGGGATCTCGACGACGAAGAGGAAGACGAGTTGTTTCCGGACGAAACTCCCGAGGGGGAAACCATAGACGCGGTTGCGGTGCGGGTCGAACTGGCGGGTGAAGCGGAGGCGGAAAGTTTGATGGCGCGCTCGCGCAAGCTCCTCGAAAGCATGCATGAGGAGGACCGCGAAGAAGCTATCGACCTCCACGAGCGGATCGAAGCAGCCATCGAGGCGGGTGATGCCGCCGCGCTCGCCGAGGCATCGCGCTCGCTGACCGAACTGCTCTTCTTTATGGAGGGCCAGATCGGGGGCCGTCCGAATTGAGCGACTCGAGGGCTTTGGTGGAAGCGAATCGCTGTCCGGTTTGCCAGGCTCGTTTTCGTGGCGCGGCCGTTTGTTCACGATGCGGGGCGGACCTCGCGCGCCTGATGTTGCTTGCTGCCGAAGCATGGCGTCTGCGCGAGTCAGCCCGCGAGGCCATAGCGGCGGGCGATTTCGAGCGCGCTTCCGAGCTTGCCGGCGGCGCGCAGGAATTGCAGGCAACACCCGCCGGGGAATCGTTGCTCAGGCTTAGCGCGTGGCTTTGCGGCTGATGTTACGGCCAGAGACCACGAATAACGGTGGGCGGGGTGACTCCTCTGCGGTCTCGGGTCGCGATCCTTGCGGATGCTCCCGACTATCACCTTCCCTTTCGGCATACTCGCATTGCCAGATCAGCGATCTGGGGCCGGCTCTTTCCCTGCCGCCATACGCTACACCGACTGTTCGGGCGTGAGATCTCACATGCAAGACGCCTTCCGCTCATTCACCGGCGTCTGCTTCACGGGTGGTCTGTGAGGGATCGATTTCGACCGAGAGCGAGATGGGGCTCAAAGATGTCCGGTTGGTTTGTTTACGAATCTTGGGTAATCTGAAGCTTAAATTAGTGGCGAGCCTGAGCAATTCCGCAACGCCCGCATTAACGCCGGGGCGCAGGCGGCGTGGCTGAGTGCTAACCCGGATCTGGTTGGACTCGTGACCGATCAGGATTTCTTGGTCACATGCGACTCGGAGTTTTTTCAAAAACAAGATGATTTCGAATGGATTGAAACCGCAGATATAAAGCGGCTTTGTAGAGGCAGATGAACAGCCGTTTCAACGCATTTCTGAAAGAGTTTGGCGGAGAGGGGGGGATTCGAACCCCCGGTACCTCTATTAGAAGTACGACGGTTTAGCAAACCGCTGCTTTCGACCACTCAGCCACCTCTCCGCGAGGCGAGACAAGGTCGGATTACAGTCTCGATCTTAGCATGCCAATGCACCCAATAAAGCCGGACCCGCCCATCTGCGTTAGAATGAATCTACGTGCGCCCGTAGCTCAGCTGGATAGAGCGTTTGCCTCCGAAGCAAAAGGTCGTGAGTTCGAATCTCGCCGGGCGCACCATTTCCTCCCATTCGCAGATCGGGCGACCAGAATGACTCCATTGCAGGAAGTTCCCTCTTACCCGATCCCACGAGGCTCATGCTGATACGCGACCGTCTTGCCACCGGCAAGCCCTCCATCTCATTTGAATTCTTCCCGCCGAAGTCCGACGAGGCCGCGGCCCTGCTTGAGCGGACCATCGCGGAACTGAGCGAACTGAAGCCCTCTTTCGTTTCAGTAACCTATGGCGCGGGGGGCTCCACGCGCGAGAAGACCCTGGAAGTTGTTTCGCGTATTCGGCAACACACGGGCATCGAAGCGATGGCGCATCTCACCTGCACGGGCGCGACGCGCGAGGAGATTGGCGGCGTGGTGGAACGGCTGGTCGCGGCCGGTGTGACCAATATCCTGGCCCTGCGCGGCGATCCGCCAAAGGGCGAGGCCACTTTCACGGCGGTGGCGGGCGGCTTCCGCTACGCCAACGAGCTGGTATCGTTTATTCGCGAAAGACTGGGCGCAGGCTATTCGCTCGGCGGCGCGGCTTATCCGGAGAAGCATGTGGAGTGCGCGAGTCCGGCGCTCGATATGGAAAATCTGAAGCGCAAGGTGGACACAGGGGTCGATTTTCTGATTACCCAGTTGTTTTTCGATAACCGGTTTTATTGGGCTTTTTGCGAGCGGGCGCGAAAGGCCGGGATTGCCGTCCCGATCGTTCCGGGCATCATGCCGATCACAAACGCGGCGCGGATCGAACGCTTTGGCGCTACTTTGCCGGCTCAGCTGGCCGTGGAACTGGAGAAGCGGCGCGAAGATCCGCAGGCGGTGCAGCAGCTGGGTATCGCGCATGCGACCGGGCAGTGCATGGATCTGCTGCGGGGCGGGGCGCCGGGGATTCATTTCATTACTATGAACCGGAGCACCGCAACGAAGGATATATTTGCGGAACTGCGGGTGGCGGGTCTCGCCGGTTAGTGTTTTCCCGGGCGGGCCAACGGGCTGCGCTATACTGGGCACGTTGTGATTTCAGCTCTTCTTATTACTGTC